>OGEP01000477.1_pt1 | contig 59798 bp, 57 predicted proteins | sample 1570721 | NCBI WGS metagenome assembly OGEP01 (sample SAMEA2582131, study PRJEB24529) | metagenome | biome: Human gut stool | place: China | collected 2011 | reverse complement strand
TACATTAGATGATAAAACATGGATGGATGCCAGATTTGACTGAAGGACGCCGGCGCCATTCTCCACGGCGGGGACATCAACCGGCAGAGTATTCTGGATCAGCTGGAGGAATACGCCCCCCTCTATGTCGTCCGGGGCAACAATGACAAGGAGTGGGCGGAGCAGCTTCCCCACGACCGCACAGTGACTCTGGAGGGCGTCACCTTCTTCCTGGTCCACAACAGGAAGGAGGTCCCGGCGGAGCTTTCCGGTGTGGACGTGGTGGTGTTCGGCCACTCCCACCGGTATGTGCAGGAGGAGCGGGACGGCGTCCTCTGGCTCAATCCCGGCTCCTGCGGCCCCCGGCGGTTCCATCAGGAGATCACCATGATGCTGGCGGAGGTCTCCAATGGGCAGATTTTTGTGGAAAAGGTCGCCATCCCCCACGGGACAGCGGATCATGGCGGGGCCTGAACCCGCAGGAGGGGAAGAGATGGACTTCAAGACAGAACACCTTCTCATCGGCGGCGTCCCCGCGGTGTTATATGGGTCCCAAGCGGCGCAGGGATACTTATTTCTCCACGGCCAGATGGGCTGCAAGGAGGAGGCGGAGGCGTTCGCCCAGGTGGTCTGCCCTAAAGGGCGGCAGGTGCTGTCCATTGACCTGCCCGGCCATGGGGCGCGCCGGGGCCAGGGTGGGGAACTGCTCCCCTGGACCGCAGTGCCGGAGATCCAGACGGCGCTGGACTGGGCCGCCCGCCGCTGGGATTCAGTCTCTCTGCGGGCCAACAGCATCGGGGCCTACCTCGCCATGCTGGCCTGGGAGGACCCGGCCCGCGCGCTCCTGGTCTCACCCGTCCTGGACATGGAGGGACTGATCCTGACTATGATGGGTTGGGCTGGCGTGACGGAGGAGAAACTTCGGGCACAGGGCGAGATCCCCACTTCTTTCGGCCAGACCCTGTCCTGGGACTACCTGGTCTGGGTGCGGGAGCACCCGGCCCACACATGGCGCTGTCCCACCCGCATCCTCTATGGGAGTGGGGACAGCATGACGCCCCGCCGGACCGCAGAGGCATACGCCCGGAGGCACCATGCAGAGCTCACTGTGACAGAGGGCGGGGAGCACTGGTTCCACACCCCGGAACAGCTTGCCGCCCTGCGGAAATGGGAGGAGAGAGAGCCATGAATACCGAGGAATGCTTGATCTGCGGCGCACCGCTGGAGTACCTGACCCGGGATGAGGACATGGAGTGCGCCATCTGCCACAGGTGGGAGCCCAGCAAGACCCGCTGCGCTCAGGGCCACTATGTATGCAGTGACTGCCATACGCAAGGGATGGACAGCATCTTCGGGCTGTGTCTCGCTGAAACTTCCGCCGACCCGGTGGCCATCGTCCGCCGGATGATGGAGCTGCCCTTCTGCCACACCCACGGCCCGGAGCACCATGTGATGGTGGGGGCGGCGCTGCTCACCGCCTACCGCAACGCCGGGGGCCGGCTGGAACTGGAGCGGGCCCTTCAGGAGATGTACCGCCGCGGAAAAGAGGTCCCGGGCGGGGCCTGCGGCTTTTGGGGGGCCTGCGGGGCGGGGATTAGTGCAGGTCAGTTTCTGGCCATCGCCACAGAGTCCACCCCTCTGGCCCAGGAGCCGTGGGGGCTGAGCAATCAGATGACCGCCCGGGCCCTGGACAGCATCGGCAGGGTGGGCGGCCCCCGGTGCTGCAAGCGGGATTCCTGGCTGGCCATTCTGGCCGCCGTGGACTTCGTCCGGGAGCGGCTCAGGGTGGAGATGGAGCGGACCGTTCCTGTCTGTCCTTACAGCAGGCACAACAGCCAGTGCATTGGGAGCCGCTGCCCCTTCTGGGCGGTGAATCGCAAAAAGCCCACCGTGGCCTTCCTCTGCGTCCATAACTCCTGCCGCAGCCAGATGGCGGAGGCTCTGGGCAGACGACTGGCCGGCGAGGTGTTCCGCAGCGTCTCCGCCGGAACTCAGCCCAGCGGCCGGATCAACCCAGATGCGGTGCGTCTGATGAAGCAGGTCTATGGCATCGACATGGAGGAGGACCAGTACAGCAAACCCCTCTCACAGCTGCCTGCGGTGGATCTTGTGGTCACTATGGGCTGTCAGGTCCAGTGCCCAGCCCTGCCCTGTTCCCACCGTGAGGACTGGGGCCTGGAGGATCCCAGCGGTCAAGAGGACCGCGCTTTTCTCTCCGTCATGGCCCAGATCGAAGAAAAGGTGCTGGACCTGAAAAGGCGCATCCAGGCAGATCGGCAAATGCTTTGATCCCACGCGGTCCTTCCCATCCGATTGCGGGGGCTGCTGGCCGATCTCTGGCCCCATATCCGAGCTTAGGCCCCAGTCCACTTTCAGCGGTCCGGGGCCTGTTTTTGAATTTTGCTCCGGCTTCAAAATTTTCTCTTGACAGACACCTGGGTTTGTGGTATTCTAAGTAAGCACTTGAGAGACTGGAGCCACACCAGATGCCGGAGTGGCGGAATTGGCAGACGCCCGGGACTTAAAATTCCGTGGGAGTGATCCCGTGCCGGTTCGATCCCGGTCTCCGGCACCAAATATCGCGGGATAGAGCAGTTGGTAGCTCGTCGGGCTCATAACCCGGAGGTCGGAGGTTCAAGTCCTCCTCCCGCAACCATGTTGAGTGACCAAAATAGATACACTCACCTTGAAACCCCTGAGAAATCAGGGGTTTCAACCGTTTCAACCGCAATTTTCAATGTGCGTTTTATAGATATACAAGACTGCTTGAAAATTTTTAGGCAGGACATGAACTAAATTCTGAATCTATTTGGCTCTTCACGGGGTAGAAATTGCTGACTTTGAAGTGTTTTTTCTGCAGGCCACATAAATATCTTTCACAATTTGATAGAGAAATAAGTTGGTTGGTATCACAAAATGATACCAACCACTTTTTTGTGCCGGGATTCCAGTCAGGGATCCCGGCTTTATTCTACTGGAAAACAGCTCATTGTGTGGTGTTGCTCTGATACTGCCGGCTATACTTTCCCGGCGTGGTTCCTATGATCTTTTTAAATGTGCGGATGAAATTTGCATTATTTCCAAAACCCACTTGCTCTCCTGCCTCCTGTACAGAAGCACCTTTTCGGAGCAATGCGCAAGACTGACGAATGCGATAATTTGTGATATACCCACCCACACTAAAGCCGGTGGTCGATTTAAAAAGGCGACATAAGTAGTACTTACTGATAAAGAAGTCCCGACTGATAGCATCCAAAGAAATCTCGTGGTCATAATTGTCATGAATATAGTTTATGATGGGCATCACCTTTAAAAATTCTTTGGATGGGGCCACTGCAGTGCTGAGGTGCCTGCGATTCAGATGCTGGATAATATAGAGAATGATGCGCATAAACAGGATGTTGCGCTCAAAGTCTGCTCCAATCTCCGATGACTGATGAAGACACTCCTCAATCAGTGAACTGATTTCTTCCAGTTGTTCATCGTCAAAGATTGTATAGTTTCCCGCATATTCCAGGATAGAGATTAAATTTGTCTGTGGGCTGGAAAGAAGCCAAAGTGTTTCGTATGAAACATGAATGATGTAGCGCTCGTACGACGAAACCTCAACGACACAACGATGTAAACTGCCCTTTTCAACCAAAAGAACCACACCACGGTATAAAGGAAGGAAATTATCATTCAGCATGAATTTACCTCCATCTGCCAAGCAGATTAAGATCTCAAAACTATCATGCCAGTGCGGCTCGCTGAGATCTTGGAAATTGTGCAAATTTCTCTGAATATCAAATTCTAATTGCATAATATTGCCCTCCAAATTTTTCTTTTTTTCAGTATAGCAGAAGTGGGCAATATGAGCAATAAGAAAGATAAAAAAATGATAGAATTTGTAAAAAGTCATTGATATACTGTTTGCAACATAACAACTAAATGGTATGACAGCTCGTTTTCTCTTAAAAATAGCCGTTATCAAATTTTGAGAAGGTGATAAATAACAAAAAAATTAGGGCAATTTTCAAATAAAAATGGAGGTAAAAAAGTGAAAAGATATCGGGAAGTTATCGGAGGAAGTGTCTTTTTCTTATTTGCTGCTACGTATTTTGTAATGGCATTTCAGATTCCCACATTTAACGACGGCTTCATCAGTTCGGATTTTATGCCCAAGGTCTACGGCACAATTCTAATGCTTCTAAGTGTCATACAGATTATCCAAGGGGTCTTAAGCAAGAAACGCGCCGACTGTCAGGAAGAGAATCAAACAGATCTGACCATTCAACAGGTTGTATTTTCTGTAGTTTTGACCTTTGTACTGTTGATTGGCTATGTTGGACTGCTGGAATTAGTAGGCTTTGTTATCATGTCCAGCATTTTTATTTTCCTGATGACCATGTGGCTGCTTCCTAAAGACCAGAGAAATAAGAAGCAGCTCATTCTCACCGCAATAATCGCAGTTGTATTTGCAAGTTGTGTGTACCTGTTGTTCGTAAAAGGCTTTGCACTCACGCTGCCTGCCGGAATTTTAGGGTAAGAGAGGAGGAAAAACAATGATTTTAGAAGGTATCTCCGCCGTACTTTTGGACCCGAGCTGTATCATCTGGGTTTTCATTGGAACGGTGGTCGGCATCATTTTCGGCTGTATTCCCGGTCTGACAGCCACAATGGCCATCGCCATGTTCTTGCCAGTTACTTATAATATGGCATCCACGCAAGGCATTTCTGTTCTGACCGCATTGTATATCGGCGGTATCTCAGGTGGTCTTATTTCCGCTATTCTGCTAAATATCCCCGGCACCCCCGCCTCCATCGCTACTTGTCTGGATGGCCGGCCGATGGCTTTGAAGGGAGAGGCAGGGAAGGCGCTTGGAGTCGGCATTGTATTTTCTTTCTTGGGAACCATCATCAGTCTGCTGGCCCTTATCTTGATTTCTCCTCCGCTGGCTGAGATCGCGATCAAATTCGGTCCCTTCGAATATTTCTCCATCACCATTTTCTCCCTGACTTTGATCATCACGCTTTCAAGCAAGAACGTGGTAAAAGGCTTAATGACTGGCGTGCTCGGCTTGGTCTTTGCTACGGTTGGTATGGCTCCTATCGATTCTGTGCAGCGCTATACTTTTGGAAACCCTGCTTTGAAAAGCGGATTTGATATTTTGACTGTACTGGTTGGTGTCTTTGCTATTTCCGAAATTCTCTTGGCTGCAGAAGCAAGCCGGAGCGGTATCAAAAAAGATGTCTCCGCCATTACCGACTTTAAAATCAAAGGTTTTGGCTTTTCCATCAAAGAATTTACTTCTCAGTTTGTAAATATGATCCGTTCGGCTGCAATCGGAATTGGTCTGGGTATTCTTCCTGGTATCGGAAGCGGAACCTCCAATATGCTCTCCTACTCCATTGCCCAGAACCAGTCTAAGCACCCCGAAAAGTTTGGCACCGGCATTATTGATGGTATTGTAGCTTCGGAGACTGCAAACAATGCCACGATCGGCGGAACTATTATCCCTCTGTTGACCCTCGGCATCCCAGGTGACTCTACATCTGCACTTCTGCTGGGTGCCTTGATCATGAAAGGTGTACAGCCTGGACCCCTGATCTTCCAGCAGAACGGTCAGGTGGTATACGCCATTTACGCTGCCATGGCTCTCTCTTCTCTATTTATGCTGATCGTTATGTTTATCGGCATGAAGGGCTTCGTGCGAATTCTGAAAATTCCAAGCCATTTGCTGCTGCCCTTGGTATTCGTACTGTGTACGGTGGGTGCCTTTGGTATCAACAACCGGCTTTTTGACTGCTATGCACTGATTTTCTTCGGTTTTGTGGGTTATCTGCTACAGAAGGGTGACTACCCCATGCCTCCCCTGATCCTCGGTTTTGTTTTGGGCAGCATCATGGAGCTGAATCTCCGCCGTGCACTTTCCTACTCCCAGGGTGACATTACTGAGTTCTTCACCCGCCCCATGTCCTGCGCATTCCTGGTACTGGCCGCACTTTCTCTGGCGATCAATATTTACGGAATTTACAAGTCCAGAAGGAAGGAAAAGGCTCAGTCTGCAACCTGATTTTAGCACACAACGAATTTACACCATATAAAAACTAAGGAGGAAGGAAACATGAAGACCCTGAAAAAAGCAACTGCATTTGCACTTTCCCTGGCACTGGGACTGTCTCTGACAGCGTGCTCCAACGGCGGCACCTCCTCTCAGAGTTCCACCTCTGGGCAGGATGGTTCCGGCAGTGTGGATTGGCCCACCAAGGCAATCAATTTTGTTGTTCCCTGGAGCGCGGGTGGCGACACAGACTTCTTTGCCCGTACATTAGGCAAGTATTTGTCGGAGGAGCTCGGTGTCGCGGTTAATGTAACCAACACAACGGGCGGCGGTGGTTCTGTGGCCTCTAACGAAGTAAAGGACGCTGATCCTGATGGTTACACATTCCTCTGTTTTGATACTGCGTTAGCGCTGAATCATGCCTGTGGAATCGCCGACTTTGGCTATGAAGCATTTGATCCGGTCTGTCTGATGGCCAAAAACTCCGGCGAGTATCTGGTTGCTCGCAGCGATTTTCCCTGTGATACCATCGCTGAACTCGTTGAGTATTCCAAAGAAAATCCAGGCACAGTGAAGCTGGCTGCTAATACCGGCGCAACCTCCTACTATGTGGCTGTTAAGCTGACAGAGTTGGGCGGCAACTTTAACGTAGTGAATGCTGGCAGTTCCTCTGAACGAGTTGCTTCTTTGCTGGGAGGCCATATTGATGTCTCCAGCCACGCTATGGGTGTGATTTCTCAGTATCTTGAAGGAACCGGCACTGGGGAGTTGAAGATCCTGGGCTGTCTGGCCACGGAGCGTTCGGAGGCGTTCCCCGACATCGAACTGGCAACTGAGCAGGGTGTGGATCTGGCATATGACATGGTCTATAACATTCTGGCGCCCAAGGGTACAGACCCCGCTATCGTTGAAGCTTTGAGTGAGGCCTGTGGCAAGATCATCAACGAGAACGAAGATTATGCCAAGGAGATTTGGGATGCTTACGGCGCTTCTCCTTTCTACAAGGATACCGATGAGGCTATCGAGGCGCTGAAGGCGGACGATGAGCTTTATATGGCCTATTCCGATGTATTCCAGAAAGGACTGTAATTTCTCCAGAAGCCAAATGAGTTAGGCACAACACAGCGGCATGTGCGTTCCTGATTCTCCAGGCCGCACATGCCGCTATTGATGAAATGAAAATGAATAGATTGGGGTGTTTTATCTATGAGTTCCGATATCCTGTCAGGAGCAAATCGACTGGAGGAAATGTACTTTTCCCCCATCCGGCAAGTGGGAGAAAGAGCGGCAGCCCTTGCAGAACAGGGACATCCAGTGCTCTCCTTTTCCTCCGGAGAACCAGATTTTAATACACCGGGACCTATTAAAGCCGCTACCATTCAGGCGATTGAGCATAACAAAACACACTATGCACCCAATCGTGGCATCCTATCCCTGCGCAAAGCCATTGCGGCACAGCTGCGTACTGTGGTGGGTGTAGAATACGACCCTGTATCCGAAATTCTGCTGACCGCAGGCGGAGCTGAAGCAATTAACAACGCTTTTTTAGCCGTTCTTAATCCTGGTGACGAAGCTATTGTCTTTACCCCCGCCTTCATGAACTATGAAAACTTGATCTCTATGTGCGGCGCAACGATGGTAAGCATTCCCCTGCGAAAGAAAAACGGATTCCAGATCGACCCGCAGGAGCTGGCTGAACATATTTCCTCCAAGACCAAACTGATTATTTTAAACAACCCCTGTAACCCGACCGGTGTGGTGTATACAGCGGAAACCCTGGAGAAGGTTGCAAATATAGCCAAAGAACATAATTTGCTGGTCTTTTCTGACGAAATCTACAACCAGATTACTTACGATGGAGTATCTTGTACCTCCATCGCCTCCTTCCCGGGAATGAAGGAACGCACCATTCTTATGAACGGCTTTTCCAAAGCATACGCCATGACAGGATGGAGATTAGGTTATCTGGCAGCCAGTTCCAGAATGCTGTCAAATTTGCTTAAGGTACACCAGTACACTACAACCTGCGTCCCAACCTTTGTTCAGGAAGGCTTGGCAGAAACCATGAACGCGCCGGAGACTATGGCCGAGGTAAAGCAGATGGTGGCTGCTTTTGATCGGCGCAGAAAGCTTTTCATACAGGGGTTGGATGCCATAGGAAATCTGGAGTACATCAAACCGCAAGGCGCTTTCTATATCTTTATTGATGTGAGCAAAACAGGAATGGATGGGGATGAATTTGCCAGCCGGCTACTGGAGGAGAGATATGTAGCCTGCGTTCCTGGCAGCAAATTGGGTAGCCACTGTGGAAATTTTGTCCGAATCTCCTATGCTACCAGCGATGAAAACATCAAAGAGGGCTTGGCTCGTATTGATGAATTTTTAAACAAGAAGTGAGGGTGCTCAAATGGATACAAGCTTTATTAAAGGAATCATCGTTCCCATTTTGACCCCGGTGGACCAGGATGAAAATGTGGATGAAGCCCGTCTGCGCAGGCAGGTCGATTTCGTTATCGATCATGGTGTACACGGAATTTTGGCCTTTGGCAGCAATGGTGAGTTCTATATGTTTCAGCCTGAGGAAATGGAGCGTGCTCTGCGCATTATTTTGGACCAGACAGCACACCGCGTTCCCGTCTTTTTTGGCATGGGTATGGTCAACACCAAGTCCTGTATTATATTGGCAAAGATGGCAGAGCAAGCGGGAGCTGATGGCATTTCCGTCTTGCAGCCCATGTTTTTAAAGCCGACAGAAGACGAACTGTACGCTCACTTTAAAGCCATTGCAAATGCTGTTCCCGATCTTCCTATGCTGCTTTATAACAACCCCGGCCGTGTGGGATATACCATGTCCGGCAACCTGGTAGAGCGGCTTGCTCGCGAAGTCGATAACATCGTTGGTATTAAGGACTCAAGTGGCGATATGACTCAAACTGAAGAATTTATTCGCCGCACACAGGATATAGATTTTAAGGTATTTGGTGGAAAAGACACTCTGATTTACGCCACTTTGGCACACGGAGGAGTAGGTGCTGTATGCACCACCGCTAACTACATGCCTGACCTGGTGGTTTCTGTCTACAACGCCTATCTGAAAGGCAACCCGCGGCAGGCATTGGAATATCAATTCAAGCTCAATCCCATTCGTCTCTCTATGGATAAGACAAGCTTCCCAGTTGCGACCAAAGACATGGCTAACATGCTTCATATGGATGTGGGTATTCCCATTCGTCCCAGCCTGCCGACAGCAGAAGACAGTCCGGCCTATGTACTGATGCAAAACGAGCTGGAAAAGGCTGGCTTGTTGGAGCATTAACCAAACATAACACAAAACAGCGAAAGAAGGAATATGGCATGAAAATAGGACTCATCGGTCTCGGAATTATGGGAAAGCCCATGGCAAAAAACATGCTGAAGGCTGGATATGACCTTACAGTGAACGACCTCAATGAAGCTGCCGTAAAAGAGGTTGTTGCTGCCGGCGCAAAGCACGCCGATAACCGCACCATTGGCGCTTCCTGCGACATTGTAATGACGATGCTGCCCAACAGCCCACAGGTGAAAGCGGTCATGCTGGGAGAGGCTGGCGTTGCTCAGGTCATGCAGCCTGGTGCGACCTTCATTGACATGAGCTCTATCAATCCGATGGCATCGAAAGAAATCGCTCAGGTGCTGGAAGGAAAGAAAATCGAAATGCTGGACGCGCCGGTTTCTGGTGGCGAACCTAAAGCGATCGATGGTACCCTCTCCTTTATGGTAGGCGGCAAGCAGGAGGTTTTTGATCGGTGCAAGCCGCTGCTGGAAACCATGGGTGCTTCTGTTGTCCGTTGCGGCGATGTAGGCGCCGGCAACACCACGAAGCTGGCGAACCAGGTTGTTGTTGCCTGTAATATTCAGGCTGTAGCCGAGGCACTTACCTTGGCACAGATGGCCGGTGTGGATCCACATCTTGTATTTGAGGCAATCCGCGGAGGCCTGGCAGGTTCTACCGTCATGAATGCAAAAGCACCCATGATGATGGAGGGCAATGATAAGCCCGGTTTTAAAATCGACCTACACATCAAGGATCTGAATAATGCTTTGGATTGTGCCCACAGCGTAGGGGCGCCCTTGCCTATGACGGCCTCTGTGCAGGAAATTTTGCAGTGGCTGCATAATGGAGGATACGGCCAAAGTGATCACAGCGCCATTGCAAAGTACTACGAAAAGATTACTGGCATCCAGATTGGCCGCTAACGTTTTTGCTTAAATGGGACCTCCTTTCTGCGTGAAAGGAGGTCCCGTGCTTTTGGGGAGAAAGAACCAGAGATTGTCGAAAAACCTACCAGCCAAAGGCTTCGGAGGGGGAAATAGAGTGAAAGAAAACCGTCAAGGTTGTCCTTCGAGTTCGATTAAACAACTTTTGAGCACTTTTTTAACGTACTTAAAAGTTTGACAGCTTGTCGAAACAACTCTTTCGACAAGCGGCCATCAGCTATGCTGGTGGGCGCTTCTGTATGCTTTAGAAAAAAGCTGCGAGCAAAGCGAGTTGACACTTTCCAAGTGATAGTGACAAGAAAGTTCCAAATAGAAGACCGTATGCCCGTTTGCGGGTGGCAGAGTTTATTTGGCATCTTGAATCAACTTATATTGCCCTTTTTATTACGTGAAAATCAATCGTTATACGGAGCAAAATTATGCAATTTAATTATGAGCTGGTCAAGAATATCCACTCCTTTCAGCAAGTCAGTGAGCCTCACTTTCACGACGATTACGAGGTCCTTTTATGCTTTTCAGATGGAGGAAAATTTCATATTCAAGAGAATATCTTTCCACTCTGCCGGGGGGTGCTGTTTGTTCTTCCTCCCAGAGTAGCCCATCGCTGTGTGGTGGATGTAGCTTCCTATGAGCGATATATCTTACATGTGTCGACCGAGACATTGTGGATGCTTTCCAGTTCCCAAACGGAGCTCAAGTCTCTTTTTGACAGTTGTAACTACTATGCCGTACTAGACGAGACAGAGTTTGCTCAATTAAGCACACTGATGGAGTGCTGCGGAAAAGAAAACGCGAAATTCGGCGCTGATTTGGAAAAGGATATTCTGTTTATGCAGGTCATATTGCTGATTAGCCGTATATTGCAGAATAATACTGCTCAAATTGTGCCTCAGCCTTCTAAAGAATTTTCAAAAATACTCCCCCTTATAGAATACATCCATGAACACTATCAGGAAGACCTAAACCTGAATTTTTTAAGTCAAAAATTTTTTATCAGCAAGTATTACCTATGTCATCAGTTTAAAGATCTTACCGGATTCAGTGTGGGAAACTACCTTTCCAACTATCGCATTCGTCAGGCCTGTGCATTGCTGCGCAGCGGCATCAGTGTGCAGGAGACTGGCGAGATTGTTGGATTTAAAAATAATTCTCACTTTATCCGTTGTTTTGGGCAAATCATCGGTTTGTCTCCCGGAAAATATGCCAAAACATGGGGGAATTGCGAAACATAGTATTCTATCTCAAACAGCTTAAAACAAAATAAAAATTGTCTTCCTTGTATCGAACAATATGAGAAAATTTTTTGACAAAATCAATATATCTTTGTGTTATCTGCATCTTGTATGATAGGAACAGATTTAAGAGAAAACGCAGGCTGACAAACAAGAATAGTAAGGAGGTATTTTGAGGCAATGGCCAAGAAATTTAACATTGTGATACGGGAAAAGAACTGCAAGCAGTGCGGTATCTGTTCTTATCTCTGTCCGAAAAAAGTACTTGTTCAAGAAATGGGACATTGTCCCGTTCCAGAGCATTTAGACGCCTGCATTGGGTGCAAATTATGTGAAATGCGGTGTCCGGATTTTGCTATTGAGGTGGAGGTGATTGAGACATGAGAGAAGAAAAAAGGTTTATTGAGGGAAACATAGCCATTGTAGAGGGCGCGTTGGCTGTCGGAGCCAGATTTTACGCCGGCTACCCCATCTCCCCCAGTTCAGAAATTGCTGAGTATTCTTCGCAAATGCTGCCAAAGGTAGGCGGTATCTATGTACAGATGGAGGACGAAATTAGCTCTATGGCAGCGCTCCTCGGCGCTTCTGTAGCAGGCAAGAAAGCATATACCGCCACCAGTGGTCCCGGCATTTCCTTGATGCAGGAAAATTTAGGCTTGGGAATCATGTCTGAAATCCCTGCCGTAATTATTGATGTGCAGCGCAGTGGCCCTTCTACCGGCGCAGCAACAAAACCTGCGCAGGGTGATATGATGCAGGCCCGTTGGGGAACCCACGGGGACCACAGTATTATTGCCCTTTCTCCCGCATCTGTACAGGAGTGCTTTGATTTGACGGTACAAGCGTTTAATTTAGCGGAAAAGTACCGTACCCCAGTTTATCTTATGGCAGATGAAACCATTGGCCATCTGCGCGAGACCGTGACGATCCGTACATTGGACCCCTCCGAAATTATTGACCGCAAGCAGCCAGATAAAGGAATTTCCCCCCTTGATTTCCGCCCATATAAATACGATGGCATCATGCCTTCCGCAATGCCGCCCTTTGGTTCTAATCAGTATCTGTCCCGCACCACCGGTTCTACCCATGACGAGAGGGGAGAGTTCCGCCCCACTCCGGAAAATATCCACCGCGTGACCCATTATCTTACGGATAAAATTGAGAAGAACGCGGATGACATCTGCATGACTAGAAGCTGGTATTTAGATGATGCTGAGATCGTATTTATTACGTACGGCTGCGCCACACGCAGTGCATTGGAGGCTATGGACCAGCTGCGCACACAGGGCAAGAAGGTTGGTATGCTGCAAATGCAAACCGTTTGGCCTTTGCCGGAAAAAGAGATTCGAGTCGTTTTGTCCTCTGCCAAAACCGTGGTTGTTCCAGAGCTGAACCTTGGGCAGATTGCAGGAGAAATTCGTAAATTTAATGATTATGGCTGCCAGGTGCTTCAGGCAAACCGGGTGGATGGAATTCTGATTTCTCCCGCCGAGATTATGGCTGTGCTGAAGGAGGCGCTTTGATTATGGCAAATTATAAAGATTATATGCTCTTTGACAAGCTTCCTCATACTTGGTGCTCCGGGTGCGGCCACGGTATCATCCTTCAGGCGATTGCCGATGCTCTTGCTATGCAGGAGCTAGATAAGCATAACATTGCGTTGGTAAGCGGTATTGGCTGCTTTGGTCGGGTGGATGACTATTTGGACATCAATTGTATGCATGTAACTCACGGCCGTGCCTTGCCTGCGGCTACCGGAGTTGCCTTGGCTAATCCAAACTTAAATGTTCTGGTCACTATGGGCGATGGCGATGGCACAACCATCGGAGGAAATCATCTGATCCACTGTGCCCGCCGTAACATCAATCTGACCGCGATCATTGCCAATAACTATAACTATGGACAAACCGGCGGCCAGTATTCTGGGACCACGCCGGAAGGTAGTATTACATCCACTTCTATTTATGGACATGTGGAACCAGGATTTGACATCTGTAAATTAGTGGAGGCTGCAGGAGCTCCTTTCGTAGCTCGGAGCACTCCCTATAATCCGGTCCAGATCAGGAATCTCATCAAACAAGGTATGCAGACCAAGGGCTTTGCTCTTATCGAAATTATGGATACCTGCCCAACCCATTACGGGCGTCTGAATAAATTTGGAGACGCAGCCCACATGTTGGAGAAAATTCACAGTATGACGGTTCCGATAGAGAAAGCAAAAAACATGTCTCGGGAAGAACTGGAAGGCAAATTCTTAACCGGCGTTCTGATCAATCGGCCGCGTGAGGATTACTTCACCCGATATCAGCGAATCATTCAGCGACTGGCAGGACAGTCCTAGATTTGATACGCTGTCGCATTCAAAATAAGACCTCTCTTTACTCTAACAGAAAGGACATGACCCTTTATGAAAATACAAATTGTGTTAAGTGGCGTGGGCGGACAGGGTCTGATTTCTACCGGTGAAATTATTGGAGAAGCCGCATCCATTCATGAAAACGTGTACGCGACACTTGCTGCCTCGTACGGTTCCGAAACTCGTGGCACCTTTACTAAGTCCGATGTCATTGTCAGCGATTCCCCTATCAGTTATCCTAATATCGAAACTCCTGATGTTATTCTCTGCCTGGCACAGGTCGCCTATGACCGCTACATTGATAAACTCCGGGATAACACGTTAGTTTTCTATGACACTCAACTAGTAACTCCCTCTCTTGACGCAAAAGGCAAACATATCGGCCATCCTTTTAAAGAGATGAGTATGGAGATAGGGAACATGGCTGTAGTAAACACCATTGCTCTGGGTGCCATCCTGAAACAAACAAATATGTTGAAACGGGACAGTGTCGTAGCCGCCATCAAAGAGTATTTTGCCGCCAAACCCAAAGTAATTGACATCAATGTGAAGGCGCTGGATGCTGGAATTGCTTTATAGTAACACCGCACAATGAGCAGTTTTCCGTTAGAAAATGAACAGGTCCATTAAAAATGTGGACTGCGCCAGAATATACGGACAACACAAAAAACCCCTATGTAGGAAAATATTAAGTTCTATGCGGAGTGGTGCAGCGTAAGCGGCACCACTCCAGTTTTTAACTGAATGCGCTGGTGGTTGTAGAAATAGATATAGTTATCGATCCATGTTCTGGCCTCATCAAAGGTGGCGGGAAAATGTCTGTAAACACATTCGGTCTTAAAAATGGAAAAGAAATTTTCAGCCATAGCATTGTCGTAACAGTTTCCTCGTCTTGACATGGAGGGCGTAATGCCGTATTCTCTAGTCAGGTCAGAGTATGCTTGTTAGGTGTACTGACTGCCCTGGTCGCTGTGGAGCTGCAACCCCGCAGCGATTTTCTTTTCCTTTTGCATAGCAAGTCGGATGGTGTCCAGTACAAGATTGACTGTCTGTGCAGTTCCTGTCTTGTAGGTAACAATGCTGTTGTCAAACAGAGCTCGAATGATAGACAGATAAAGCACGCCTTGACCGGTGTGAATGTAAGAGATGTCCATGACCCACTTGTGATTGGGGCGATCAGCTTGAAATTCTCTGTTCAGCAGGTTTTCGTATTTGTGAAGCTGCTGCCCCATTTGTTTCAACTTCCTGCGGCGGCGAATTTCAGATAGAAGTTCATATTTTTTTCCTTACACAGGATAGTTTTGGGATCTCTGTGTATTTTCTTCACCCTATTCAGTCATTTCCACATGCAGTGATAGCCGTATGTCTTATCATACTTCTCTTGCTGCTCACGGATGATACCGGCAAGTTCTGCATCATGTGCCGGCTGATCTAGGCACCTGACATAGTCATAATAACCGCTGCGTGGAACACTGAAAAACCGACCCATCACGGACACTGGATAACGGTTGCGATTCATATAGACGATCTGATACTTGATTCGTGGCTTCACTTTCTTCCTGTCAATCTCAGAAAAGTCTGTAACAACTGATTTTTCATTCTGAAACGTTTGATTTCGTAAGCTTGCTCTGCCACTATGTCTCGCGGTGCTGCATCTTTACAAGGACGGCCTTTAGGGCGTGGTGCGATCCCTGCTTCCATGCGTGTCACTTCTTTGTTATATCGATTGATCCAGTTTTGATTTGAATTTTATCCAGGTCGAAGTGGTCGGCTATTTCTTGTCTGGTTTTTCCTGCTTCGCGCATAGCATTGATTTCTGCTCCTAAAACTTTGATGTTCACCTATTTCCGTTTTGACATGATAAAGCCCCCTGATGTAGTACTTTTATTTTCCTACATCAGGGGGCTTTTTGTCTATTGTCCGGTTTTACTAGAGCTGTACAGTTGGACGAGATTTCATAGTTTCCAACGGTGAGCTATGCCTTCTGTAAGCACGTTCCAGCGAAATTGAATGAGGAGATCTTTGCGCACATCCTGAACAAGGCTCTGAATCACCGCCTGGTAGATCCCCGAATGATTTTTATGGACGGAATCCATATCCAAAGCATCTGCAAACAAAAAGAAATTCCAGAAAGTGCGGGTTGCCAGGGCAGCAAAGGTGTATGGGGAACAGCTTCGGAAAGAGGTCGCCGAAGAGTGCAGGAAGCTGGGTAAAAAGGGCAAAGACGATGAGAACCGCTTCATTGACCCTAGGATCTGTATGACTACATTACAGGGATTGCGACACCGATTGCCGCTGATGAGAAAATATGTGTTCCGGAGGAGGTTTGCAGAATAGCACATAGACTTCCGCTACATTTCAACGGAAAAGCGGCAACTGATATATTCTGCTGACGGAAAAGGAGCGCCCCTGACCACAGCCAAGCGGCTGGATTAGGGGCGAAGGTGCGAGCAAGAGGATCAAGATTTACTTCTGAAAGGATGTTCTGCAAGATACTTCGTTTAAATGGGGATGTTGAGCAAAAGCGGCACATAGGTGTAAAGGAGCAAAATTCCGAATTCTACGACAAGATACAAGACGATCTTTTTCGATACGGATCCGATTCTGGTTTTCGTGATTCCAGACGCCACAAATAGGTTGACGGCCATAGGGGGTGTGATCATACCGATTGATGTGTTGACGATCATGATAAGCCCCAGGGCGATCTCACTCAGACCAATGTAGCTGGCCATGGGGAGAAGAATAGGAGTTACCAGCAGAATGATGGATTGGGTCTCCAGGAAACAGCCCAGAAACAGCAACAGCAGGTTCATTGCCAGCAGCATGGCGAAGCGGTTGCTGAAGATGCTCATGACTGCGTTGGAGATCATGGTAGGAATATTCTCGGTGGTCATAAACCAGGCAAAGGGCTGAGACATACTCACTACAAACAGCACGACAGCTGAGCTGATGCAGCTGTCCAACAGAATCTTATACAGCTTTTTCAGGGTTAGCTCCTTATAGACAAAGAAGGAGACAACCAAGGCGTAGACACAGGCCACAGAGGCGGACTCCGTAGGCGTAAAGATACCGGAATAAATTCCGCCCAGAATGATGACAGGCATCAGCAGAGCCAAAATGGCGTCCTTAAAGCGGATGAAATACTCCTTCGGGGGATATTTGGTTGTATCCACAGAGTCGTAGTGGCGGCAGGTAATGGCGTTGGTAATACACAGGCCGATAATCAGCATGATGCCGGGAACCCAGCCGGCAGCAAACATACTGACCACAGATACTCCGGCGGTAACAGCGTAAGTGACCATTGGGATGCTGGGCGGGATCACGACGCCAAGAGTACCGGAGGACGCCACGATCGCCGCAGCCTTCTCAGGGGGATACCCCTTTTGAATCATGCGTGGAGCGGTAATCCCGCCAATTGCCGCGACTGTGGCGGGATTAGAGCCAGAGATCGCCCCGAAGAAGCCGGAGCCGACCACGGAAATACAGGCCAGCCGACCGGGCAGGCGCTTCAGCAGCAGTTCCAAAAAGCCGATCAGGCGGGCGGAGATCCCCCCCTCTGCCATGATGTTGCCGGCCAGGATGAAGAAGGGCACGGCCATCAAAGTAAAGCTGTCCAGCTGCGTGAACATCCGGGTGGGGATAGCGGCCAGATACTGAACATTCCCAGTTAGCACCATAGTGACCGCGGCGGCAATGCCCAGACAGATGGCAATGGGCACACCGACAAACAGCATCAGAAAGAGGATGCCAAACAAAATACCAGCGATCATTCGGCGTCTTCCCCCTTATCCTTCAGATTTTCAAAGGTGTGAACGGTGTAATAGACCGCCATCAGTGCGACACCGATGGGGATGAGCATATAGACCATACCGGTAGGCAGCTTCAGCATAGGGCTGAGCTGGCCCTGGGCCAGCATCCGGGAGGAGACCATCCAGCCGTAGCGGACCAGGAATACAGCAAAGGCGTCTACCATCAGCGCCACCATCACAGAGACAGCCTTGACCACTGGTTTTGGGAAAATCATCGGGACGATCTCCACAACGAAGTGGCTGCCGTTGCGGGAGGCCAGCATCAGCCCCATATAGACGATAGAGATCATGCAGTAGCGGGCAAATTCCTCGCTCCAGGGGATGGCGTATATGCCGGTATACCGCCCAAAGGTAGCAAGAAAAACCACCGTGACCATGAGACACATGATAATAACGCACAAGACTTCAACGATCTTTGCGAAGCCATCCAAAACTTTTTTCATGTATGTACCTCCCTCTTGGGGTCGTTTCCAACATTCCTCGCGATCCAAACGGTCAAACGGAGAATCAGGGCCGGCAGGCGGGCTGGCAGCGATGCCAGCCAGTCCGCCTGCCCTGTGCATTAGAATTGGGACATGACAGTACTTGTATCGGGATAGGCAAATTGGAAAATCAAGTCCCAGTCACCGCCAGGATCTGAGACAGGAGATCCTGATCGATATTTAGAGAGGGATCCTCATAGACGCTCTGGACGGCCTCCTTCCAGACCTCTTTGTCCACGTCGGTGAAGGTGATGCCCTCCTTCTCCATGCTGGCACGGAAATCGTTGTTCATCTGCTGGCTGATCCCACGCTCCGCGGCCTTGGCCTCTTCGGCGGCCTTGTCAAAGGCGGTGCGCTGCTCGTCCGTCCAGCTGTTGTACAGGTCTTCGTTGATCATCAAGACGCAGGGGCTGTAAAACAGGTCGATCATAGAACAGTATTTCTGTACCTCGTGGACACGGGCGGTATAGATGATCGCCAAGGGGTTTTCCTGGCTGTCCACAGTGCCCTGCTGCAGGGCGGAGAAAATTTCACTCCATGCCATGGCGGTGGGAGCGGCGCCCAAGGCGGTGTAGGTGGCCATGTGGACAGGATTCTCCATGGTACGGACTTTCACACCGGCCAGATCACTGGGGGTGACGATCTCCTTGGTGTTGTTTGTGATCTGGCGGAAGCCGTTTTCCCAGAAGCCCAGAGCCTTGATGCCAGTCCCATTGAAGCCGTCCAGCAGGGTCTGGCCGACCTCGCCGTCCAGCACCTCATAGGCCTGCTCGGCGTTCTCAAACAGATAGGGCAGATCCAGCACGCTCCAGTTGGCTGTGGAGGTGGCAAAGGAGGGAATCGGGCCGGTGGAGACCAGACACATCTCCTGCATTCCCATGGAGACGGAGTTCATCATATCAGACTCGTTGCCCAATGCCGAGTTAGGATAGATGTCCAGAGTCATTTCACCGCCGGAATATTCCTCCAGCAGCTTCTGCATCTCGATCAGACCCAGCACATAATGGCCGTCAGGCGCAGTGGTGGTGCCGATTTTCAAGCGGATCGTGGCGGAGGAGGACCCAAGAAGCTCATCGGATTCGGCGGCGGAGGTATTCGCGGACGTACCGCTGGCCGGCGGGGTGCTGCCGGCGCTGTTCCCACAGGCGGACAGCCCCAAGGTCATTGCCCCGGCCAGAAACAGGGCGGAGAAGCGAGAGAGCATTTTTGATTTCATTTCCATCATTCCTTCTTTCAAATCAGTTTACATGGAATGGTTGCCAGTCTGTGATCAGATTTTGGGGTCCTCGGGATGGAGCATGGTCGCGATGACCTTGTGGAGCACCTCGTCATCCCAGATGCGTTTCCAGTCCTCCCGCATGACCAGCCGGTTCCCCAGGCCGATAGCCACCTTGCAGGCATCAGATACTGGCGGCTTTCCAGGAATATACCCGAGGAAGTTGCAGGTCAAATTGTAGATATGACCAGTGAGGAAGGAGACGGCGGCGTCCCGATTGATGCCACGGCGCTCAGCCTCATCCACCGTTTCCGCCATAGCGTACAGACAGGTAGCGCCCAGCAGTTCCACAAGAGTGGGCTCCAAAAAGGCGATCTGCTCCGAGGTCATCACATAGGCGTGCTCCGCGGCGTACATATCGCGGGCAGTCTCCTGCATTTTCTCAAAGACCTCCTGCTCGCCGCAGATCATGCTCATCACAACGTCCTGCTTGCCGCCGTCGCCGCCAAAGCGGTCAGCACGGGCTTCGGGAGTGTCCTGATCCAACAGGAACGAGGGATGACAGGGATGGGCCACGCCGAGGGTGCAGTCATCCCGAAGCGTTAACTCCTTGGCCACGGCGGCGGCCGGGTCCAGAATCAGAAAACCGGTACCGGGTTTCAGCATGGGGACGTAGATTGCGGACAGCTTTTTAATTAGGGTATCAGGGACGGCGAAAACGACAACCTCCGCTTTTGCGAGGGCCTCCTCTACCGGGATAACGTCCAGACCTCGGGCATGGATGCTCTCGATCCCCTTGGGGGCGTTCTCCACCAGCATCAGGTCATACTTATCCGTCAGCTTGGCCAAATTCCTGCTGGTCCGGGTGCCCATTTTTCCGCCGGCGCCGATGACAGCTACATGGATTTTCCTCATGATCCGTTCCATCCTTTCAATTATAACGCACTGTGAAGACAGATTTCCACTTATTTTTTCAGAGTCTCTTTTACCTTGGCGGCAATATCCTCTGGCGAGAAGCCATAGGCGTCGGCCAGCTCCTTGGCGGGACCGGATTCACCATAAGATGTAAGCGCGATACGGGTCACCCAGGCGGGCTGGTTCTCACAGGCCAGACGGCTGATATAGGAACCCAGGCCGCCGTTGATATTGTGGTCCTCCACGGTAAACAGCTGCTGGGCTCTGCCCATGACCTCCAAAATGGCGGAGGGATCCTTACCATAGAGGATATTGATATCCGCGGCTGTGACGTTGATGCCTTGCTCCTTCAAGAGATCTGCAGCAGTCAGCACCCGGTCCAGAACATAGCCGTTGGAAAAGAGGACCGCGTCTGTGCCATAGTCCTTCCAAACTGTGATACCGCTTTTCGCGAAGGGGGCGTTCTTGTCATATACATCCAACTCACGACCGCTGCCGCCCCGGATGTATACAGGACCGTCGGTTTCGGCGGCCAGCCGGACCGCGTGATAGCACTGGGCAGGATCGGCAGGGGTAAAAATGGTGTAGTTGGGCATGGAAGAAACGATTCCCAGATCCTCATAGAACTGATGCGTGACGCCCTCACGTTCTCCGCCCAGCAGTCCAGCGTTGACGCCAACAAACTTTACGTTCAGATTGGTGTAGCCCACGAAGGTACGCATCTGCTCACAGGCGCGCATGGTCAAAAAGCCACAGTAAGTGCCAATGAAGGGGGTGAGGCCAGCGCTGGCCAGACCGGCGGCGGCGTCCACTGCGCCTTGCTCAGCAATGCCACATTCCAGATACCGGTCGGGATACTTCTCCCCGAAGGGGACCGCCCGCATAGCCTTCAGCGAATCAGGAGAGATCACAACAATGTCCTTTCGCTCCTCCGCCATATCCATCATGGCAGCGGCAAAGGCTTCCCGGGTTCCTTTAAAGTTTGTCATGCCTGAACACCTCCAAGCTCTTTTACAGCGATGGCGTATTCTTCATCGGTGGGTACGCCCTTGTGCCACGCGTTGTTGTTCTCCATGTAGCTGACACCCTTGCCCTTGACGCAGTCACAGACGATGCAGCAGGGGCTCCCCTTATGAGACTTGGCAATGTGGACAGCGGAGCGAATGGCCTGGATGTCATGTCCACTGATTTCCTGGGTGTGCCATCCAAAGGCGCGGAATCGATCGGCAATGTTGTTTTGGCCCACGGTGAACTCCACGCTCTTATAGCTCTGCCAACCGTTCCGGTCCACAAAAACGACCAGGTTATCCAGCTTCCGGCCGGCGGCCATGTTGATCCCTTCCCAGCAGACTCCCTCCTGGAGCTCGCCGTCGCCACAGATCACATAGGTGGCATAGTCCTTGCCCTGGACCTTGGCGGCAAAGGCCATGCCCGCGCCGATGGCAATGCCGTTTCCGAGAGAGCCGGAGGTCATATCCAGCCCGGGAGTATTGTGCATGGAGGGGTGCCCCTGGAACATACTGTGTAGCTGACGCAGGTGGAAGTGTTCCACTTTGGGCTGGAAGTAGCCCCGCTCATTCAAAGCGGCGTACAGCACCGGACAGGAGTGGCCCTTGGACAGGATCAGACGGTCCCGGTCAGTCCACTGAGGATTTTGTGGATCAAGGTTCATCTCCTGAAAATAGAGGGTAGCGATAATATCCGCGATAGACAAAGCGGGACCGGGATGACCATCCTTTCCCTCATAGACCATCCGCACTGTTTCCAGGCGAAGCTTCTGAGCAATTTCAAGGATCTGCTCATTGGTCATATTCGTTCACTCCTTCTCAGTTACTATGATTTTTGTTAAACGTTAAACGTTTAATGGATGTGCTGTTATTTTAGAACAGTTGTGGCGTACCGTCAATATCATTTTTCGTCAAAAGATACATTTCGTTTGCCTGCACAACTTTTTTCGTCTTTTTTGTGGAAAATGGCTGTGGCCTAGGGGAGGAGACACGCCCATATTTTGACGGCCAAACATGAAGTGAAAATTTTGATGGTGAAAGCGGATCCTTGTCCTTCCTGTATCTCACTGGGATTTTTTATAAAAGTTATATATGGATTTTTTCATTCGGTTTCGCTATAATGAAAAATAAAGACTGTTGAAAAAACCTCCATCCAAAGGATTCGGAGGGAAAGATCGTGTGGAAGAAAACCGTCAGGGTTGTCTTTCACGTTCAATCAAACAACTTTTGAGCACTTTTTTAACGTGCTCAAAAGTTCGACAGCTTGCCGAAAAGACTTTTTTGACAAGCTGAGTAATGACAGGTCTACAAGGATTTTATCTATGTAGTGCCTATTTCTTCCGGAAAAGGGATACGATTGTGTCCGGCGCGGAAGGCAGAGAGGAAATCTGTTTTATGGACAATAGTATCTGGAGCCCCAAACCACAGCCCCATACCTTAGCGCCTAACCATGTGATCGAACAGATTCAAAGCGCATTGTTGGAACAGCGGCTGAAGCCGGGCGACCGCCTTCCGCCGGAAATGGAGTTAGCCAGTCTCTTTTCCGTCAGTCGGGGCTCGGTGCGGCAGGCGATGAAAGCGCTGGAGACCTTGGGCGTGTTGACCATCCGCCCCGGCGATGGGACCTATGTCAATACTTCGCTGTCTGAAAAGAGTTTTAATCCCCTGGTGTTTGCCATGCTGATTTCTCAACCATCGGCTAAGACGATCGCGGATGCCCGTTACGCGTTGGAGCGGGACATTTTAGAGCTTTTGCTTGGTCGGGAGGAGCAGGTGGAGGAGGTCATTCCTCTGCTGGAAGAAAATCTTGACTGGCACCGCAAGATGCTGACGGAGAGGGCCTCTCCGGAGACGCTGGCAAAAAATGATTTGGCCTTTCACCGGATTTTGTCTCAGTATTGCGGAAATATGCTGCTCCAAATCGTCTATGATTACATTATGGATGCTTTTGAGGGCCAAGTGGTCGCTACGACCTCTCGACAGGGGGGGGGCGACGTGACGATTCGGGACCACACCACCATTATCGAGGCGCTCAAGACCCGTAGCTATGCCATGGCGAAGCAGGCGGCAAAGGATACCATCCAAAATTGGTACAGTCTAATGGAATGATCTGATTTCAGAGGATCTAGCCTGTTGCAAAAAACTTGAAAATTAGGAAAAAGTTTAAATAGGTCCCCACTTTCGAATCCAGTAGCTCCGGTTTCAAAAGAGGGGATCTTTCATTATCCTCGGGTAGCAGAAAAGAACTCCGCTTCGTACTGAATCGGAGTTTTCATGTTTAGCTTTCCGTGAGGCCGGTAGCCATTATAAAAATCAATATATTCGTCCAGAACCTCCTCCAGTTCTTGTGGTGTTTCGTAAAGATAATGGTAGAGGGCTTCTTTTTTCAACGTGTGAAAAAAGGATTCACAAACCGAATTGTCGTATGGGTTTCTTGGTGTTAAAAGGATTGTTTCACTTTCAAATCCCGAAGATGTTGCCGGAACGCACATGCTGTGTACTGTGATCCCTGGTCGGTATGAAACAGGAGACCTTCGGGGTGGCGGCGCTGGTGAAATGCATCATCAAATGTCATAAGATACAAGGCAGTATCCATGGTGTTGGCAGTTTGACAAGAAATGTTTGAGGTGATAAATACTCGGTTCATGTACTATGCGATGCACTGTGTTTGTCTCGAGGGACCTATTACAATCGAAAACGTCGGGAAAGAGAGTTGACAACTTACGAGTTGAATGATGAGGCAATAAAACCGTTGCTTGAAAAAACCTTTCTCGACAGCAAGCGGCGGTTTGGTCGAAAACCAATCCATTATAAATTGTTAGAAATGGGATTAGAAGTTGCGAAGCCTGTCTACAAAGCCGAGCATCAAAAACCATTGCCGAGATTTTATTTCAAGAACCTTCTTTGCAGGCACTTTGACCAACCGAAACCCAATCTTATCTGGGTGGGTGATACCACCTATGTCAAGGTCGACAATCAATATTATATCTGCGTAATTGTGGATTTGTTTTCTCGGCGGGTTCTTAATTGCGGACACTTTTTCGTCCATAGATGCATAAGGTCCACACGGACACTGCCGTAGGACTTCCAACTCCAACGCTAATTTTTCCAAGTGGTACTGTGCCTTTCTTGTGGAACTCAGATCCTGTCTCATAGATTCTGGAACCAGGTGTACCTGATCAAATCTTTTCTTCCATTCATAGAATGTGCTTTCTGACACCCGTATTTATTCTTGGTTTCTGAAAATGAAGTGACCCCCAAAAGTTAGACAATATTTGAAAAGAAAATTGTTTAGGCAGCCGAAGGGGCTTGTTGTCTGTGAATGGCGGGCGACCAGCCCTTTAGCTTTGTCTTTATGCAGCGGTTGTTGTAGTAGTCCAGATAATCCAACAATTCCAACTGAAAATGTTCCATAGATTCGAATTTCTGGAGGTACAGCAGCTCACTCTTAAGTAGACCAAAGAAATTTTCCATCACAGCATTATCCAGACAATTCCCTTTTCGGCTCATGCTTTGTCGGAGCCTCTTCCTTCTGAGCATTCTCTGGTACTGTTTGTGCTGGTATTGCCACCCCTGGTCTGAGTGGAGGATCAGATCCGTCCCGTCCGGTATGGTTTCAAAAGCCTTTTCCAACATGGTGGTCACCATGCTTAGAATGGGACGTTGAAAAAGCGAATAGCTGACCAGATAGCCATTGTGTAAATCCAGAATCGGAGAAAGTACAGTTTCTGGCCGAAGAGATTGAACTCCGTCACATCGGTGACCCATTTCTGGTTTGGCTTTTCAGCATAGAAGTTCCGGTTCAGCAGATTTGAAGCGATTTTTCCCACTTCACCCTTGTAAGAACGATATTTCTTGATCCTGACGCGGCAAACCAGTCTCAACTCCTTCATAAGCCGCTGGACAGTCTTGTGATTGCAAGAAAATCCGCGGTTATGCAACTCAGTTGTGATACGGCGGTACCCATACCGCCCTTTGTTCTCGTGGTAAATCAAGGTGATTTCTGCTTTGACTTCCTTGTATTTGTCCGGTGCCCTCATCTGCTTTAGATGATAGTAGAAGGTAGCGCGAGGAAGTTGAGCGATTTCAAGCAAAAGCGACAGCGAAAACTCTTGCCTCAGCTTTTGAACTACCTGCGTTTTTTGCGCTGGCGTCGCTCTTCTTCTAAAACCAAGGCTTGCAAGTTTTTTAGGTAAGCATTTTCTGCCCGGAGCCGCTGAACCTCAGCAAGTAAATCCTCTTCCACTTTGCTTGGCAGTTTCTTTGGCCTGCCTGGGCTCCTGCGCCCTCTGCGCTCCAGTGCAAGACCTTCTGGCCCCTCTTCCAAATAAATCCGCTCCCGGTTTTGAATTCGGTCATACCCTTGAACGTCATAAAGCCTGGCAGCTTCCTTGTAGCTGGGGCCATCTTGTAGGACAGACTCTACAACCTGTTGCTTAAATTCCGGTGTGTAGCGTTTGTTTGGTATTCCCTTTGGCATAATAAAGCCCCCTACTTGTTATTCAGTATACCATACTGTCTAACAAATGGGGGACAGTTCAACAGCCATTCCGCCCTTTTCCTGTTGCAATACCGAGTCAATGATAAAGTCGCAGTACAAGTCACCACTCCTTGACCTGCGGCTCCGTTTGTCCTTACCCGTATTTCGTCCGCAGGCTTTGGTGTTCATTCTGGGCACAGAATTTTTTGAAATGCAGAGAAGGCTGGTAAAGGCCAGAGCGCATGACCACACCGCTGCGCAGCCTGTGAAACGCTGTGTGCGGCGATGGCAGTGCAGGCAGGGTACGTGCCCCACCCAAGCTGCAGGACACAGTGTGCGGGCTGTGTGCCCCAAGTATCCGGCTCGTCTGAACCAAAATGTGTGGGTGAACTGAGCGGTCGATTTGAGTGCAGGTGAAATTCGCGCTCCGCAATCTCGGTCACGAAATCATATTCGGCCTTGTCGCTCTGGAAGGTAAAATATTATACAGTTTGAACATCGAGCGGAACTATGTGAAGATCCCCCGGTCCTCCTCTGTTATCGGTGTGACCCAGCCACCCTCCACATCATGATCTTCCATTTTCTCCAATCCAGCTATAGGTTCATGCTCCATGTCAGTCGTTCTCTTCAAAGCCTTTAATCAACAAACCGTGCGGCATCCTCTCTAATGACCATGCTCAGGACAGGCAGGCATATATGTGTCCTGTGACCCGGAGCAGCCTGACTGTTCTGCACCACGCAAGACATACTGTGCAGAAACAAAAACAGAAACTCCGGATCAAACCACATTTCTTTGATAAAATCAAATCGATGATCTATTTTTTATATTCTCTCCTAATTTCCTGCAGACTGGAGCAACCTTCCTCTCGACTTTCCAACGGTCTTCCAGTATCGTTGTCACTTATAATAAGGGCTTTGCACATTTTTTCGTGCGGAGCCCTATTTTTAGAAGTGAGACGCCTCTTGGGCAAAGCCGCATTTCCGGGCGGCCGCTTCCAATCGTGTGAGCGCTCCAGTCAGCTCAGCGCGGGGCATTCCAATTTGCAGTCGTAAAAATCCGGTTCCGGCGGCGCCGTACTTGCTGCCCAGATCCGGCTCCACGCCAGCCGACAAGAAGAACTGCTCCAGCTCCGGCTCCAACAGCCCCAGGCCGCGGAAGTCCGCCCAAACCAGCGTACCGGCCCGGTGGCGCAGAAGCCTCACCGCCGGCATACAGCGTGCAAAGCAGTCCCGCACCAGGGACTCGTTCTCGTGCACCAAGTCCATCAGTTCGTCGATCCACGCCTTGCCCGCATCCGTATAGGCCGCCAACACCGCAACCCGCATGAACGGGGAAAGGCTGCCGTAGTGATCGGCATCCCGCTGGGCACGGTAGGCCTTCCGAATGTCCGCATTGGGAATGATCACATTGGAGTGGCTGGTGCCAGTAAAATTGAACGCCTTACCAAGACTGGTACCAATGATACAGTTGTCCAACGCATCCGGAACAGTGGCATAGGGAACCATCAAGCCGGGCTGCCATACATGCTCGGCAAAGATCTCGTCCGCCACCACCAGCACATGGTGCTTTTTGGCCAGAGCCGCCACTCGCTCCAGATCCGTCCGTTCCCACACATCCATCGTGGGATTGTGGGGATTACAGAGGAGCATCAGTTTGTTCTCCGGCACGGCCATTTTCTCCTCCAGGCCGGCAAAGTCCATCTCATACCGGTCACCCCGCAGCTTCAGGGGGCTGTCTACTAATTTCCGTCCGCAGTTGGCGATGGCGCGGGCATAGAGCAGATAGACCGGCCGCTGCACAATGATGCCGTCACCAGGCTGAGTAAAGGCGCGGATGGAGGCGCACATGGCCTGAAGGATCCCATAGGACGGCACGATCCAGGACGGCTCTATCTCCTAACCGCGGACCTTCGCCATCCAATTGACGACAACCTGGATGTATTGGGGATCATTGGAGTCGGTCCAGCCATACAGACCAGCCTGGGAAAACCTGGTCAGCGCATCGATAATGCAGGGGGCAGTTTTTACATGCAGCTGTGCCCCGGCCATCACAGTGTAGTCCGGCCGGAACCCGGTGCCGAAGCCGTAGTCAATGGCATCGGCCAACGTTTGAAAGTCAAAAGACATAACTTAGTTCTCTCCCTTTCGATGTTCAGGCCCCAGAACTGTGCCGCTGCGCACATGGGTATGGACGCCGTGGTCCACGGCGGTCTGCCCGGCTACCAGTACATAGTCCAGTCCCTGGGGGCCATGTCGGGGATCAGCAAGATTTTCCCGTGCGGAGAAATGCTCCCAGTCCAGTACCAGCAGGTCGGCAGACATGCCGGAGGAGACAAAGCCCCGGTCGGTCAGCCCCAGGGTACGGGCTGCATTGCCGGTGAGCTTGCGCACCGTCTCTTCTATGGCAACGCCCTTGTCCCGCTCCGTCTCCAGAAACACGGTCATTCCCTCGTATGTGGCGGGCGAGCCGCACTCCAGCGGCAGGTCGCCCTCGGACAGGGCCGCGTCGTAGTCCAAGGTCCAGGTATCCAGACCGATGGTAGCCTCCGGCCGGGCCACGAAGGCGTCCCGGTCGGGCGTGTGTTCCGGACGGCGCCCCAGGGAAATCACAGCCGCGTAGGGGTCTTCGGTCAGTACATCCAGCAGCAGCTCCAAGCTGTCCGTCCCCTGCGCCGCCTCTCGAATCGTTTTGCCGGTACAGCCCGCCCGCTGTACGCGGGTAAACCGGTAGCGGGTGTCCCAGTCCGGATCGGTTTGGGGATTAAAGCGGGTAAAGACTCCCTGAGACGGATGGCGTCCGGCCCGAATCTCCTCGGATACCTGCCGCCGGAAGTCAGGCAGAGTCAACGTCCGTGAAAAGGCGGCACAGCCTCCACACCGCTCCACATAGGGTTGGAACAGAGAGGCGGCCATGGGGTAGTGGAAGGGGCCATAGGCGTACTTGGGAATCACATCTCAGGTGACGTTTACGCCCGCCTGTCGGGCCCGGTCCAGCTCCTTCAGCGTCTCGGACACAGCGGAGCGGATCAAACCGTCGTGTGCCGGGGTGACGGTGTAGCCGCTTTGAATGTGACTGACATGGATACGGGCACCACTCTCCCGTCCCAGATCCAGAAATTCCCGCAGGCCATCCAGGAAGTCCTGAGAATGGCCGTAATAGGGCAGGCTCCGGCTGCGGGTGTGGGCGGTGACGATGCCGCCCCGGGCGGCCACCAGCTTCATCAGGCGCAGCAGCTCCTCCCGCCCGGCAAAGAGGCCCGGCTCATAGTCCAGGCCCAGACTCAGCCCCAGCGCGCCGCCGTCCATGGCCTCGCTGAGGGCGTCCTCCATGGCGGCGATCTCCTGCTCAGTGGCGTCCCGGCGATAGCCGGCGCCCATGGCTTGCAGGCGGATCTGGGCCTGCCCGGCCACCACGGCCAGATTGGCTCCCAGCCCCACCCGGCGCAAATGATCCAGGAACTGGCCATAAGTGGTCCAGTCCAGCCCCTGGCCGTAGTTGCAGACGCTGTGTGGGGACAAGATAGGCATTGTATGGGTTGATGCCCCCGGGCGGCTCTGGCATGACCTTGGTGAATGCCCTTTTCTCCGGAAACATGTAGAGCCAATTGTCCTGTACCGGGGCCACCCCCAGACCGCAGTGCCCCGCAAATTCCGTGGTAATGTCCTGCCCCAGTGTGCTCTCCATGTTGGGGTACATGGCGGCAGAGCAGTCAGAATGGGAGTGCATATTGATAAATCCCGGGGTAATCAGTTTCCCTGCGGCGTCCATCACCCGGGCCCCCCCGGGGCGGAGAGGGAAGGGGCCACGGTATCGATCACGCCGTCCCGGATGCACACATCGGCCTGGAAGGGCGGGGTGCCGGTCCCGTCTACCACAGTCCCGCCCCGAAGCAAAGTCCATGCCATAGCGGGCCTCCTGTCAGATCAGCCCGCCGATGCGGGTGATTTCCACGCCCCGGGCCTCCCAGGAATCCAGAATCTGGTTAAATCCAATGGAGTCGCTGGCCATGTGACCCATGCACAGCACATTGCAGCGGTTGTCCTCCTGCAGGGCTTCGACAATGTCGGCATCCATATGCATACAGACAAAGGTACCCACACCGGCAGTAATCAGCGCCTTCAGCTCGTCCAGCTCCGCACCCAGGCCGCCGGCAAAATCCACCACGGTCTTTCCCGCATAGCTGTTCTTTCCACCCACCCAGATGGCGGGGCGCTGGCCCTCAGGGGCTTCGGCGTACTCCCGGATCGTCACCAAGTTGTCCAGGATCTCCTGGACAGTGGGGTTGTCGTTGGCGGCATAGACCTCGGCCACCTTGGCCTCCACCGTCCGCTCGCCCAACAGGTCGGCGGGGGTGTGCAGGCCCAGATAGGGCATTCCCAGCAGCCGGGCCACGGACGGCCCGCCGTCCAGGTTGGAGCCGTGGAACATGATCTCCGTAGCCCGCTTGCGGTGTTCCAGCAGCTTCTGGGCCACGTTGACGGGCACACCATAGTACACCAGCTTCTCATAGTGGCTCTGGGCAACCAGGTCCCCCAGCTTACCCAGACAGGGCACCATGTTATGGTGCCGGGCCACACAGTCATAGCCCAGCTGGCGGGCCAGCGTCAGTTCGGCGGCGCCCATGTCGATACCCGCCAGCACGCGGGTAATGTTCTCCCCGGGGACCGAGACAGAGGAATCCAGAGGCAGCTCCTCCATCTGAGCCAGATCCAGGGCAATTTGAACCATTTCTGTTGTATTCATTGGTAGCATTCCTCCTAATTCAGCTGATGACAGGCGGCAAAGTGTCCGCCGCCCAGGTCCTTGAGCGCAGGCGTCTGCGTGCGGCACTGCTCGGCAGCCCAGGGACAGCGTCCGCAGAAGCGGCAGCCCGGTTTGGGGTTGATGGGACTGGGCACCTCGCCATCCATCGGGATGTGGCGGTGGGTCTTTTCGTAGTCCGGGTCGGCTACTGGCACTGCCGAGAGCAGGCCCTTGGTATACGGGTGGGCCGGATGGCCGTAGACCTCCTCTGTGGGGCCGTATTCCACCATGGTCCCCAGATACATGACCGCCGTCTCATCGGCGATATGGCGTACCATAGACAGATCGTGGGCGATAAACAGGTAGGTCAGTCCCAACTCCCGCTGGAACTTCATCAGCATATTGACCACCTGGGCCTGGATAGACACATCCAGAGCGGAGATGGGCTCATCACAGACGATAAATTCCGGGTTCAGTGCCAGCGCCCGGGCGATGCCCACCCGCTGGCGTTGACCGCCGGAGAACTCATAGGGAAAGCGGTTGGCGTGTTCCTTGCTGAGGCCCACCATATTCAGCAGCTCATACACCCGCTCTCGCCGCTCCTTGGCATTGGCACAAAGCTTATGCAGCTCCAGGCCCTCCGCGATGATTTCGCCTACGGTGAAAAAGGGGTTCAGGGAGGCGTAGGGATCCTGGAAGATCATCTGCATTTTCCGGGTCAGAGCCTTGGCCTGTGCCGGGTCACCTTGCTGATGTCCTGGCCGTCAAACACGATGGAACCGCCGTCCGGCTCATAGATGCGCAGCAGGGTGCGTCCCACGGTCGTCTTGCCACAGCCGGACTCGCCCACCAGTCCCAGGGTTTTGCCCCGCTGGATGGTAAAGGACACGTTGTCCACTGCCCGCAGGATCTTGCCCTGACCTACACGGAACTGTTTTTCCAGGTTGGAAACCTGAAGAATCGCATCAGACATGGCAGCTCCCTCCTTTCGGCAGTGGCGGAATGCCCTCCGGCGGCGTCACATCGGGGGCTCTTCGGTCCAGCAGCCAGCAGCGGGAGCCGTGACCCTGGCCGCAGACAAACTCCGGGGGATCCTCCTTCAGACACGCCTCCATGGCGTAGGGGCACCGGGCCGCAAAGGCGCACCCCTTAGGCGGGGCATACAGATCGGGCGGCGTGCCGGGAATGGCGTACAGTTCGCTCTTCACATCCTGAATCAGGTTGGGCATGGCCCCCAGAAGCCCCCAGGTATAGGGGTGGCTGGGCTGGTAAAATACCTGCCGCGCGCCGCCATACTCCACGATCTTGCCCGCATACATCACGGCGATCCGGTCGGCCATTCTGGCCACCACACCCAGATCGTGGGTGATGAGCAGGATAGAGGTGCCCCGCTTCTCCTTCAGGTGGTTCATCAGATCCAAGATCTGCGCCTGCATCGTCACGTCCAGGGCGGTGGTGGGCTCGTCGGCAAAGAGGATCTTGGGGTTGCAGGCCATCGCCATGGCAATCATGACCCGCTGGCGCTGGCCGCCCGACATGGTGTGGGGGTAGCGCTTCGCCGCCAGCTCCGGGTTCGGCAGGCCCACCTGGCCCAGCAGCTCCACCGAGATGCGCTGAGCCTCCTGGCGGGACACCTTCTGATGGCGCAAAATACCCTCGCACATCTGCCGTCCCACCCGCATGGTGGGGTTCAGGCTGGTCATGGAGTCCTGAAAGATCATGGAAAACTCCTTGCCCCGATAGGACTCCATGGCTTTGTCGCTGAGATGGGTGATGTCGGCGCCCTGGTAGGTGATGGAGCCGGACTTGATCCGGGAAGGCGGGGAGGGCAGCAGCTTCATGATGGTCTGAATGGTCACCGATTTGCCGCAGCCGGACTCTCCCACGATGCTCAGCATCTCACCCGCATCCAGCCAGAAGCTGACGCCCCGCACCGCCTGGACTTCGCCGGCGTGGGTGTCGAAGGAGATATGCAGGTCCTGCACGTCCAAAAGATGGTTCGTCATAAGGCGCCTCCTTTAGTCTCTCAGGTGGGGGCCAGCGCGTCGCGCAGACAGTTGCCGAACAGATAAAATGCCAGAATGGTCACACTGATAAACACGCCGGGGATAAACAGCTGATAGGGGTAGAGGCGGTAAAACTCCGAGCCCACCTGGCACAGTTGGCCCCAGGACGTCATGGGGGACTTGATGCCCAGGCCGATAAAGCTCAGGTATGCCTCCAGAAAAATGGCCGCCGGGATGGCGGAGGAGATGTTTACCACCTGCTGGCCCAGGATGTTGGGCAGGATGTGGCGGAAAATAATGCGGATGGGAGAGGCCCCCAGGGTGCTGGCAGCCAGGACAAACTCCCGGTTTTTAAACTGGAGCATCCGGCCCCGGACGATGCGGGCCGAGTCCATCCAGCCGGTAATGGCAATGGCGATGATAATGGCCATGGGGCCCGCATCCAGCCAGAGCATAATCAGGGTCACATACACCAGCGACGGGATACACACACCCACATCAATGATACGCATGATGAGCATATCCACCCAGCCGCCGAAAAAGCCGGACAGTCCGCCCAAAAAGATGCCGATGATTTGGGGCACAATGGCGCCGCCCAGACCGATAATCAGGGAGATCCGCGCACCCACCCAGACCCGGGTCCACAGATCCCGGCCTCCGGCGTCGGTGCCGAACCAGTGCTCGGCACTGGGTGGTTGATTGGTATGGAGCAGGTCCGTGGTCTCATAGCCGTAAGGCGAGAGTATAGGGGCAAAAACGGCCATCAGGATGATGATAACAAGGAAGGTCAGGCTGACGATAGCGACTTTGTCGGACCGGATGCGGCGCAGCACGTCCCGCCAGTAGCTGACACTGGGGCGCACGATGGCATCGGCCAGGCTTCGGTCAGCTGGCAGGCGGACAAAATCCTGCTCCGTCAGGGAGGAAGTGGTTTTGTTCATTGCATGCACCTCATTTCGCAACCCGGATCCGCGGGTCCACAAGGCCGTAAATCAGATCGATCACAAAGTTGGCGCTGACCACAAACACACCGAAGAACACTGTCAAACCCAGGGTCATGGTGTAGTCCAGGCTCTGGATCGATTGGACAAAATACGCGCCGATCCCCGGGATGGCAAAAATCTGCTCCACCACAAAGGATCCCATCAGGATGGTCACGATCTCCATACCCAGGGAGGGGATCATGGGGATGATGGCGTTGCGGATCTGGTGGCTCCAAACGATCCGGGCAGAGGAGAGGCCCTTGGCCTTCGCGGTCTTGACGTAATCCTCAGAAATGACCTCCAGCATCAGCGTGCGCATATTGCGGGTTTTCCCGGCGATGGAACCGATGGCCAAGGTCAGTGTGGGCAGGATGGTATAGGCAAAGCTCTTCCACTGGGCCACCGGGAACCACCCCAGCCTGGTGGCAAATACATATTGCAGCAGCGAGGCCAGAATAAACACTGGCACCGACACGCCCAGCACGGAGAAGCCCACCAGAGTATAGTCCAGGGGACGGCCCCGCTGCCGGGCAGCAATGATGCCGAAAAAGATCCCAATGGGGAAGCTGAGCAGATAGGCCTGCAGCCCCAGCTGCGCCGACACCGGGAAAGTCTGGGCAATGATGTCGTTGACCGACTGGCCCACATATTTCAGCGAGTAGCCGAAATCACCCCGGATCAGGTTGGCCAGAAAGGTCAGATACTGCTCCAGGGGAGGGCGGTCCAGCCCGTAGTAGGCCATCATATTGTCCCGCATCTCCTGGCTCATCAGCTGCGTGGTACCGAAGGGGGTCCCCGGCAGGGCATGAAGCAGGAAGAAGCTACATGTGGCAATGAGCCAGATGGTGACGAGCGAGATCACCAGCCGCTTGAGAATATATCGTTTCAAGGCGGGGCTCCTTTCGAAGAACGATATGCGGGGAGACGGGGCCTGAAAAGCCGCCGTGCTCCCCGCTGCGCAAAACTACTACTACTGTTTACTTGTGTACCACCAGATTGTTGAACTGATAACCGGAGCTGGTGGCGGACATCTGGAAGCCCTCCACATAGGATTGCACCGCGCCGGTCACGCCGTTTTCATACAGGGGCAGGATGGCCTCATTGTCCAGGAAGATCTGCTCGGCCTGGGCGGTGAGCTCCGCCTGCTTGTCCGGATCCAGTTCGTTGATGGCCTGCTCCACCAGGGCGTCAAACTGGGCATCACTCCAGATGCCGTAATTGACCTCGCCGCCGGTGACCATAGCCTCCATAATGTCGGTGGGAAGCACATCAGTCTCCCAGGTAATGGAGAACAGATCATAGCTCAGGTCGTAGAAGCTGCCAATGGCAGTGCCGATCACATACTGGGTCAGCTGGATATTCTCCAGGCCCAGGTTCTGCTTCCACTGGTCGATGATGGTCTTCAGCAGCAGCTTCTGCTCTGAAGTATCCCAGGTGATCAGTTCCAGCTGGGGCAGCTGTGAGACGTCAGAGTAGCCCAGCTCCTCCATAGCCGCGGCCAGATACTCCTTGGCTTGATCCACGTCGCCGGACAGAGGCGCCGTCTCCACCGGGTACTCATCCACAAACTTTCCGCCGCCGGGGCCGGCAAAGTTGGAGTCCACCAGCCGGTTATAGGCTTTGTAACCGGGGTTTACCGCATTGACGGTGGCGGAGCGGTCGAAGCCGTAGTTCAGGGCCTGGCGGAAGTTCTGATTACTCAACAGCGCGGCAGTCTCCGGGCTGGTCCCCTGCTGATTGATCCACAGGAACATAATGCCGCCGCCCACAAAGGAGGTCAGGTACTCATTCAGGTGGTCAAAATACTGGCTGGAGATCTGCTCAATGGCGTCCACCTCGCCGTTTTCAAACATGGCCACCTTGGTGTTGTCATCCTCCACCTCAATGAAGTGCAGGTTCTGGGTGGGGAAGGAATTGGCGCTGTCCCAGTAGAGATCATTCTTCTTCAGCTCCATGGAGCTCTCCAGCACCCAGTCAGTGATGGTGTACGGGCCGGAGAACAGCATGGTCTCCGGCGACGAGCCCAGCTGCTGACTGCCTACCTGCTCCACAAAATCCTGGCACAGGGGATACAGGCCGCGCACAGCAATGGTGCGGTCAAAGGAGTTGAGCGGCCGCTCCAGGGTGATCTCCAGGGTCAGGTCGTCCAGGGCTTTCACGCCCACCTCGGCCCAATCGGTGATCTCGCGGGAGTTGTAGGCCGAGGCGTTCTTGATGGCAAACCAGCTATATGCCGCCGGGCTTCCCATGTCAGGATTCAGCAGGCAGTAGGCGCCGTACTCAAAGTCGTGGGCGGTAAGCGCCTGGCCGTCCGACCACTTCAGGCCGTCCCGCAGATGGAAGGTGTAGACGGTATAGTCGGCGCTGACCTCGTAACTCTCGGCGGCGTCGTACTGCAGCTCATCGCCGTAGAAACGCACCAACTGGATCTGGGTCAGATAGAAAAGGTTAAAATCGTTGGAACTCTGGCTCATAATGGGGTTCAGAGTCACCACACCATTGTAGGCCATGGTGAAGTCGGCGCTGACTTCATCTGCCGTGTTTGAGGTGCTGTCGGCACCGGAGGCGCTGTCATTATTTTGGTAGGTGTTGCAGCCGGACAGGAGACCCAGTAGCATTACGCCGGTCAGAAGCAGGGCAATGCATTTTTTCATAGCGTTTTCCTTCTTCCTCAGATAAATTTATCGTTGTCGGGTCATGGGGCCGACAACAACCATTCAGCTGCGGCTTTCGCCGCACAGATACTTAACGCAGGCCACATCCTCCACAGCCAGGCCCAGCGCGTCAAACAGGGTAATCTCTTCCTCACTGCTCCGTCCCGGGACACGCCCCAACAGCACACCGCCCAGAGAACCCACGATGTGGTCCAGACCGATCAGTCCCTCCCGCAGGGGGACCAGATATTCGCCGCACTCCTTTCGCATGGCCTCCACCTGGTCGGCGTACAGTCTGGACTTAGCCACCAGAGCGCTGGTGACCTCCCGGGTGGTGGGCGTGAAGGCACCCACAGCGTTGATATGGGTTCCGGGAGCGATCCATCCGGCCTCCAGGTATGGCTCCCAGCTGGGCGTTACCGTGCAGATGATGTCAGCATTGTGTACCGCCTCCCGCACGCTGTCCGCAGCGGTGACCGGGATGCCGAATTTCGCCTCCATCTCCTGACAGTAGCGGCGGGCCGCCTGGGTGTTTTGGTCGTAGACAGTCACGGAATGGATGTCCCGCACAGCGGTCATAGAGGCCAGGTGAGACCGTCCCTGCGCTCCCGCCCCGATGATGGCGAGGCGGTGGGCATCGGGCCGGGCCAGCAGATCAGTGGCAACGCCGGAGACCGCGCCGGTACGAATCTCAGTAATGACCGCCGCGTCGGCCATCCCCAGGAAGCTGCCGTGCCCCCCCTCAAAGAGCAGCACATAGCCGATGTGGGATGGATATTGGGTCCCCGCGTTCTGGGGAAACGCCGAAAGCACCTTGGCTCCAAAGCAGTCCCCCAAACAGGCTGGCATAAACCCGAACTTCTCTCCGCCCGGCAGCAGGGCAATGGAACGCAGCGGCTGGGTGTAGGTCCCGGCCTCCAGCTCCCGCAGGCTGGTGCGCATCAGGTCGATGCACGCAGACATGGTCAGCCGCTGGCGGACTTCTGCGGCCTCTACAATTTTCATGGGAGTCCCCCTCTCTCCAGAAGTCATGGTCCGCTTTATGAAATGTGCTCCAACTCATTGAGGTAGTTGTAAATCGTATATTTGGACACGCCCATGCGCTCGGCCACATAGGGGACGCTGCGCTGCAGGTGGAAGACCCCCTTCTCTTTCAGCAGGGCCACCAGCGCCAGCCGGTCGCCCTTGCGCATCTGAGCCAGGGGCTTGTCCAGCTTGGCCTGGCAGGCGTCGAAGATGGCGTCCAAATCAGAGCGGTCCTCCGCGATAGAGTCCAGCAGACTGCCGGAGGACTCGGTAAAGTTCTCCAGCAGGCGGCGCATTGCACCCATCACCGAAACATCATAGTTGATGCCCAGAGCATAGTGGTACCCCTCGCCCCGCAGGTGGAAGGTGGAGGATTTGATATTCTTCCCGCTGGGGGTCACCACCATCTGGTTCAGGAAATCCTGATCCAGACTGGTTCCTTCCGGGTCGTCCTGGATGGTATCCCGTCCATAGATACTCAGCGTGGAGCCGGCGCTGCGGCCGGAGACGTGACCATGAAAGATCACCAGATTCTTCATCCGCTCGCCTTCCATCTCGTGGACCACCGTTTCGCAGCTGTCGCCAAACATACTGGCAATCCCCTGGGCCAGACGGCAGAGAAACTCGAACGCCTCCTCTTGACGCATGGTAAGTCCCCTTTTCTGTGTCTCGTTGGTAATGAAGTAAGTATAGTAATATCTCAACAAAAGATAAATATTTGTTGTGGAAGCACTATTTCTGCCTGATCAGGGAGTTTTTCTGCTTTTTCCCTCGCTATCAGCTATTTTTACCCCGGCATAGCCAAGGGTCTCCTGTTTGACGCTTACCCTAAAGATCCGGAAAGCAAAAAGGCTTCTCAGGGCCCGTCTGACGGAGAGGATTTTTTCAGGGGAAAGGGATGTTTGGAAAAAGCGGATTGACAAGCGCGCATGATTTGTGTACGATGTGACACACAGGTGTCTTGACACCTGTGTGTCACTTTACGAAATGGCGCCTGATACCTCTCTACCACACTGGAGCACGATACGGTTCTTATCATAGCATCGAATGGTCCGCGGTGATATGATTCCGCCGGTCAGGAGACGATCCAACCGGCTCTTGTGAAATGCAGTCTGTTTGGTGAGGGAAAGAGGGCTCTTTTTCGGCGCCATATATCTGTGTAAAAGAACAGGAGAGATCGTGTGTCTGATTATTCAACCACAACAGAGGCCCTGTATCAGGGCGACTATTTTCCGGAACTCGGGATACACCCGGAGACCATTCCATGCTTCCTGACAACTGCCTTCACAATGAAGGGCTTTCAAGAGGTGCAGGAAACCTATCAGAAAAAGGGCTATACCTATATTCGGACCCGTAACCCCAACCGTACCGCTTTGGGAGAGGTGCTCTCTTGTCTGGAGGGCGGTGAGGCGTCTCTGATTTTTTCCTCCGGCATGGGCGCCATCACCAGCACGCTCCTGGCAATCTTAGACCCCGGCGATCATATCATCTGCAACGCGAACATCTATGGCGAGACATTCTCTGTCATGACCCAGATCTTGAAAAAGTGCAATGTAGATGTCACGCTGGTAGATTATCAGAACACAGAGGATATTGCCAGGGCTCTGCGGCCCAACACCAGGCTGATTTACTCCGAGGTGTTTTCCAACCCTACGCTGACGCTGGTAGACCTGCGGGCCGTGGCGGAGATCGCCCACCGCCATGGCGCTCTGCTGATGGTGGACAATACCTTTACCTCACCCATCGCCATCCGCCCCATTGAATTTGGCGCTGACATTGTGGTCAACAGCCTGACCAAATTCCTCAATGGACACAGCGACGCCGCTGGCGGAGCCGTAACGACGACTCAGGCTCTGTGTGATAAGATACACCCCGTGGCTATGCTGCTGGGCACCCCTGGCGATCCCTTTAGCTCCTGGCTGATCCAGCGGGGCATCAAGACCGCCTCTCTGCGGATCCCTCAGCAGATGCATACCGCCGAGAAGCTGGCCAAGATGCTCTCTGAACACCCCTGCGTGGAGAAAGTGAATCACCCCAGTCTGCCCTCCTATCCTCAAAAGCAATTGGCGGACCGTATGTTCGGTAAGAATGGCCGCTGCGCCATGCTGAGTTTTATTGTGGAAGAAGCTCCGGAAAAGATCGATCGCTTCATGCGCGCTTTGAAATTTCCCCGCTATGCTCCCACTCTGGGCGGCCTGCACACCACACTGAGCTATCCCGTGCTGTCTTCCCACGCCGATGTGCCTGATGAGACCCGCCGCAAAATGGGCATCACCCCCGGTATGATCCGGGTATCTGTTGGCATTGAGGACGCAGATGACTTGATTCGAGACTTTGAACAGGCGCTGGAAGTCTTGCGCTGATAGACTATCATTTTTTGGAAAGAGAGATCTAAAAATGTCCTTTATTGATTTCCTGTATCAATTAGACAGCTGGGTCTGGGGGATGCCGTTGATCGTGGCAGTGATGATCCTGGGCGCTTATTACATGATTCGCGGCAAATTCTTCCCCTTCGTCCATTTCGGTCACACATGGAAAAATACCATTTTAGAAAAGTCTGATCAAACCTCCGCCGATGATAGCGGTAAAATATCCCCATTCCGTGCCTTCTGTCTGGCTCTGGGCGGCGCCGTTGGTATGGCCAATATTTCCGGTGTGGCAACTTCCATTGCGGTGGGAGGGCCCGGCGCTATTTTTTGGATGTGGGTATGGGCCTTCTTTGGTATGATGGTCAAGATCGTCGAGACCTCTCTGGGCCTGTATTACCGCCGGAAAGGACCGGACGGGAAGTACAGTGGTTCCGCCATGGATTACATGGAACGCGGGATTTCCGGGGAGATGGGATTGAAATTCGGAAAGCCTCTGGCCATTCTATTTGCCATCTCCCTGCTCCTGATGGTATTGCAGGGAAGCGGCGCATACACCGTCGGTGAAACCATGAGCGCTACATTCGGCCTGAACCTGATGGCAGTGGTCGTGGTATATGTCCTGTTCATCGTTTATCTGATTTTCCGCGGTGAGAACACGATCGGCAGGGTCGCGGAAAAAATCGTTCCGTTTATGTGCGGCGTTTATTTACTGGGCACGGTGGTCATCCTGATCCTGAACGCCGGCAATATTCCCGGTATGTTCGCAGATATTTTCAAAGGCGCATTTACCGGAACTGCCGCAGCCGGCGGTTTTGCGGGTTCCGCAGTGGCCACCGCCATTCGTCAGGGCGTGTCCCGTTCTGTCTATTCCAATGAAGCCGGCAACGGAACCTCTCCGCTGATCCACGGCTCCGCCAACACGGTTCATCCCGTCCGGCAGGGACTGTGGGGATCCGTCGAGGTGTTTTGCGATACGCTGATCGTATGCACCTGCTCCGGTCTTGCCATTTTGATTACCAATACCTGGACCTCCGGCGAAAGCGGCGCGACTCTGGGTGTTTTGGCCTTCACCGCCGCTTATGGCAGCTTTGGGAAATATTTTCTCGGCATCATGACGATTCTGTTTGCTTTCACTACCTCAACAACCTGGTATCTCTTTTACCAGAACATTCTCAGTTATCTGTTGAAAAAATGGCCGGCAGTCCTGAAGGCAGTACACAAAGCCTTTACGGTCGTGTTTCCTCTGATCATGGTCAGCAATGCGGCTCTCGTATACTATTCGGACTCCGACGCAACGCTGTTTTGGACCATCGTCAGCATCTTTACCGCGTTCCCTCTGTTCATTAACGCAATCGCTTTGTTCGTTTTGAGAAAGAAATTTTGGACGCTGTTAGATGACTATAAGGCGCGTTATCTGGGCATCGGGCAGGTAGATCCCAGCTTTTATGTATTCGCCGAGGACGACCCGGAGGTAATCGCCAAGATCAACCAGAATTTGGGCGAATCTTGAATTGCGCACCCGGCTGTGAATGCAGGCACACCGCAAGCTCTATTCCAATATGGGGTGCCCTTTGGCTTTTGATTTCACTGTTCTATGGGATCTGAATTGATTACGGACAGCAGGAATCCGCTGGAATCAGATGATCCCAGCGGATTCCGTCTCGCTTTTGCGACATTCGCGGAAGCGAGTACAGGGGCTCCGGCGGCGTTCCGCCGGAGCCCCTGTTTTTTCTGTCTGTGGCTGGTTCCGTGGTCATACGGACTGCGATCCCACCGCTCAGGCCGATCGCTTTTTTGTCACACACTTCTGCTTTTGACCCTGGGGAGCGTGGGCCGTATGGATCAGCTCCTCCCCACTCCAGCCCACATCCCCCGCCCCTGCCGCATACCGACGATTATACTACCACGCCTTATGGTCTGTGTGCAGCAGGTGGTGGGACCTCTCCCCCAGAGGCTGTCTCAGATACTCGTGGTACAGCTTCTGGACATCCGGGTTCTCGTGGGAGTATCGAACTTTTGCCTTTGCGTCCAGCTTCCACAGCTCCTTGCCTCGCGCCGCGGCCATCTCAACGCCCTCATGGATGGGCTGACCGCCGCCTCCGGCGCAGCCGCCGGGGCAGGCCATGACTTCTACAAAGTCATAGTCCGCTTCCCCGCTGTCAATAGCCTCCATCAGCTTCCGGGTGTTACCCAGGCCGCTGACGACAGCCACCCGAACATCCCCCGCGCCGGGGATGCGAAAGACTGCTTCTTTCCAATGCTTACTGCCACGAACTTCCGCGAAAGCATCGGGATCGGGGTTCTTTCCGGTCACCAGATAGTAAGCACTGCGCAGAGCCGCGTCCATTACGCCGCCGGTAGCGCCGAAGACAACAGCTGCGCCCGTGCCGGTGCCCAGAGGACTGTCAAACTCGGCTTCCTCCAGATCTTTGGGGACAATCAAGTCACTGCGCAGCAGACGGCACATCTCACGGGTGGTCAGAACCACATCCACATCGGGATCACCGCAGGCATCCTTCATGGTGGGCAACTCGCTCTCTGCCTTTTTTGCGGAGCAGGGCATAATGGAAACCACAAAGACATTCTTCGGGTCCACGCCAATCTTTTCCGCGAAATAGCTCTTCGCAATGGCGCCGAACATCTGCTGGGGAGACTTGGCGGTAGACAGATTGTGAACATAGTCCGGGAATTGACTCTTCAGGAACCGCACCCAGCCTGGACAGCAGGAGGTGAACATAGGCCAGCGGTACTTGCCTCGATGGGTAAACCGCTCCAGAAACTCGCTTCCCTCCTCCATGATGGTCAGATCCGCGGTGAAGTTGGTATCAAACACATAGTCAAATCCCATGGTCTTCAGGGCCGCCACCATACGCCCCGTAGTCGCCAGCTTTGTGGGGATCTCCATAAATTCCGCCCAGGCAACACGGACAGCGGGAGCCACCTGAACGACAGTGATCTTCTCCGGGTCCGCCAGAGCACGCAGCACCCGGATGGTATCGTCACGGACTGTCAGCGCTCCGGTAGGACAATGGGTCACACACTGTCCGCAGAAGGTACAATCGGTGTCCTTCAGAGTCCGCCCGTTCTTAATGTCCACCGTGGTACGGGAACCAGTCCCAGCCACATCCCAGATATTCATCCCCTGGATCTTATCGCAAACCTGCACACAGCGCATACACTTGACGCACTTACTGGCCTCACGGACAATGGGGGTATCCAGGTTGATCTTGGATCGTTCCGGCTTCACGGGATAGGGCTGAAAGTGGATGTTCAGGTCATGAGACAGCTTCTGCAGCTCACAGTTGCCGCTTCGTATACAGACGGTGCAGTTGGAGTTGTGCTGACTGAGGATCAGGCGCAGATTGGTCTTTCGGGCCTGACGTACACGAGGAGTATTGGTATGGACCACCATACCCTCCTTGACCTCTGTATTGCATGCAGGAGCCAGACGCTCCATATCTTCGATCTCCACCATACACATCCGGCAGGCGGCAATCTCGTTGATCTCCTTCAGGTAGCACAGGTGTGGGATCGGGATGCCGGCTTTCTCGGCAGCCTCCAGGATGGTCGTACCCGGAGCCGCTTTTAATTCGCGGTCATTGATTGTGAACCTTACCATTTTTCCACTCGACCTCCCTTGAAGCTTCCATAACCAAAGTAATCGCAGCGCAGGCAGCGGCCTGCCTCCTGTACAGCCTCTTCATGGGTCATACCGCACTCGATACAATTAAAGTCACACTTGCGCTCGCTTGCCTCACGCTCACTGGGATTCACACGACCGCGGGGGCGCAGATCCGAGCACAGGGGCGCGGAAACTTTCACATCCACCGTGATCTCATGGTGGAAGCCCAGATACTCATCGATGTTGGCCGCAGCAGCCTTACCGGCCGCAATGGCACGAATGACCGTCGCGGGACCGGTAACGCAATCTCCGCCCGCGAAAACAGCCTCCATATTGGGCAGCTGGGTATCCGGACGGGCGACCAGAGCGCCGCTGCGCTGCAGCTTCACGCCGGCCTCTTCCAGACCATGCGATTCAATGCCCTGACCGATGGCTACGATGATGGTATCCGCTGGCAGACGGACAGGCTCCACACTCGCGGTATTCGGCCGGGGACGGTTGGCCTTGTCATGTTCGCCGATGATTTGAGGCTGTGCCCACAGGGCGGTCACATGATGGCCGGCACCCTCTTCGATCCGCAGCGGCGCATGGAGGGGCAAAATCTCGGCGCCCTCGGCGATGGCGCCTTCCACCTCTTCCGCCTGAGCCGTCATATCCTCCTGCCGTCTGCGATAGACACAGGTGACCTTCTTGGCGCCCAGACGGATGGCACTGCGGGTGACATCCATGGCGACGTTGCCGCCGCCCACCACCACCACATTCTGACCCGTGAAATCAGGCATCTCATCGTCGCCGATCTTCCCCAGCATCTCAACGGCAGAGATCACGCCAATGCTGTCCTCCCCCTCAATGCCCACTTTTTTGTCCGTATGGGCGCCGATGGAAATATACAGGCAGTCATAGTTTGCCTTCAGCTCCTCGAAAGAGATCTCGTTCCCCACCTTCACGCCGGTGTGGACCTCGATGCCCAACGACAGGATAGACTCAATCTCGGCATCCAGTTTCTCTCTGGGGAAGCGGTAGCTTGGGATACCGTAGCGCATCATGCCACCCAGCTTCTGGCGTTTTTCATAGATGGCTACATGATGGCCCATAAGGACCAGATAGTAGGCCGCCGACAGGCCGCCGGGGCCGCCGCCGATGACGGCGATCTTCTTGCCGGTGGAAGGAGCGCACCGAGGCTGAGGCACATCTCCGGCGTTGTCCACAGCATAGCGCTTCAGGCCGCGGATGTTCAGAGCGTCATCTACCATGCCGCGGCGGCAGCGGGCCTCACAGGGGTGCTCACAGATATAGGCACAGGCTGTGGGGAAAGGATTGTCCTTACGGATCAGGCGAACCGCATCCGCGTAGCGTCCTTCCTTCACCAGAGAGATGTAACTGGGGATGTCCACGCCGGCGGGACACAGCGCGACACAGGGCACGGGGTTCTCCAGACTACCCAGGCAGCGGTGATGCAGGATATGTTCCTCATAATCGTCCCGGAAGCCCTTCAGGCCCATCAGGACCAGATTGGCCGCGTCGATCCCGATGGCACAATCCGCGCTGTCCACGATGACCTGGGCGGTATTTTCGATCCGGCGCAGGATGCCTATGTCAGGCTCCCCGTCCAGCACTTCACGGATCATGTCGGAGATCTGGCTGAGGCCAATACGGCAGGGCACGCACTTGCCGCAGGTCTGAGCCTGACACAGGTTCAGAAAATTCAGGGCCATATCCACAGGGCACAGGCCCGGGGGGCTGGCCGCGATTCTGCCTTCCATGTTCCGGTACAGCTGTTCCACGACAGCCTGCGCCTGGCTGGGAGTCTTTACTTCCAATCTACTCATGATCTGCCTACCCTTTCTCTCGTTTTATCTGCAACAGGACCTCTTCCCAGACCCGCCGGAAGGGCTGACCGCTTCTTCCGGCGATTTCCGCCACATTCTCATACTCTGGCTTTTTCTGATGGATCCCGCAGCTGTCCGCGCGCTTGACTCTGACCAGGCTGAACGACGTCTCAACATTTTCACACCGGGATTCAGCAGATATTTTCCGCACTCCCGCTCCCAGGCGCCAATCCATTAGTGGTCAGTGGCTTTCTATACTCCGCATTTCGTACATACGAAATATCGATCGTCTTCCAGTTCTACGATCACAGCAGCATTTCAGAAACGTTGGGCAATTACAATCTCTTTCACAGACGGAAATCACACTGGAAATACTAATGCCAAATCTATTCGATCTTTGCCACAAGTTAGAACATGACCGGCATACCCCGCATGACGCCACAGCGCTCATTTCAGAAATGATGAACAGCCTTCTCCGTTTTGGGGGTTGACCATCTTCATCCCTGCTTTGGCGCCGCTTCTGACAAATACAACGGCAGCCCAATCTGGATCAACCAGTACGCTGTTCAGTGTCCGCCATCCGAACACTTGCATCTGTTGGATCACATTCCCGCTCTTCTCTGAATGAGCAGTCTCTCATTCCTGCAAAAATCAATTGGCAAGCCGGTATTTTGCATATATTCCGGCACTGCGGTTGCAGAAGCTTTTTTGTCTGCAAAATCCCTCCAACATTTCCAGCCGATAGATCCTCTGCTATATAACTTACTTTTTTATATTGAAAATGTCAAGATTAAATTGAAAAAATCCAGATTTACAGGCATGCCACACACATTGAATATCCGGATAAAAAAGGACAACGGATAATCCCGCATCAGTTGCAGCTGGATCCGCGGGCAACATTTGCATGAATAGGAGTAAAATCTTTCAAGAAAAGAGCATAACACAAGACACCGCATACCGGCAATATGCCCGGCCTTACTCCAGATAAAACGTTTCTGTACTCCTGGTGAGCGATACGATCAAGTACAACGCTCTGGGAAAATAAAAAGAAGTTCATACAAATCCCTGGCAGAATGAAGTTACCACACACCAAACTACGGAAGGAGACTTGTATGAACTACCGTCATCTTCATATCGAAGAACGTAGCTGTATCCGGAACTATGATGCAGATGGGTCGCGTGACCGAACGGCCGCCCGGCAGGAATATCTACACAGGCACACTCAGGTTCAGTCTCCGCATACCTCTTTCGCCAGCTGAGAGACTGTTTTATGCAGCAGTGGATGCCGCTTATTGGGGGCAATCTCCTCCAGAGGCTTGAGTACAAAGTCCCGCAGATGCATTTCCACATGGGGAATGACCAGCTCTTCTGTTTCCAGGACCAGATCGTCGTACATCAAAAGGTCCAGGTCCAAGGTCCGGGGGCCCCAACGGATCATTCGTTCCCGGTGGGCCGCCTGCTCGATTTCATGCATACGGTCCAGCAGTTCCAGGGGAGGGAGGAATGTCTTGAGCATCAGGCAGGCATTTAAAAAGTCATCCTGCTCTACCCCGCCATAGGGTTTGGTAACCAGGAAGGAAGAGACCTTCCGCACACAGCAGCCTCGAATTTGCTCCAGCGCTTGTACCGCCATGTTCAGATAACCAGCCTTGTCCCCCATATTGGACCCAAGACTCAGATAGGCAGTGTGCCAGAAGCGGGTAATCTTTACCGATACCGTTTCCAGCGGCAGTCCCACGGGCGCCCACGGCTTTTTCAGCTCCAGCGTTATCCCCTTCAGCAGAGGATACCGCAGCAGCAGTTCTTCCGCCAGGTGTTCTGCTGCAGCTTCGATCAGCTTGAAGGTGTTCTGTTTCATGTAATCGGTCACAAAGCTGCTGACTTCCCCATAATGGACAGACTGCTCCAGGCAGTCGGATTTTCCAGCTGGTCTGGAATTGACATACAGGGTAAGGGAAATCAGAAATTTCTGACCCAGGCGGGTCTCTTCGGGAAAAACGCCGTGATGAGCAAATATTTCAAGATTTTCCACATGAATCTCGTCATAACATGAGGGCTCCATCTTCTTCACCGCCCTTCCCGGATGATCGCTTGGGTCATACGGATGGCCCGGAGATTTTCTTTTACATCGTGGACACGGACAAACGCCGCCTTCTTTTGTACACCGATCACGGTCGTCACCATGGTCCCCTCGACCCGCTGGTCAACCGGCAGATCCAGAGCGCGGCCAATAAAGCCCTTCCGGGAGGTAGCCAGCAGCACAGGATACCCCAACTCCACAAGGCGCTCCAGATGGCAGACAGCTGCCAGATTATGTTCATCGTTTTTTCCAAAGCCCACGCCCGGATCCAGAATGATCTTGCTGTCCTGGATGCCCGCACTCTTGGCAATGGCCAGGGAATCCCGCATATCCTGACACAAATCGCCCAAAAAGTTATGATATTCCGCCTTTTCGCGGTTATGCATCAGGACACAGGGCACCTGATACTGGGCAATCAGGTCCGCCACCTTCCGGTCATATTTCAGCCCCCAAATATCGTTGACCAGGTCGGCGCCCGCTTTCAAGGCCGCTTCCACCACAGGACTTTTATAGCTGTCGATTGACACGGGGACATCAAAGCTGCTTTTTACCATTTCGATCATAGGAAGCACCCGGTCGATTTCCTCCTGGTCGCTGATCTGAACGTGTCCGGGCCGGGTGGATTCGCCGCCGATGTCAATAATGGACGCTCCCTCCTCGAGCATCTGGGCTGTGTGCTGTTTCGCTGCTTCCAAATCATTCCATTTTCCGCCATCAGAAAAGGAGTCAGGCGTCACATTGAGGATGCCCATGACATAGCAATCATTTTCCACATCAAACTGACGGTCTCCTATTTTCATCATGTTCCCACGCTCCTCCTATCATCATCTGGTCAGGGTAAGATTTTTCCTGTCTTTGCTCCAGTTACATTCCCGGCAGGCAGCGCAAAACAGGCAGGCGCGCGATGCCTTGTCCGCACGGTAAATGAGTCCCGCTAAGTCGCTGCCGGCCTGTTCCATGTTCTGCGTTCTATGCTGTAAGATCGCATTCAGGATCGTTTTCTGTTCTTCTTCAGAAAACCCACAGTCCTTCAAAATGCCTTCCGCTTCCATGGCGCTCGCCTGCTCATGGGGTACCCCCTGTGTATACTGAAGGTGCCGGCCAATGTCATGCAGCAAGGCGGCGGCATAGATCTCCTCTTTTGGGATACCAAGACCGTTTTCCAGATCCTCAATGTAGGCGATCCTGGCCACATCTAAAAAGTGCGCAATGTCATGCTTGCAAAATATGCGATCCCGCTCCAATGCGTGGATTTTTTTCACACTCTCGTTCCAGCGTGGATGGGCACAGATGCGATTGATACGAACCATTTTCTTATCTGCGCTCCAGCATCCGGTAAAAGTTATTTTGGAGTCTCTCATTTTCGTCAAATACTCCCCTGGTGACCACGGTGACCGTCTTGGTGCCGGGCTTTTTTACCCCGCGCATGGTCATACACATATGCTCCGCTTCAATGAGAACCATGACACCCTGCGGCTTCAGTTCCTCCATAAAGACATCCGCCACCTGGGCAGTCAGCCGCTCCTGAAGCTGGAAGCGCTTTGCAAATACCTCCAGAGTACGGGCAATCTTACTCAGACCCACGACCTCGCCGTTGGGAATATAGGCAATGGCAGCCGTCCCGTAGAAGGGCAGCATATGGTGCTCACAGAACGAATAGAAGTGGATGTCCTTCTCGATGACCATATCATTGTTATCCACATGGAAGCGCTTCCGCAGATGTGTGGCCGCATCATCGGTGTAGCCGCCGGCCAGTTCCTCATACATTCTTGCAATGCGGTCCGGGGTCTCCAAAAGTCCCTCTCGTGTAATATCTTCTCCGATCCCTTCCAGAATCAGCTTGACGCCCTTCTGGATCATCTCACGGTTCATTGCCGGTACCTCCTGTCAAAACTGCTTGTTCCGCCTCGCCGAGGAACGAAAGGGAGCCAAAAATAACAATGACATCTTCTTGATCCGCCCGCTCCAGGCTCAGTTTTACCGCCTGCGCAATGCTTTCCGCAGCTTGAGTCCGGGGATTAACCGCTTCCACCGCTTTTTTCAGGGCTTGAGCGGAAAGCGCTCTGGGATTGTTGGGCGTCTCCACTGTAATAATATCCTCCGCCAAAGGCGCAGTGAGCTGGATCACGGTTTGAAAATCCTTATCCCGAAACATTCCCATGATATAGTGAAGCTTTTTGTTCGGAAAACAGCGCTTCAGAGACTCTTGCAATTCCTGGGCAGCTCCGGGGTTGTGGGCTCCGTCGATAATGACCACTGGGTCCCGGCGCAGCAAAGTAAATCTGCCCCACCAGACCGTGTGCAGCATACCAGCGCGCACCTGCTCGTCTGAAAGGCGATAGCCCACTCCGCGCAGTGCCTCTACAGCTTCCAGCGCCAGGGCAGCGTTCTGGATCTGGTAACTGCCGGCCAGATTGATTTTGACGTCCTTCCATGTCTTGTAAGAGAAGCTCTGGACCTCATATCCATAATGAACCTCTCTGAGCTGTGTTGGGTCAACAATGCGAAGGGCACAGTCTTTTTCCCTGCAAGTTTCCGCGATCACATCGGCAGCTTCCGGCTGCTGGGCCGCCGATACCACTACGGTATGGGGTTTTATGATCCCCGCCTTCTGCCGCGCGATCTTTTCCAGGGTGTCACCCAGGCAGTCCATGTGGTCCATGCTGATGGAAGCAATGACCTCGATAACAGGGGTCCGGATCACATTGGTGGCGTCTAACAGGCCGCCCAGTCCAGTTTCCAGGACCACAATGTCGCAGTGCTGTTCCTTAAAGTAGAGGAAGGCCAGTGCCGTTTCAATTTCAAATACAGTCGGTCCGGCCAGCCCAGCCGCCTTCATGTCCTCCACCGCCGCCCCAATTTTTGTGACATGGCGGGCCAGCGCATCTTGCTCAATGTACTTCTGGTCAACTTGAATTCGCTCACGATAGGAAAACAGCGTGGGAGAGATGTAGCGGCCGGTTCGGTAGCCCGCGCCAGACAATACCGTTGAAAGATATGCCAGTACAGACCCTTTTCCATTGGTTCCGGAAATGTGGATGAACTTTAAGTCATCCTGGGGGTTCCCCAGTCTGTCAAGCAGCTCTTTCATACCCTCCAAGCCAAGCACACTTCCACATTTGGATATTTCATCCAAATACGTTCTTGCTTCTGTGTAATTCATATTGCTCCTATCTGAGGCAGAAATATTCCTCTAAAGTTATCGAGAATCATTATATTCCAGCCTAATATAGATCGCAATAAAGGATCAAAAGGAATCATCCTCGATCATTTTTCTTTTTTACCTAACTATGTGCTTATACTTTCACTTATTAACGCAGGAAATATGTAGGAATATGTTCTTTTCAATCGGTCATCGTGTACCATTCCCCTCGCCACCATAATTCACCAGCTGGAAGGACACGGGAAGTCTGAACTGCCCACCGCCTTTGCCCTGCAAACCGAAAAAGAGAACGTGGAAATGAACCACTTGTTCCTGCTGACAGCCAATGCGGTTCCGGAAGAAGCAGACTGTGTGGTAATCTACACCCCGGAACGTGATACTTCTTCCGCCGGATAGGGCGGCAGATAAGATCACCGATTCTCTAATCAAGGACAACTACACCCCCGTTATGCCGGCCTCCGATGAATGCGCTCTCTTCCCTCATCGGCAAGAGCGAGGCCATGGCGATCCGCAGCAGGCCTCTATGGACAATGAGCGCTATGTCTCCATCGGAGACGGCAATGTGTATCTTGCCAAAGTAGACCCGCTGGACATCGATCGGGTCTGGAGTATTTAGCTACGGGAAACCTCTCCAACTTACGTCACCTAAGTCCTTGCTGGCAGCTTTACCGACGAATTTCCTGATGATAAAGAAGAAATTCGCCTGACCGCATCGTTCCGTCAGGAAGATCACCCACCCGTAGAAATCGCTCTCTACCGCCATGACGGCAGCCATTGTCTTGCAGTCGTAGATGGGACGCCCTTCGCTCTGGTCGATCGAAGCCGCGTGGTAGACCTGATAGAGGCGGTCAACGCCATCGTCCTACATTGATTTTGCATTAAGAGACAAACTGCAAGCTGATATGGATCAAAGGCTCATCACACCATTCACTAAATGTCACACCCGTATGTGACTTTAGGTATTATAGCGCACACTCCAGTTTTATATCTGCACTTACACAGGGAGCCCACCGGCAGTTCCCTAAAAGCACAGGGCTCCGGCGGAACAGCACTGCCGGAGCCCTGATTTTTCTGTCTGTGGCTTGTTCTGTGGTCAAAGCCCTGATCACACATTTTAAGCGCCCCAAAAAGTCAAAAAAGTAAAGCAAAACCGCCCTTTTCACACGAAAAGAGCGGTTTCTGTGGAGCTGCTATCCGGATTTGAACCGGAGACCTCATCCTTACCAACTGATTGGGAGGATGAGGTTTTCTGTTTTCCGGGCCTTTTGTGCCCTTTCTGGTCCGGAGTGTCATCCTTTCCGGCCCTCTTGCGTCCGTTACTTCCGTCCGCTCGTTTCCCCGTGTGGGTCGCGGTGTGGGTCAGAGGCCCTTGCCAGCGGCACAAAGGCAAAAATCTTGTCTTGGAGATAGAGAACGCATCTCCCCCGGGGCTATAACACCATATCAGAGGGCAACAAAAAAGTCTTTCCTCTGTTCTAAACGCTTGTCCAGATACGCTTTCTCCCACGGCCTTTTGACTCAGGATTTGCGGAACAGTAAACAATGAACAGCTCTTCTTGGATTCTTCCCGTGAAAGAGGGCAACCACCCAAAAATTGTGCGCACAATATTATGTTCTGTTTCTCTGCTCTGAGTCAGTTCTTGGTGCAGCTTCCCGAATGTCTCCAATTCTTGATGCCTGCCATATGCCAAATTCTATTTGTCGGCAGACAGCGTATATATAGCGCATTCCCAAAAGGAATATCATTATTTATTATTGCCATTTCCCTTAAAAAAAGGACTATGATATCCTGAAATGGAAGGAATCGGAACCCGCCGGGGCAGATCCGCCGAAAAACGCAGAGAGGACAAGGAGGAATTGAAGATGGGAAAATCTATTACGCAAAAAATTCTGGAATCGCACCTAGTAAAAGGCCACTTAATTCCGGGAAAAGAGATTTTTATCAAAGTAGATCAAACCCTTACCCACGATATCAATGCCGTGATGACCTATCTGGCTTTCGAGGCTATTGGGCTTGACCGGGTGCGCACCGAGTGCAGTGTCAGCTATCTGGATCACAATCTGCTGTATGTAAACAGCATGACTCCGGACGACCATGTCTACCTCCAGTCTGTGGCGCGGAAGTATGGTGTCTATCTGTCTCGGCCTGGAAATGGCATATGTCACACAGTTCATATGGCACGGTTCGGTGTGCCGGGTAAAATCAGCATGGGGGGTGACAGCCATACCCCCCATGGCGGCGCGATTGGAATGCTGTGCATCGGCGTAGGCGGCATGGATGTAGCCACCGCCATGACAGGGATTCCAATGCGGTTGAAAATGCCTCAGATCGTCAAAGTCCACCTCACCGGTCAGTTGAAACCAGGAGTCAACGCAAAGGAAGTCGTACTGGAGATGCTCCGGCGGGAAACCGTCAAGGGAGGACTTGGCAAAATCTATGAGTATACAGGCCCCGGTGCCGCCTCTCTGGAAGTACCTCAGCGGGCCACAATCGCTAATATGGGCGCAGAAATGGGCGCTACCACCTCCATTTTCCCCGCCGACGAACAGGTCCGGAAATTTTTAGAGGCCCAGGGTCGGGGCAACGTCTATCAAGAGCTACTGCCTGACGAGAACGCAGAGTATGACCAAGTCATTGAGCTGGACATGAGCCAATTGGAGCCCATGATGGCCTGTCCCCATCTGCCCGATCATGTACTGCCTTTGACCCAGGTGCCGAAAAAGAACGTTCAGCAAGTCTTTATCGGCTCCTGTACCAACGCCAGTTACGCCGATATCGCTAAGGCGGCCACTGTATTCCATGGGCATCATGTGAATGATGGAGTCTCCTGTACCTGTGCCATTGCCTCCCGTCAAACCTATAAGGAACTGTTGCGGGACGGATATATCGACATACTGGTAGACGCCGGGGTACGCCTGCTGGAGATTGCTTGCGGCCCCTGCTGTGCCATTGGACAGACGCCGCCTACTAATGGCGTGGCAGTGAGAACATCAAACCGCAACTTTAAGGGACGAGCCGGAGAACCGACAGCGGAAATCTATTTGGTCTCCCCGGAAAGCGCTGCGGCCACTGCCATTAAAGGGACCTTTGCCACGGCAGAGGAGGTCATGGGCGAGGATGTTGCACGGCTGGCACATATCACTGAGCCAGAACACTATATCGTGGATGACTCTATGATTCTGCCTCCTCTCTCCTCAAAAGATGCGGAGCGGGTAGAGGTGCTTCGGGGGCCGAACATCAAGTTCCTTCCAGTCCCGGACGTTCCTGAGCGCCATTTGACGGCCGCAGTCAGTCTGAAGACCCGAGACAACGTCTCCACCGACGATATTACCCCCGCCAGCGCAGAGTTCTCCTCCATGCGCTCTAACATCCCGCTGATGAGCCAATATTGTTACGCCAGATACGACCCCACCTTTTCCGCTCGGGCCCGAGAAATGGGGATTAGCGTAATTATCGGCGGAGAAAATTACGGTCAAGGCTCTTCCCGGGAGCATGCGGCCATCAATCCTATGTACTTAGGCGTCAAGTGTGTGATCGCTAAGAGCATCGCCCGTATTCACAAGGGTAATCTGGTAAATCACGGTGTGATTCCTATGCTGTTCGACGATCCAGCCGCCTATGACAGCATAGACCAGATGGACGTGCTGGAGTTTGTTGATTTGATGGGACAACTGCCCCGCCGCCGGGTAACAGTGAAAAATGTAACAAAACACTTTGAGTTTGACGCTGTACTAGATTTGACAGATAATGAACTGGAGGTTGTAATGGCCGGAGGCCAGCTGCGCTATCTAAAAAATCAGTTGGCCGCCAGTGGGGTATAATCGGACATACTGCCGCAAATTCATCCCTGCTGTGTTATGATGAAAGTATCAACATACTCATAGAAGCGGATTGTGGAGGAGAACCCGATGAAAGATTCTGACTGGCTGATTTTATCTGAGCTGTATAAAAACCCCAATATGACTAAAGTAGCTGATTTGCTCCATATTACGCAGCCATCCATGACAAAGCGGTTACAGCATATTGAGGAAGAGTTTGGCGTCACTATTGTCAACCGAACCTCTAGAGGACTAATCTTCACCCCGGAAGGAGAGTATTTGGGCCACCAAGCGGACATCTATCTTCATTTTTTGGATGAAACTCACCGGGAGTTAGCCCGAATGAAAAACATAGGAGACAGTGTGATCCACATTGGTTCTTCCTACACATACAGTAAATATGATCTGGGCGAGCTGATGCTTCGCTATCGGAGGCAGCATCCAGAGGTCCATTTCAATGTGATCACTGAGAGCAGCGACAGCCTGTTCCGCCGGATGCTGGATGGAACCATCCATATGGCCTTTATTCGCGGGGACTATGACAGTTCTCTGAACAAAGTTCTAGTAAGTCGGAACAACGCCTATGTGGTGACAAAGGAGCCCATCATTCTCTCAGATCTAAAATCGATGACACGCATTGGATACAGTACGAATCATCAAACTCAGAAGCAGCTGGATGACTGGTACACCGAGCAATTTGAGGAACCCGCTCCTGCCAACATGAGCGTCGGGTACATTGATGTGGCATGGCAGCTGGTGGAACGTGGCGCAGGCTATGTCTGCTGCTTTGTCCCGGAGCAGTACGAGGGACAAAAGCGTCTCTTCCTCACACCCATGTGTCACCGAGATGGCACACCAGTAAGTCGGAACACATGGTTTTTCTATCCAAAGAGCAAACGGCTCCCAGAAGCACAGGTGGATTTTATTCGCTTTGTGGCACAGGACCTTAAAGAAAAGAGAGAGTCTGATGGAACTCAGGAGGTAATCGTATGACATACGCTTATGTCGGATGCAGAACGACGAAAGAACGAAACGCCAGAGGCGAGGGGTTGAAAACCTATCAGATTCTCCCCTCTGGAAAATGGCAAGAGCTACAGTGTCTGTACACAGAGCCTAACCATTCTTTCCAGATACTGGATTGAGAAGAGAAATACCTCTATTCCGTCCATGGGGATATTACGAAAGTCAGTAGCTATCAAATCCAGCACGATCACACTCTGAAGCATCTGAATACCGTGGAGATCGGGGGGGCGAAACCCAGTAGATATTACAGTGGACCGTGAGAACCGCCGGGTTATCGTGGCTACCCTTCAGGGCGGCACTCTCTATGTGATTGACCGGCAGGAGGATGGCTCTTTGGGGAAAATCACAGCTACCTTCACCTATGAAGGAAAAGAAGACGGAAAAGTTTCCACGATCCACCAATGTATCTGGGACAAGAGCGGGGATTATCTCTTCGCTGCAGCCCAGGGGCGTATTAATGGCTATGGCCAATTCCGATCTCTGAAATACGAGCACGAAACTGGGCGCTTTACAGAAACTTCCCGCTTTCTCGCCCGCACTTGGGATGAGCCGCGCCACGCCGCAGTCCATCCCAACAACCGTTGGGTCTATCTATGTGAAGAAAAAGGAAACAAGGTGCTGTATTTCCAGTTTGATACAGAGCATGGGGCTCTCACCCCCCTGCAGGAATTAAGCACAGTTCCCGAAACGGTCACTGGATATTCCGATGCCTCTGAAGTTATGGTAGATCCTTCGGGGACGCATGTCCTCGTATCCAATCGGTATACTGATTCCATGGCAGTTTACCGCATTGACCCGGTTACCGGGTATCTGAAGAACACTGGCTTCTTCCCTTGCTTGGGCAAGACACCTCGTTTCTTCTGCTTCGGCCCCAACAGGAAATGCTATGTGGCCAATGAGGACAGCGATACAATTGTGGAGTTTGACTTTGATTCTGCCACAGGTCAGTTAATCCCCACGCTGAACATTGTCCATACCGGAAGTCCGGTATGTATTGTGTTCACACAGGACTGAGGAGGTACCATTATGAATTTAGGTCTGCTGTCTCTGCTCCTGTTGGCGCTCGCTATTGTGGTAGGCTTTCTGTGGAATGGAAATGTGGGCCTGTTGTGTGTGGGGCTGGCCATGGTGCTGACTTTGTTCTACGGCGAGTCCATCAGCGCCGAAGATGTAATCTCCGGTTTTAACACATCCCTGTTTATCCAGATGGTGGGCGTGTCCTATCTTTTCTCTATCATCCAGAGCAATGGCACCCTGGAACTGGCAGCCAAGAAGATAGTCAGCCTAGTGCCCGCTCGGGCCATCCCAGTGGTCATGTTTTTCATCGGCATGGCCCTTAGTGCCTCCGGTCCGGGGTCCATTCCCTGTTTGGCGATCATCCCGGTGATTGCCATTCCCCTGTCTGTCTCTGCCGGAATCAACCCTATCATGACCTCCATAATCGGCGATATGGGAGCTATGGCTGGGCGTATGAGCCCGTTGACCCCGGAAGCTGCCGTAGTACGCACACTGATGGAGGCACAGGGGCTGGATGGGAATACAATTCCCATTATGATCTGCACTTTTATCACTGCTGTTGTAGTAAGTATTCTGATCGCAGTCTATTATAAGGGATGGCGGGTAGACAACTCCTACGCCGGCGGCACCAAAGCACAGCTGCCCTCCTTCAGTTGGCAGCAAATCCTGTCCTTGGTCGGCCTGTCCATTATGGCGGTTGGGGCTCTGTTCCTGGGCTGGAATGTGGGGCTCACAGGTTTTCTGATTGGTACAGTCCTGGTAGTCCTGGGCTGCGGTGATGAGAAAAAGGCTGTAAGCGGAGTGCCCTGCGGCGTGATCCTTATGGTTTTGGGGGTTGGCATGCTAATGAATATTGTCAGCCTTTCCGGCGGCATTGATCTGTTGGTAGGGGCACTAGAAACTTTCACGGACCCCCGAAGCGCCTATTCCATTATGGCTCTAACAGCAGGATTTCTCTCTTTTTTCTCATCCGGTCTGGGTGTGGTATTCCCTACTTTGGTCCCTGTCTGCGGCGGGTTAGCTGAGAGCATCGGGGGGGATGGCATTCAGATGGTCGCTATGGTAGTGATCGGCGGTACGATTGCCGGATACACCCCCATCTCCACTACCGGAGCCCTGATCATGGCCGGTGTGGCTCAGCAGGAGGATTCGGAGTCCCGCTTTCCTCAGAACAAGCTATTCATAGAACTGTTCGCGGTCTCTATCCTAAACCTGATTGTCTTGGCCGTGATGGCCGCTCTGGGAATCTATGGGCTTGTCGTGTAAGTTACAAAGCGCGTAATTTATCTGCTGAAATTTGATTAGAAAGGAATTTTGACATGGATACCACCCAGCTAATTCAGGCCCTGCGGGAATTTTCTACTACAGAGCTATGCGACGGGATGACCGAGTTCCGGGTCCTAGATCCGGCTATCCACGGGATGGCCGCCAGGAGAAAGATCGTAGGACCTGTATTTCCTGTTGAGATACCGGGAGGCGTGAGTGGGATTATACCGGATGCTCTGCTGGAGATCCGCCCAGGTCAAGTATTGGTCATAGCCGCACAAGGCTACTGCCACAAAACCTGCTGGGGAGACTACCGGAGCTTTTGTGCTGCCATACAACAGGTAGAAGGGGTCGTTATCGACGGTGCCTTCCGGGATCTGGAAGGTTGTGAGGAAGCTGGAGTTCCCATTTACGCCCGTACCGTCGTCCCAAGAGCGGGCAAAAAGGACCGCGTTGGCAGGATCAACGTGCCAGTTTATCTGGGCAATGTACAAGTCAATCCTGGCGATATCATTGTGGGAGATGCGGATGGTGTCGTGGTGATCGTTCCAGAAGAGGCCGAAAATATTATGGCACGTGCCCGGGAAAAATCAGCGCGGGAAGCTTCTGCAATTCAGCGCATGAATGAAACCGGTATTATCTTGCCGCGTGCCAATTCAAGCAACTTGTCTGTCTGATTTTGTGTGTCAGAGATGCGGGAGCTCTTGCTTCTTATCAAGAAAATATTTCCTACGGGGTGCCGTTAAAGAAGACTCGAGCATAGGGCCGACAGTATGGATTGATTATACATAAGGCAATTCTCTATGGCCGAACTTCCCCAGCCATTTCTGGGGTCTGGCCACGGTACTTCCACTCATCCAAACTGATCTTTCCAGGCCCGACCATACTCCTCCACTTACGCCGGCTTGCGGCTGTCCCTATCTCGAGCCTCCTGTGGCATATTACACCTTTTGGCAGGTTCGCTCTGTCCCCCAAAGGACAATGTTGCTGCAGTAACCAGACAGTAGTTTCCAAAGATCCGTCACTCAGCGGGTGACGAAATACACAAGAGGCAGCGTATGCGGTGAAGGGAGCACAGCCAGCGTGGAGATTGTTTCTTTCTGCTAAATGAGCTGTTCCTATTGGGCCTGAGTTCCAGTGTGTGATCAACCCTTCTGTGACCGCCTGTGGACCGCTGTGTGCCGCGATTGCGGGAGGGACAGAGTCCCCTCCCTTCCAGCGGTTTTGAACCGAATTTGGGGCGCTGGCGAGAGCTCTGCGGGAGGTGAACGAAAGAGCGGGAAACATAAAATCACCGCATCTCCCCGCAGTGCAGAGTGCCATCTGGGGCCGTTAGTAGCAACTGGTCGGAGGGCGATTTTACCCACCCACAGGTGGGGCAAGCAGAGCGTTTGGCTTGCCGCAAGCGGCTGCCAAACGCCTTTTTGCGGGCGGAAGCCCGCACCCACTTTTTCTGCCCTGCGGGGCCAATTGATAACTTTCTGATAACTCTGCCTGTTTAATATGGCTATCCACAAAAAATTCTGGTATGTTGTCGTTCCCGGGAAGGGAGCGGCAGCATACCAAATTTTTATGCGGAGGTGAGGAAACATGGCAGTCCGAACCAGAAACCAGGTGATCGCCTTCCGGGTCACTCCGGCCGAAGCAAAGAAGCTCCGGGAGAAGGTGCGCCAGTCCGGCCTGAGCCAGCAGGAGTACCTGCTCCGGGCCGCACTGGAACAGCCGATCCTTGTGATCCACGAGCTCAAGCCCATCCTGTCAGAGCTGCGCGCCTGGGGAAGAAACCTGAACCAGCTCACTGTCCTGGCTCACACAGGTCATATCCAGACGGTATACCTGAACGAACTGACGGAGGCGCTGGGCAAGACCTATGAGGCGCTGAATGGCCTGCTCACAGAGAAAGGACCGGTGATCTCCTCTGGCGACCTGTAGCTACATCAAAGAACGGAAGCAGACGGCGGGCGCCATGGGGCGTGTGATCCGCTATGTGTCCCAGGAAAAAAAGACGATGGATGAAACCGGCCGCCGCTATCTCTCCGGTATCAACTGCACGCCGGAGCTGGCGCAGAAAAGCTTCCTGACAACCAAGAACCTTTACGGGAAGGCCAGCGGAACCTTCTTCTACCAGTACGTCCAATCCTTCTCGCCCAAAGAGGAAGTCGCGCCTGCGGAAGCGCACCAAATCGCTCAAGAACTGGCAGAGCGGTTCTTCCCAGGCTGTGAGGTGCTGGTGGCCACACACATTGATACGGAGCACCTGCACTCCCACCTGATCGTCAACTCCGTCCACCCGGACACCGGGAAAAAGCTGCACTTCATCCCCAACACCCTGGAGCAGATGCGGAAGGTCAGCGACCAGATCTGCATGGAGCACGGCCTCACCACCTTGAAGCCATACCAGCAGGACCGGCGCACCCAGG
>OGEP01000467.1_pt1 | contig 60607 bp, 56 predicted proteins | sample 1570721 | NCBI WGS metagenome assembly OGEP01 (sample SAMEA2582131, study PRJEB24529) | metagenome | biome: Human gut stool | place: China | collected 2011 | reverse complement strand
TAGGTATAGATAACTACCGAAAGGTATAGATAGATAAATCCGCATAGCTCAATGAGTTATGCGGATTTTCTTTTTAGTTAAACTTTGTATTTCTTTCGCTCTTTTCGGATATTTGCTTTATTTTTGCACCATATTTGTACCAACACTTATTGGTAGATAATGTGACACTTAATAAACATAAGTAATAATAAAGTAGAATTGTATGGGTGCAGCAAAGTTTGAGATAACAAGGAAATGCAAGATTTGCGGTGAGCCATTCGTCGCAAAGACTATCACGTCTTGGTATTGCTCACCAAGATGTTCTAAAGTTGCATTTAAACGCAGAAAAGATGAAGAGAAAAGAAATGAGCGTTTGGATGCTATAGCCAAATCTATTCCCAAAGACCAAGAGTACATCACCGTTCCCGAAGCCTATTCTATGTTTGGCATCAGTAAGGAAACCCTTTATCGTTTAATACGCAAGGGTGTTATTCCAAGTGTGAATGTCGGGCAACGTCAAACACGAGTAAGCAAAGAAACGCTTATGGAGATGTACCCTCTAAGGAAGAGTCTGCTTAAAAAGCAGCCCAAGCCCATTCCCAAGCTGTATAGTTTGGAACCAAAGGATTGCTATACGATACAGCAAGCGTGTGAGAAATATCACATGAATGATAGTACCCTCTATCTCCAAATCAGAAAGTTTTCAATTCCTACTCGGCAAATCGGCAATTTCGTATATGTGCCAAAGAAGGAAATAGACAACCTCTATAAATAAGCATCCCTATGAAGAAATCTCTATCCCACACCCGTGTTTCCGTGAAACTTCGCAAGGCAGAGTTTCGTAAGGAATGGTATCTTTACATAGAGTCATATCCGGTTATATCCAAAAACGGTGGCAAGCCACAGCGAGTGCGCGAGTATGTCAACCGTACTATAACCACTCCGATATGGGACAAAAGCAGAACGGCAAGAACAGCTTCCGACGGAAGTGTAACATATAAGCCGAAACGTGATGTCAATGGTGTTATCCTTTGCAAGTCGGAGCTTGACCAAGAATCATGCATCTATGCAGATAAGGTCAGGGCTATTAGACAAAAGGAATACGATACCGCAGGACTTTACTCTGAATCAGAAGCCTCCTTATTGGAACAGAAAGAGAAATCGCAATGTGATTTCATTACCTATTTCAAGAGTATAATAGATATTCGGCACAGGAATAGTTCTGACTCTATTATTGTAAATTGGAATCGTGTATATGCACTGATGCTCATCTTTACCGACAATCAGCCTATGATCTTTGCCAACATAGACACAAAGCTGGTTGAGGATTTTAGGTTGTTCCTGTTGGATGCTCCACAAGGGGGCAACAAGAAAGGTACAATCTCACAAAATACGGCTTCCACCTATTTCGCAATATTCAAGGCTGGATTAAAGCAAGCGTTTGTTGATGGATATTTTGTATCTGATATTGCAGCTAAGATAAAAGGTATAAAAGAGAAAGAGGCAAGAAGGGAGCATCTTACCTTAGAGGAACTTAACCGATTGGTTTGTACACCATGCGATAATGCCACTATCAAACGTGCAGCCCTTTTCTCTGCTTTGACAGGTCTTAGACATTGCGACATTATGAAAATGACATGGAAAGAGTTGACAAAGGAAGGTACTCACTATCGCATCAACTTCGACCAAAAGAAGACAAAGGGTGTTGAGTACATGCCTATTTCTGAGCAAGCGTATGATCTATGTGGAGAACCCGGGCATCCTGACCAATTAGTATTTGAAGGTCTTCCTGCCCCATCCTGGATTTCCAAACCCTTGGCAAGATGGATTGAAGCATCAGGAATCACTAAGCATATCACTTTCCATTGCTTCCGCCATACTTATGCTACGCTCCAACTAAGCAACGGTACCGACCTTTTCACGGTGAGTAAGATGTTGGGACACACCAATGTTCGTACAACGCAGAGATACACAAAAGTGGTAGATGAAAAGAAAGAGAATGCAGCCGATGCAATCAAGATAGACTTGGCTGCTATCAAGTAACATATTCACCTATATTATATATGGCAAACATAATTGAAGAAATAATCAAGCGTTTACAAAGAGTAAACCATATCATAGCATCACGGACAAATGTATCAGACATTACATTTGCCGATGCTTGTGTGATAGCACAATTCTATCACGATTATCAGAACACCAACACCATTATTGATGATGTTGAAGATTTGGTACGCCAAGACGGAAGAACTCTCTATGAATGTGCTACGGACTTAAAGAAGGAGGTGGATAAGTTTGTCTCTCTTGATTTGAGTGCTTGGAACGCATCGGACTTCATAAATATGGAGCAGTCTCACTTGAAAGAATATAAAGAGAGATGGGATGCGGCCAAAGATAAAGCAACGAATCTGTGGAGAAAGTATCAAACTGAAAGTAACAGACTTGATATGATGGATTTTAATTCAGAGGACTTCAAGACATTGGATGCACAGTGCGACAATATAAAGTTGGCATACGATGAAGCGCATAGGCAAGGAGAAGAACTATATGGCATATATAGGCAGGAGCAATTGAAGTGTGGACAGGTGCATTATTTTGAGATGCAATTTCTGGAGTTGCTGATTCGTAAAATATCAAAATTAGTAGATGTCATCCTAAAAAATGGAGAACACTTGGAGAAGGAGATATAGACATGATTGATAAATCTTTAATACTGAAAGAAATAGCTCAGTTGAGGGATATTGTCAACCTTGGCGTTTGTGTTGGAATTTATCAGACTTGTAATGGCAAGCAGTTCAAACACATGCCCGCAAGCGACTTCATCAATTTTTTGAATCTCAAATTAGATAAAGCCAAAGTCCATCCACTGCCTCGACAAAAACAACGTATTTGCTATATGTTGTTTGCTGTTTCACACACCATAGCTTTGTCAGATTCCCCAAAACATTGGATAGAAAGTATGTTGGAACTATGCGATATTTCTATGGAATATTACGACAAGCATCATAAAGATTTCCTTAGTGTTGGAGTTTCGGAAAAGAACAAAGAATACAAAGAAATAATAGATGAATCCATAAAAAGGAGTTACTAAGTGTGGATATCCCCAACATTCCACGCTTTTCCACAAAACTTACATTGTTTAACTGTTGGCAGATGCGTTATTCACTTATTATCAAGCGAATAGCGCATCTGTCATTTTTATATCCCCACAAAGCCACACATATTGCCACACAAACGTAGATGTACCTTTGCACACAGAAACAAATATTGATAAATATGCAACAAGAAAACATCACGTTTAATGACATGCCTCAGATGTTGGCTGTCATGTATGCCAAACTTAATGAGTTGGGTAATAAGGTGGACAAGCTGATACCACCAAAGAAGAGTGAAGAACAGCAATGGTTCAATGTAGCTGATCTCATAGAGTTTTTGCCTACTCACCCGGCAGAACAGACCATCTATGGTTGGACGAGTGCAAGAAAAATACCATTTCACAAGAAAGGAAAGAGCATCATATTCAACAAGAAAGAAATTGAGGAGTGGTTAAGAGAAGGTACTTATCGAAAATCGGAAGCAGATTTGGAGAACGAAGCCATGGCTTTTATAAACAACAAGCGTTATGGAAGGAAATAAGGAAGAATATATCAGAGTGGGTACTTGTCTGTACAAGATTGCCCAACAACCATTAGCTAATGGTACTTGCACATTGCGTCGCATCCCATGGAGTTTTGGCACTATCCGACAGGATTATGGTAAGAACAATACGCCACCTATTCGGAAATATGACGGTTTTTGTACTGTTCCCAGCCATACCGATTATCATAAAGAGATTGGCGGTTTCTACAATTTGTATGAGCCCATTGACCACATACCATCAGAAGGAGAGTTTCCAGACATTATGAAGCTGATACACCATATCTTTGGTGAACAATTTGATTTAGGGTTGGATTACATGCAGTTGCTCTATGCCAAACCTACGCAGAAGCTACCAATATTACTATTGGTATCAGAAGAGCGCAATACAGGCAAGACTACTTTCTTGAATTTTCTCAAGGCGATGTTTGAAGACAATGTAACTTTCAATACCAATGAGGACTTCCGAAGCCAATTTAATGCAGATTGGGCAGGTAAGTTACTTATTGTTGTTGACGAGGTGCTGCTATGCCGACGAGAAGACTCAGAACGCCTAAAGAATTTGAGCACAGCACAGACATACAAGGTTGAAGCCAAAGGTAAGGACAGACAAGAAGTGAATTTCTTCGCCAAGTTCGTTTTGTGCTCCAATAATGAGCTTTTCCCAGTTATCATTGATACAGGAGAGACACGTTATTGGGTGCGCAAGATAATGCCGTTGGAAAGCGATGACACGAACTTCTTGCAGAAGTTGAAAGCGCAAATTCCAGCTTTCTTGTATTATTTGCAACATCGGGCACTATATAGCACTAAAGAGAGTCGTATGTGGTTCAATCCTACGCTTATTCATACGGATGCTTTGGAACGCATCATGCAATGCAACCGCAACCATACGGAGATTGATCTCGTAGAGTTATTGCGCAGCATTATGGAATGTCAGAAAGTGGACAAGGTATCATTTATACCACAAGACCTGCTGCCATTGCTTTCGATTAATGGGGTAAAGGTGGAATTGTGGCATATTCGCAAAGTAGTGAAGGAGTTATGGCGTTTGAAGCCGGCTCCAAATGCCCTGTCATATACTACATACCAATATGACTACTCTAAACCATCTAAGTATGGCGCAATCAATCGGGTTGGACGTTACTATACCGTGACTAAGGAGTTTATAGAATCATTAAACATATAATCCCTGTTGATTTGTTGAAATGATGAAAAGAAAAAGTTAGGTACAGAGGCATAGACACTTATGCTTCAACAAAAGTTCAACAAAGGCTCAACGTCTTTCTCTTTTCATTATATATTCTCAACAATTCAACAGTTCAACAATATAAGAATAATGAATTCACTCGACAATAAGAATATACAGATAGCAGATTTCCTTGCAGAAAAAGGTTATCTGCCGATTTCAAAGAAAGGGGCTAATTGGTGGTATCAGTCACCATTGCATAATGAGAATACTGCATCCTTCAAAGTTAATGTGGATAAAAATGTGTGGTATGATTTTGGTTTGGGTAAAGGTGGTGGACTTACTACTTTGGTCAATTTACTGTACCATCCAAAAAACTTTCAGGATTATCTTCATCATCTTAGCGGCATTAGGACTTCGTTTCCCTCAACTCCCAAAACGACAAGGGAATACTCTGAAGCTTTTAGCAATGTCGAAGTAAAGAGTTTGGGTAATTCTGCCCTGTTGAGATACCTCGGAAAACGTAGTATTGCTCAGCAAGTGGCAAGCCAATATTGCAAGGAGGTACATTACCGAAACCACGACAAGAATTACTTTGCCGTAGGTTTTCCTAACCGCTCTGGAGGTTACGAGATTCGTAATGCTTACTTCAAGGGGTGCATCTCACCAAAAGACATTTCGGTCATATCCAAAGGCAACAAAGATTGTCATGTGTTTGAAGGATTCATCGACTTCTTGTCCTATGTGGTATTACATGGAGACTGCGATGCCATTGTCCTTAATTCAGTTATCAATGTTCCTAAGTCAATAGACTACTTGAACAGATATGACACCGTCTATTGTCATTTGGACAACGACAAAGCTGGACACGATGCCACAGAACAAATCAGAATTTTGTGCAAGGGCAATGTGATAGATGCTTCTGAGGAATATGGAGAAGCTAAAGACTTGAACGAGTTCCTTTGTAAAAGGATGAATAGTCAAGGGCAGGTTCTGAGTTGTGGTTTCAAGCGGTAAATTAGGTTTCTACAATAGTCAAAAACAAGTGTAATCATTTAGGGAAGTTCTTTCGGGAGCAAGTTTGTGTTTTCGATATACGAAAACAGTAGCAATCGGTATATCCGATTGTGCTATTGCCTTTGCCTATCAAGCATATGGCAAAGGTCAATACCTATTGAGAAACTTGCCCCTCAAGAACTGAAATAAGAAAGAATTAAATATAATGGCAAAACATGTTATCAACAATCCAGGAGGGCGCAAGCCTCTCCCTGAAGAGGAAAAGTATGGCAAGCCCATACCAGTTCGTTTCACACCAAAACAGTTTGTCCGTATCAAACGTAAGGCTGGAGAGATGCCCATAAGTACCTACATTCGTGAAGGCGCACTTCATGCCATCGTGCGCCAACCTGTTTCGAAGGAGTTGATGAAAGAGATAAGAGATTTGAATAATCTTGGAACGAATATCAATACCTTGGTTAAGCTTGCTCACCAAGCAGGGCTTATGACCATTGCAGACAAAGCCAACGAAGCCCTTGATGGAGTCAATGCTATTCTCCATCAAGCTCGTCTCAAAATCAAAGAGAAAGAATACAATGACGAATCAGAAAATCAAAGTTAAACTACAAAACACTACAACGTATGTATGGTAAAATTCTTCATGGAGCATCATTCGGAGGACTTATCAACTACATTAACGACCCACGCAAAAATGCGATATTGGTTACTTCAAGCGACGGAATTAATCTCACGAATAACCAAACCATAACAGATAGTTTCGTAATGCAGGCAGGTTTGAGTGCTCGAACCAGGAAACCTGTAGGACACTTTATCTTATCGTTTTCACCCCATGATGCTCTACGCATTAATGACAATCTGTTAGAGCAAATAGTCAACGATTACTTGAAGCGCATGGGATATGACGACAATCAATTTGTCGCATTCCGTCATTTCGACAAAGAGCACCCACATATTCATATCATGGTAAATCGAGTAAACTTTAAAGGCAAATGCACCAAAGACTCGCATGAGAAAGACAAGAACATAAAAGTGTGTAAGGAATTGACTGAACAATATGGCTTATATATCGCAAAAGGAAAAGAGGCTATCAAAGAAAGAAAACTTCGCTCAATGGATGCCATCCGTTATCAGATGTTGCATCGAGTAAGCGAATCGTTGCAAGTCTCTCGAAGTTGGAAAGAATTTGAGAGTGAATTGTCTAAAGCTGGAATCCGTTTGCGCTTCCGATATAATACTAAGGCAAACAGCATCGAAGGAATATCGTTCGCTCTTGCTAAGGAAAATATCAGCAGCAAGATGAAACATGACATCTCTTGTAGTGGCAAGCAATTGGATTCATCACTCACTCTTGCATGTATTTGCAAGAAGCTTGGCAACCCTATAGCTATCGTTCATGAACAGGCAAAAGATATGTATGACGATGCTCGGCAAGAATGGTACTATTCGCATAATGCCTATGAGGTAAGAGATATAGATAGAGTATTTCCCGATTTCGATTTGCGTTTTCCTTGGCAAGCCCAAGCAAGACTGTATGATGCTCCACAGATGTGTGGCAACGAACAGACTTTGGGACAAGACTTCTTTGATGAATTGTACCAAGCTGCAGATGACGTTTCCGATATAGGCAAAGGAGCGATTCAAGTAGGACTCACTTCCCTTGGAACCATTCTCTTTCCTCCATATCAACCTGCCATATCTGCAGGTGGTGGAGGCACGTCTTCTAAACTTGGTTGGGGAGATGATGACAAATACAAGAAAAAATATAGCAGTAGAAGTCGCAGCTTCGGAAGAGGCAGGCGTTAATCAAACTTATAAACATCAACAATATGGCTAAATCAAACGAACAGTTAGAGGATATACTTGATGACTTGTCTGTCATCAAAAACAATAATGTCGCAACAGAACAGAGACTTGGTAATATCGAAAATCTATTGGCGAAGTTGGCAACAAAAGAGGAGGTCGCACCAATAACGCCTCTTGCAAGTACCTCAACAACTTCTATTCCGTATGACGAGATAAAGAATGCTGTTCATGAAGAAATGGATAGTTACTATAACGCTATGTCTGATTCAGCAGAACTTCTATCGGATAAGACCCTCAAACGCCTGGGGACTATCTTCATTGAACTGTATGTTGAAGAAATTGAAAAATACTTGGAAAAAGACGAAAAAGAAAGAGAGTGCAAACGCAACGTGTATCTGCAAAAGCGAAAAGCGCAAGGCTTAATGACCATTGAGCAAGTTGTTGAATGGGCGCCACAATATTCTCTTGAGATTCAACGGACAATCCGTTACATCGGCATGAAAATTCTTGACGAGAATGAATCTGTAGAAAAAGCACATGCGATTTTAAAAGTATGGGGCGATGCTCTGCAAACCATCACAAGTCCTAAACCATCTCCTCCACCTACATTGAAATCATGGTGGTTCTACAGATGGAACAGATTCAGACAAATGACAGACAAATGGGGATTACTCCAATGGTATCTTGTCATTCTCGGCATTATCGCCTGTGTTCTCTTTTCATCTCTATATCAAAATCGGGTTATGGATCTTGACCGAACCAACCGCATCTTTTACAAGGAGGTCATCATGAATGAAAAGAGAAAGAAAAACTATCATGAGCTGGATTCGCTGATTCACTCCGATTCGTTTTTCAAGACATATTGGTGTTTGGAATATTGAACACCTCTACAAAAAGAAGGTCAATGATGTAATTGATTTGTATCTAATAGTCAAATCTCAATAAAATTTAGGCGGCTAACCATAAGGTTTGGATTAGCCGCCTGTAAAGTATCAAATATTTCTGAGAATTAACCATTGCCCGTTTTTATCACTTCCGCTACGAGCTATATAACCTCTCTTTCTTAGCGAAGTTAGTTCTCTTTTTAGCGTTGCAAGTGAAACATCAAGTTTATTGGCCAATTCATCTCTTGTTATAGATGGAAATTGCTTCATTGCAGACAGAATGGCCCGCTGTCGCTCATTTACAGGCTCATTTACAGGCTCATTTACAGGCTCATTTCGGATATGCAGGGTCAATTTTACTTGCATAAGTTCGGGCTGTTCCAATAATTCAGGCTTTATCCAATGCTTTTCATTCCAAGCATTTAGGATGAGAGGAAAACCTGAACCAAGGTTTTCGCCATAGCCAATCATGCGAAACATATTCTGCATACGCTGATTACGTGCCTTTGACTCTCCACCTTTGTAAATCTGTTCTATAGGCAGCTTCAAAAGTCCAGGATTGGTCAGTACGAAACAATCATCATATTTCTCCACCTTTAGCACGCCATTCACCATGAAATCGGCATGAATAACCATGTTTGTAATGGCTTCACGCACAGCCTTTGCTTGAAGCGTATCATCTTTGCGCACTACACCATTCATACTGAATGGGTGAGGCAAGTCACGTGTCAGTTTTGGAATGACAATACGAATAAAATTGAACAGGTTGTTTTCCCAAGTACCATCGTATGTCAGTCGATCGCTATAGCGTTGGTCTCCAATCAAGTTTGACTTGTCTATGTAATCCATACGCAAATTGTCAAAACGCTCACGGACTGGGAGTCCCTTGCCAAACATCAAGAGCCCTGCCATAGTCAATCCTTCTTTTCCAGTCCTTCGGTCTTTTTTATAACCTCCAAAGTTCGAAAGAAACTCCTTATGTTCAGACGAGTTCCATTGATGCTCTGGATGTAGGTTCTGAAACATCTGACGGAAGCGTTCCAAAGTGGGGATGTCTATGTCATCCATTGTGTAGTATTCCAACAGCAAGCCATCATTACCAGCTTCATTGGCATCACGGAGCATCATCTTCAGTTCTTGCTCCGTACAATGGTAGTCACCTTCATGGTTACGTTTGAATGTACCTCTTGACAAATTGTTATTGATATAGACAGGGCGGAATGTATAATCAGCACGAGGCACGTTGATGGCAATAATGTTTTTGCCATCAATGTCTATCGTCTGAATATCATCATCGCATAGAAGATTGATATTCACCTTCTCACGACTATTGACTGTGTTCCACAAGTCTTTACGGATTTTGTCTGCATCCTCAACGCCAACGATTTCAAACCGTTTGGCATTGTCATGTTCATTCATATGTTCCACCACTCCTAATAGAATGGTTCCACCGTATGTATTGGCAAAAGCGGAATAGGTGTCCCAAAGTGAACTTGGTACACCTTTCGTTGCTTTCTTGCATTCGAGCGTTACACGCTCACCTTCAGATAGAAGCTTGTATATATTGTCTATTTTACTCATCTTAGTTATCTTTTTTTGTCCTTTCATGCGTACACCACAAAAACTCTACCAAAATAATGGAACTTCCAACAGCTAATTTGGCATGACGTTCTTCTAAACCTTTGTATGAAGCTACACGCCCATGCCCACTACCATATGAGTTTCTTAGCGTTGCCATGCCATCCGCAATAGCACTTAAATTGCCCAAAATTTGTTTCATCGCTTTTGCTGCTGGTATAGCATCATCTATACCATTTGGTGTTACTTTCAACAAACTCATTGTTCTCCTTGTTAAAGCACCTATTTTTTCATTCTTCGGTATTGGCTCGTTACGTTCTTCCAATATTGTTTTACAGCAACTTTCGATAAGTTCTTTAGCCTTACCAATAGCCTCTGTCGGGTTTTCAGAAGTCATGTGCATCATTATAGATATTTGAGAAGTCATATACTCGCTTGAAAAACGTTGTTCTAACTCTTGAGCAGAATTGCTTATATAAGCAATTCCTGAGCGTATTCGATTAACAATGCTTAAACACTTTTGATAATTATCACCTTTTCTTTCTTCTTCATAATAAGAATTGGACGAATAATAATCAAATAATGCTACAAGTAGTTTAATGACATCGTTCTCTTTGCCTTCTTTAGTATATGCCATCAATGACTTTCCTTTAGATTTCCCATAAAATTCAGTTAATTTTAGGCCTATTTCTTTCAGAGTTAATTCGTCAAAGACCGGTGTGCTTAAATCAAGGACATATCCTCCACGATTGAACAAAGCAATAAGTAAGTTCAATTCACTTGGCTGTATAATTCTAAATTTATCATCTTTCAATCTCCAACCATACACTATACAATTGGAAATAATATGTTCAACGTAAAACTCATATCCATCAACCTTTATTAGTTCTTGAATTTTTTCAAAGAAGGTTTTCCAATAACTTTGTTCGTCTCTTACTTCTGGATTAAAAATTTCGCATAAAAAGCCTAACAATTGTTCGTCGGTTCCATTGCATAAAGGGAATCGGTCATCTGTAAATAACCAATCTTCTGGATAGTCGTTTGGATTCAATACCGTGTGACGATAAATATCTTCCTCTGCGTTATTCAATCTGCTATCTTTTGAGGGCATATCTTTAAGATTATACAAACGTGTTAGAAACTCAACGCACGATAACGTACCATAAAAATTGAATGTAATACGTACATCTTCTCCCAATATAGCTGACTCTACATAGCCGTTTGAAAGAAGATTGAATATTTTCTTTCGAGTTATAGAAGTTATTTTATTCATCATTCCAAGCACTTTGAATTTATATTTTACGCATCAAATAAGTCCAACATCTTTATGAGTATGGAACAGCACATATCCAATTGATTGCAAGTTTTCCATGATTATATTTTTTATAAATCAGCTTTGGCTAGTTTGCATTTTGCAACTTCAATTGCTTTAAACTTTATTTCTCCTTCACCATCTACTGCATCCAATATTCTATCCGCCAACCACAAGGTAAGCAATCCTTCTTCATCAACATGAAAGAATTTTGCCAATTGAGGTACTTGACTTCTCTTTGCGCGCCTGTCACCACGTTCAATCTTGCTGAACATGGGGGTATCTATTTCTAAATATGCAGCTACTTGGCGTTGCAATATTCCTTGTTCGTCTCTAAGAGATCTTATCTTGTTTCCTAATAACATTTCTTTTTTTTGTTTCTGATTGAATTGAAATTTTCTCTATAAGATATGTCCGACCGATTGGTCGCTTTTCGGTCGGAATATCTTAAAAACGGTCGGATCTTCGGTCGGATTGCGGATATTTCGGTCGAATTTAATTAAACCGACCTATTATAACTTTTCAATGTCAATTTCAAACCTATTCTATCAATCAATGCTTAGCCTTTCTGATGACAGATATGTGCATTGTTCTATGAGTTTGAAAGTTGCCGACTGCGTGTTTGCTGGCTGTCCGTTAAATGTAAGTCTTGAAATGTCTGTCCCGACAATTTCAAGTGTTTTATCCTTAACACTAAGCACAAGATGGCCTCCCTCCATGTTGGCGATAGCCGACACGTAGGAAATAACATCATCTTTCTCGTCCCCACAGAACGAGTTCTTCAAGTTCTTAAATTCCTTCCATTCACAGCGAGCATTCTCTTGTGGATATTCACGGAGGAGATATTGTTGTAATTCGAGTTCGAGCATGTTTTCTAAAATAAAGATGTCTGAAAAGATGTGTCCTCTATTTTCGAGGAAAAGATGTCATAGTCCGCCTTTCCTTGTATTGGAATAATACTGGATGTCTTTATATTTCTAATAGTTTTCAAACCTACGAATCTTGCAATTCCTTCTTTCTGCTCAGATATAATGACTCTATTAGCTTCAAACTCTTCTGATTGATATTCTTCTGAAGATGGAAAATGAACAACTCCCAATACTCTTGGCAGTTTCGAAAACGTTGCCAACGTATATTTGGAGCCACCATCAATTCTGCTCTGTACTAATATTAGACCTTGCGACAATCCTGCTTGTATCCTACTTGCCTTACTCCCAGAATATTTATCCTCTAGTTGCTGTGGAGGAAATTCGGAGATAATTAATCCACCAGCGTTAAGTACGTCATCAATAACTTTTGCATGAGCCTTGCTACAAGTTTGGGCGTAATTTAATCCTCCAGAGATTATTCCTATAGCTTTGGACGTAATTTTACCATTAAAATAAATTGAATGTTCATCTATGCCTTCAACCAGTCCATTGCAAATTGAATATTCTTGGGAGAAATGTTCCCCAAGTCGTTCTGCAATTTTATTTCCTAGAGGAGTGCTATGACGAGTACCTATAATAGCAATAACCTTGTTTAGAAGCGTTTCATTTCCTTTGATATATAACACTGCAGGAGGATCGTTTATCTCTAGCAACATTTTGGGGTATTCAGGAGATAGACATGAAATTGGCCTTATACCAAGGGATTTACAATCGGTCAAAACTCTTTCCGCAACTTTTTCGTAAACCTGATACTCTGTTATTGCTTCTTCGTTTACTTCTTTTATAAAATTGGTGCAATCGTCACAACATATCAGCCTTGACCGGTTCTTCTTGAAGAAAGCGGGGCCAATACCTTTTACCTGAGTAAGAATTAATATTTCTTTTAGTTCCATAATCTTATTAATTTTGTATGTCAATAATAAAGCCACAGCCATCACCTCTGTATTCTGGTGGTGTACAAGAATAGAATCTATGACCATCACTTCTCCTTATTTTCATTATCATAGGTTTGCCACATCTAGGACAGATAACATCATTATTGTTTACAGCAAGAACCATTTGGAACATTGCTATAAACAGAATATTCTTGGCTCCTTTTTCCTTTAACTTGTGTATTACATGCCATGCTGTCGCTCCAGTGGTTAATTGATCATCAAGCACAATAATGTTTTTTTCTTGAATTGAAATCGGTTGTTCTGTTTCCCCACCAAACAAATCTATCACTTTTTCCTTAGGAACTGAAACAGTTAGAAATTGTTCAAGAAAGGCTTTACGTTCGTTGTATAAGTTACGGTTTCTCAAAGAACCTTGTGTATTGTCATTCCATTTTAACAATTCTATTTTAGGGATGGATGTTTGTACTAAATCAAAAATAGCCTTCATCTTATTCGTTGGAACAGTTGATGCCTTATCTGTCAAATATGTAAAGTAATCCCATCCTTGTTCCTGTACTGCAGGTTGATTAATAAACGAAGATATACCATTTGCTAACTTTTGCAATAATTCATCAGTCCTATTCGGGTTAGACATTAAATAATACTTATCTGCTCTTGCGTATTTGTCACATTCACCTTGCTCTTGTCTTGCCAAACAACGAATACAAGCATAAGAACCATCCTTATACTTGTTATCCGAGAAACGAATAGCCTTTAATGATTGTCCTCCTACAAAAGATGATTCAATGGAATATAGATTATTTAAAGGAAAGTCTATAATTTCCTCTATTTCAGCAAAAGTCTTAACCGTAAAAGTTGGCCCCATTTTTTTACTCGCCATTTCATCTCCTATACCGTCCCGTTCATCTTTAATATCCTTTGTTATTAGGTAGGGAAGTATCCAACATGTTAATGCGCCAATTCTTCGTCCTAACTCTATGTCAAGTTTCGTGTCGCCGACCATCAAACAATTACCTTCAGCAACCATTTGCTTATACTGAGGGCGTGAATCAAGAAATTCTAGAATTTTCTTGTTGTTAGGTTTGTCAGTTAGAGATAAAGCCTCTACACCTAACATTTCTGATATAGGATTAACATAACGAGGGTGTGAGTCTGAAACTATAGCTAAAAAATCCCCTTTTGCTTTTCTTGAAGCAATGAACTCTTTGACACCAGTAAATATGGGAATTTGAGAAACTGGATAATCCTTTTGTCCATCTTTGTAAGGTTTCCAATCTGGGTGGACTGTATTTATCAGTGTTCCGTCTAAGTCGAGAAATATAAGCATCAATATTTGTTTTAGCTCGTTATTGATTTCATTCATATCGTACATTCTCTTACGGATATTTGCGGAGAAGATATTGTTGTTGTTCTTGTTCAAGCATATAAATTTACTAATCTAAGAACAAAGTACTCTCGATACTTTTTTGATAATTCAGCACTTTGTTAGATTTCCCAAATCCATGATCTGGATCGGGAACGTATATACACTTATCTTGTTTCAATCTTTCTAAGTACTTTCTCACTTTCATGTCAAGAGTTGTACTATCAAGAACATATTTGTCGGCAATAATAATTGTATGTTCTCTTGCACGACTTGTAGCGACGTTAAACAGATGAGGTTCAAGTGTTCGTATGTAGGAATAATCAGGAACAAAGAATATTGTTATATCGGTTGTTAATCCTTGAACTCTTGCTACAGTATCAACAAGAAGTTTTTTTCTTGTGCCTACTTTTTGAGTAATAGCCATCTGTAATGTACGAGTCGTTTTTTTCATGCAAGTGAGTACAGCAATCTCTTTATCCTTATTGTCATTAATAATGCTAGCAACTATAAAAGACACTATATATATTGCGAATTGTGGCGTACAGTCTCCTGAAGGCATATCGGTAAGGACCAATGTTGGACCACCATTTTTGCTTAGGATTTTACACATTGATGGCAAATCGTTGTATTCTGATGATTTCTTGGCTATAAGAGAATCATTATAGAAAATACCTGTGTAATTTGCCGTTCTCTGGCCGAATCTATATGTCGTAGTCAACTGATATATAGGAGAAGTACTGTTGTCTGCTAACAATTTGAGTCCTTCTACTAAATGTTTATAACCACAAATTTTAATGCGATCACTGTTTAATATGGCAATAGGGGAAAGTTGATGAATATCACCAACCCACAAATTTCTTTTGCCAATCTTACGACAGGCTGCAAACATTGGGAGGATTGCCTGACTCGCCTCGTCCATTATAACATAATCGAAAGGTTGTTCAACAGAAAGTTCTGCTGCATAGCCACTTGTTATATAATACGTAGACAGAACAAGGCATCCTGACATTGGAACAATAGATTTAATAGGTTCAAGTCTTTCAAGTTCGCGGATTTCATCCATAGAAATATTAGTCTTGAAAATCTTATGTTCATCCAATAAAGATTCTACAGCTGGCTTTTCTGCAATCTCCATGAGTGCTCGGTTCGTAAGAGCAGTAACTAATACCGAATGCCCCTCCGCGCAAAGCCGTGCACAAACTTCGGCAATCATGTATGTTTTGCCAGTTCCAGGAGGGCCCTCCAATATCATAGTGTCCGTCAGAGTCATCTGTGAATATACAAATCTAGAGATATTATTTTGTTTTATAAGAATTGGCTTCCAATCTTTTGTCTGATAGTTCGTATCAAGCACAGAAGCTACTCCATTGCTATATTTATCTTCTACGACTTTTTGAAGGTTCATAACATAATCAATAGGAGGTCTTTGTGGCGCAAAAGTCAGTACAATATTAGGAGTTTCTTTAATATAATTAGCGAAATCAATGCTGATTTTTGAAAAGCCAACCAATGAATATCGTGGATCTTTGGCTGGGGAATGCCAAATACACACGCATTCTGTTGAATTATATCGTGATTTATATAAATCACGATATGTTTTATTCCCCCAATTGCGATAATCTTGTAACTCGGGCGGAAGAATCATACATACAAGGAACTCCCCTTTCCTCGGCAACGTTCGCGAAACAGGAAATTTCATTATCATTTCTCCATCCTTAAAAGAAATGAACTGTGCCACATACATCTCCTGACTTGTTTTAAGTAAGGAAATGGCTGTGGTTAAGTATGTCTTTTTGAAATCCTCTGTTTCAGCTTTAAGCTCATCTTCAAGGAATTGCCAATGTTTTCTTCTACTAATATTCATGTTTCTTTAATCAATAAATGATGTTCCGACCGATGGTGCCTGAGTGTCGTTTGCAGGTGCGTCAAATATCTCTCTTGCATGTCCTTTATTAACAGCTTCCATCGCAAGTGAATAACCTACAGAACTTCTTATAAGAGGTATATTCTTTCCAGAATTGTACATGTTTGCAATTTGAGGAATGTTCTGGTCGCAGACTTCTTTAATAGATAAAATACACTTATTGAGTTGTTCTGGAACATAGTCAAATGGGAGAGGATCCTTAAATCCTTGTGGCATATTGTTACCAAAGTCAAAACTCAATGTAGAATACTGTTTACCTACGGCAGCGAGTGTAAGCAATGCTGCTCTATTCTCATTTGACATCTCATTACTAATAGAAATGTTGAAGTTACGAATAGGAAGAGCATACAAAGGTATGCATTGCAAGCCTGTTACTGTGAGAACAAAAAGCATTGCCCCCTTTTGGGAAAGTAATTGCCAATCATACCAATTAAGGTCAAAGTATCTATATTGAGGTCCTTTATAACTATGTACTACAATTGGTATGTCTTTTCCATTTCTATCTCTAATGCCATATAGCTGACTATATGAATGCTTAGCAATTCGTTCAACATCAAATTGAAGTCCCAAATTCTGTTTTTCGTTCAGCTCTCTGAAGTATTTAACGACAGCATCTTTCGCTTCGCCGACATATCTTTCAATTTCATCAAGTGAAAGACCTGCATACTGCACTTGATCAATTCTTACAGTTTGGAGATGACCTTCGAAGTCTTCTACTTCTAATTCATATGTCTTTGGAACAACAACAACATCAGTCTCATCATTATCGTTCAAAGGTATTTCATCATTGTCCTTTATGTTTGTATCCTCTGATGCCAATTTGTTGACAAGATCTTTCACCTTATCAAATTTATCAGCAGGACAACCTTGAAGGACCTCTTTAATGTCTTTTAATTCTTCTATAGAAGTTCCTCCGTCCAAAATATCTTTAACTATTTTAAGCTTTTCGTCCCCATGTTGTACTATGGAGCCAACAAGATCCATTGTTGTGCCTTCACCTAAAGACCAGACTATAAGAGAGTTCTTATACTCTTTATAATAATCCATTAAATCCTCTAGACCTTTAACCTTTGAGCAAAGCTTACCTATTGAAAATACAAGAGAACGGAAATTCTCATCTTGTTTGTTGCCATCATAATCTTTTATTTTTTTATCGATAAACGTTGCAACTTCAGGTAGTTCAATAGCTGCTGTTTCCAGATATGAAGTTTTAGACGATAGTAGTGTAAAGAGTTCTTCTCTAAAATCCTTGTTAATATGGCGATTACTATATGTCAGATCAAATAGTTCAGGGACTAAAACCTTATCCTCTCTTACACTTTGGAACTTACAAAAATCATAATTCTGATTTAACCAAATTCCTATTCCACTATCTTTATCAGTAACTACAGACCAATACTTTTTATTCTTATAAGCATGTAAGAATTCTATGAAAGAATCAATCCATTGAGTTAATTGTTGATTATTTATGTCTGTAAAACTTACCGACAAAGTCTTAAATCCATCAAGATTAACTGAATTGGCAATTCGACTTGCTAAGAATTTTACATAAAATTCTTGAGCAAATCCCCAATTAAAACCAGAATGATTTTCTACATACTTAATAACTTCAAATGTATGACCAGAGATGGTTTTTGCAAAATCATATAATTTCTTTTCGTCAGTTTCACCAAACTCAGGCTTAACCAAGATGGTTATAGTATGACGAGCAATAGCTTCTTTTGTTGTATCATTACTTTCATCGAATCTTTTCTTGACATACTCATAAATTTCTTTGATTGTCAACGGGTTTTGCTGTTCGTACCCTTTTATGGCATGATGAATAAGTTGGTGGCGATACACATCAAGTGGTTTATCTGGGTTATATGCTACATTTGCCAAATCCTTAAACGCTTCAGGAATATCATTGTCATAGCGCAAATCTGAAAGTTTTTTTAGATTTAACTGCTGGTTAGGGAATACAGTCTGTTCTTTAATTAAATCGCCATGAGAATGATTGCGATAGAATTGGAGATAATTATCCAACCAAAATAAAGTCTCATTCTGTGTCTTTGTACTAATGAAGAACTGATTCGCTACATTTGCAATTGTATTCTTAGAGGCTATGTCTTTATAACTTTGGTTGAACCAATAATTATCAGCATCCTTCCACAAATCCATTTCGGTCGTGTCAACTAAAGAGTAGGTACTCATAACTCTATATGCTGAACAAAAGTCGTAAATTGCTTTTCGGTAGTTGAGAACACTGGCTTCTGTTGTGTTGGGATATAATGCCAGTATGCTGTATGCAACCTTAGAACGGACCTCAATAGAAGAACCATTCTTATAAATATTGGTTCCAGTTTTCACATACTCATTCAACTTTTCTATCATCTCCTTCAAACTGAATGAACGTAGAGTATTTCCAAATACGGAGGCATCAACCTCAGCGTCCATCAATATGTGTTGAATGGTTGCATAGTCTTGGTTTACAGAATTGTAAATGTCTTTAAGAATTTCAGGAATACGCAAAGTATGGTCGGAATACAAATCCTTGAGAAACTTAAATTCTCCTCTTTGATTAGGTATGATTGCATAGTTGTCGAACTCATTGAGCATATTTTGGTCTACAAGAAACTTATAAATCTTGTTCAACCATTCCATTGTATCTTTACGAGTCTTTGAAATTTTAACAGAAAGTGTATCTACATTAATGAGTGAAGATAAATCATTCAGAAAGTCATCCTTCTCGTATTTCAGTTTTATACCCCATGTCTCGTATTCAGGACGAACAACATCAAGCCATCCGTGTAGATGTTTGAATATAGGCAAAACACCACGCCCGATATATTGACCGTGCAACAAATTATAAAATGTCTCATTTATGTCCTTTGTGGAGGTTGGAGTGAAAGAAGGAACAGACAGATTAACCAATAATTCCTTTCCATTTTCCGTTTCGACAAGTCTCTCTTGGAGAAGTTGTTTTCTCCAGTTTACCTGTAGATTCTTAATCCAAGGTGCAGCAACGCTTTCGCTATATTTTTCTGAGGATTCAGGAATTCTTGACGATGCGAGTAAGTATCTATTGATTGCGTTATGAGTAATAAGCCATTCGTTAAATTTCAAAGCAGCTTCAACAGCTTTTGTAATAATATTTCTGTTGGATACACAACTAGGATGATCTGCACTATTCAAAAGAAGTCCATTTCTTCTTTCTGTTGGATTAAAATTAAAACCATTTAGGGTATAAGGGAAAAAGAATCTCTCAGAGCCAATAAGAGGAAAATCACGATAGAGAACAGGATGCTTACTATCACGCTTGACTATCTCCAAAATATTATTGTCATCTTTGATTTCTGTAGTGAGGGCAACATCATCAGTAATATAGCTTAGATATTTTTTTGTAGTATTATCTATCTTTACAACTGACTTCTGTACATTATTATCTAATGAAGACGAATCACATTTATATACGACATCAGTCCCTTTTACCCTGTTGATAACACGAACTTGCTTTATTTTCTTTGATTGTGTAACCAAAGTAATTGGCAATGTATTTATCAAATCTTCAAGACCAGCTACAGCTGCTTCTTGTTTCTCCTGCGTAGTAAGATGATATGTGAAGACTGTGTCAAACGACTGCTCTGTTCGATTCTGTTCATAGTTATCGACAACCTCATATGCAGTTTCTATATGTCGAAGTTCTTCAAGCGTTGTTTCGATTCGAGGAAGCAGGTCCTCTGAGCGATAGCCACTTCTGTCAAGTACAATCTTGAATCGACGATCTATGCCCATATATCTTACTATACCTTCAACATCAATAATATCAGATAATAAGTGGGTACAGATAAAACCTGTACCGAACTTACCTGTCTGACCTTCTAAATTCTGAGAGTCTTTAGAACTTACTTGCTGAACAAGACCCGTAATATTCTTTGTGCTGAAACAGTCTCCATTGTGTCGAAATTTCAGTATATCTTGTGAAACTAACTCAATCTCAACAGATACTTTTCCAAAACGATTAGGAACATCTTTTGCATTTTGCAAAAGTTCCCACACCCAACGCTTTGCAGAAGCGGAAGGGTCTTCTCTGATTTGAGAAAGCAACTGTAGTATTTTATCTGCGGTAAGTTTATAATTATTATAAGCTATTTCGTCATCTACTGTCATTGGCTTTTTTGTATCCATATTTTGAGTACTAATTATTTTTTTGACTGGATTATATTTTTTGACTGGTTATACAGTTTTTCATTGCCTCTTTCGGTATATACGCTGTTGCCACCAGATATCTATCAAAAAGTTCTACCACGACTCTCTGCTGTCCAGCAATTCTTGCCACCTTGCCACGTATACCCTTAAAATCACCCTCTGTAATCACAACTTCATCCCCTAACTTGCATTTGATATTCTCTGAAGTAACAGGGATGATATGAGGATTATGTATGGAAGTTAAGCGAATGAAATTATCCATAGCGGAGTCAGAAATGACAAGTGGAGGATTCTTGGTTGGCGATTTTTCACAATGTGAGGTATGGTCGTAATAGTAACTCAACAAAGCTCTATTTTCAAGAGGCTTGATGCTCTTGTCTTGCAAAAGATAGTCTACTCGTTCTGCTGAGGCATGAACAAAGATAAATGAGGGGATAAGAGGCTCTGTTATGACTCGTCTCTTCCCTTGTTTCCAAATCTCTTTGTAGTGTAAAGGAACATAGCATTCCAATCCTTTAGCTTCGACGAAAGTTTGTGCCTTGATGATACGTCCATATGTAACTCTCAATACGAACCATTGCTTGTTTCCAGAAGGCACATTCTCTACCGACACCCCACCTTTGTTCTTTGAGATGGAGGGCGTACAAGAGGTAAGTCTTGCACTTGGACACGATGAACCTGTGTCAGTAGGTTGCCCATTATACAATGAAGCGTCAGCCGTTGGAGGCTGTTTGGTGTTATCTTCCAATGTTGTATTCAAAGGTTAGATGAAAACCAGTAAAATTTTCTTTGTAAGAATTGTCAAATATTGACTACAAAGATAAAGAACGTTGTTGAGATTAAAGAATTATATCTTGGAAATCTTAGCATTAAGGGCGATTTTTAACATTTAGAGAGTGCATTGCCCAATTATAAATAAAAAGCTATTGCCATTGCCCAGTTAGTGTCACTACAAGCTACATCTATTTTTACCGATAGTTATCCATTTTTACTGAAAACGAATTATGTGGAGCTATGAGCATCTATATTTGACTTGTTTTTGCTTGTTTCAATCTCATAATTTAGCATTCATATTTGTACCAATATAATATAAACTACTGATTATCAATATGGTTTATTTTCGAGGAAGTGAAGTAAGTTGCAATAGGTGATTTTATAGAAAAAAGAGGCGTGTAATCCATTAAGTTGCACGCCTCTTGTGTTTTTGAATTTCAAGTCAGTCTTATATACTTATTTTTCAGTTTGAGGATTAATGACAATGCGCCAATAGCCACCAAAGTTCGCACCTTCACGAGATAAGATACCCATAGACCGCAATTTTGCAATTTGTTTTTCTACGGCACGAGAACTTATACCAATCTTGTAAGCCATAGTTTCGGCTGACATAGAAGAATCGGAAATGACGAAATCGATAATCTTCTGTGCTGTCTTTCCTATGTTTTTAGGGGCATCTGTGCTCTCTCCGAACCTTATCTCCGAACTTTTGTCGTTTACACCGAACATTTTCGCATTTACACCGAACTTTTCGACCGAACTTTCTTCGTTTGCAGGATACTTTTTGAGGGGACTGTTTACCCTTTCGGCCACTTCTTCTACGGGTATTCTTTCGTTCTTTCCCCAATTCAGATTATAGAAATGTAGTGAAGAAAGAAGATGCTTCCGTATTGGCAAAAGCCGACACGGATTTAAGCCATGACTTCACTTTCTTACGTCCCAACATTTCCTTGAAATCATAAGCTGAACATTCCGTTATCAATGTATTGTTGCGTATCTGCATCGTTTTCTTTTTGTTGTTCGGGTATAACTCTCTAATATAGTTTACAAAGGTAAGGATAAAACCGAGGAATTGGTTAACCCCCTCGTTCCCTTTTGATTTTCATGCATTTACATTACGTAGTTTATAACAGTTATTTTATCTTTTCTTTATAACACTATTCACTACCCGTATAGAGGAAACCAGTTTATTGGTGGAAGTAAATACGTCCACATTCCACACATGGGATGAACGCCCTTTATGAACGATGGTTGCCACTGCCCTTACGGTATCTCCTTCGTGTGCAGAAGAAATATGATTTCCGCTGACTTGCATTCCCACGACAATCTCATCAGATTCGCAGATAATCATGGAGCCGAGCCCGGCAACGGTTTCTGCCAAGGCAAGGGTGGCACCGCCATGCAGAATGCCGAAGGGTTGGCGGGTACGGTAGTCGACCGGCATGGTTGCTTCTACGCGCTCATCCGAAGCGTATGTGTATTGAATGCCCAAGTTTCCCATCAATGCGTGTCGTGCCCGTTCGTTCAGTAAATCAAGAGGCACCTCTGCTGCACGCACTTCTGCCAATATTAGTTTTTCTACGGCCAGGGCCACTCCATCTTCTTCATTCGATGCAGTCACATAGTCTGCACAGACCTTTACAGAATCTTGTGAATGTCCCATAGCTACCCCCATGCCGGCCAATTGGAGCATGGTCACATCGCATACGCCATCTCCAACGGCAATGACTTCTTCCCGTGTTACTCCCAAATGCTCTAATAGGGCGCCTAACGTATTCGCTTTATTGACTCCGCAGGGCACCACCTCTAAAAAGTAAGGCTCGGAACGGAAAGCATCCAGAGTACCTGCCAGGCGTTTTTCCCAATGTTGTTCCAGCCCTATCAGAGCTTTTTCCTTGTCACTCACCAGCATGCACTTGCAAGGTGCGAAGTCTATGGCAGTAGAGAATTCATCTTCCCTGATTATCTTCAAATTGTTTAGCAGGGCTTCATTCTTTATATATTCATTGTCCGGACTATCCGTAATGAGGGTATCATCGTGGTAGGTGAAGATGGCAAAGCCGTTCTTGCGGGCTTTCTTTTCCAGATAAGGCAGCATTTCCGGATTGATGCGTCGTTCAAACAATATTTCTCCGTTCTGTGCTTTTATTATCTGGCAACCGTTATAGGAGAGAACAAACCCTCCATAATTGCCGAGTTCGAGGGTTTTGGCCAGTGGCATCAGTCCATAAGTCGGCCTACCGGATGCCAAAACTATGCGCACTCCCATTTGCTGGACCTTTAGCAGAGCAGCTAATGTCCTTTTACTAATTTCTCTTTCATCATTGAGTAGCGTTCCATCTACATCAAGAACCAATAACTTATATTTCATGGCAACTCGATTTTGGGGTTATTATGTTACAAAGTTAAAAAAATGACTGTTAAAACGGTAATATTCGTTTTATTGTTTACTGAAACTTCTTTTATTTATCCTATCTTTGTCCACGTTTTGTTCCGCGTTCTCTATCCGGAGAAGCGGATGAAAAGGGAATCGGGTGAAAGTCCCGAACAGTCCCGCTGCTGTGAGTTCCATGCTCGGTGTATCATACTTGTGCCACTGTTCTTCGGAAAGAACGGGAAGGCGATGTACCGGGAACGAGTCAGAAGACCTGCAAAACAAAGTCGAAAAATTGTCCATTCGAGGAAAGTGGGCAGTGCGCAAATGGTTTAAGATAATCTTCATTTATTCTATGTCAGGAAGGACTAAGGTATTACTGGTCTGTGCTGTTTCATTGGGTGCAAGTATACTCCGGCTCTCTGCCCAGGAGGTGGGGGGAGATACGATTACGGGGAAAGTGCATCAGATAGAGAAAGTGACAGTGACAGCACGCAGGTCGCCCAATAAAGTGACTTCTGCCGTACCCATACAGACAATGTCACGGCAGGATATCAGCCAGCTGGGAATACAGAATATGGCAGATGCTGTACGCCGTTTTGCCGGAGCCAATGTAAAGGACTATGGAGGCATTGGAGGACTGAAAACGGTTTCCATACGCAATATGGGAGCAGCCCATACAGCTGTCAGTTATGACGGGGTGGCGGTGAGCAATTGTCAGGCAGGGCAGATAGATATCGGGCGTTTTTCGCTGGACAATGTTTCCATGCTTTCGCTCGCCATCGGGCAGTCGGAGGACTTGTTACAGTCCGCCCGCTTGTATGCGTCGGCCGGTGTGCTGGGCATAGAGACGGAAAAACCTCATTTTGATGACGGGCGCAATGCCGCTTTTCAGGCACGGGTGCGCGGAGGGTCGTTCGGCATGGTCAGCCCCTCGCTGCGCTGGTGGCAGAAACTGGGCTGCCGTACACGCGTGGCGGTAGATGCCGGTTATATGAGGGCGGACGGTAATTACCCTTTCACGCTGGTCAATGGGAAATACGTGACGGAAGAGAAACGTAACAACTCCGGCATCTATTCCTGGCAGGGCGAAGCTACCTTTTATCATACTTTCAAGGATGACAGCGAACTGGATGTGAAGGGTTACTACTTCTATTCCCGCCGGGGACTTCCAGGGGCGGTTACGCTCTATAATCCCCTTTCCGATGAAACGCTTTGGGATGAGAATACTTTTGTGCAGGCACGTTATAGGAAGCATTTTTCGCCCCGGTGGAGTTTGCAGGCACAGGCAAAGTATAATCATGGCTGGAACCAATATAAGGATGAGGGCAAGGAATATGCCGACGGATATTATCGGGAAAATCACCGGCAAGACGAATATTATATTTCCGTGACCGTTCTCTACCGTCCTTTGGAAGCTTTGACCCTTTCGTTGGCGCAGGATGGGGTGATAAACAAGTTGCGCAACAGTTTGCCGGAATGTCCTTTCCCTACAAGATATACTTCCATCAGTGCCTTCAATGCACGCTACCGGCAAGGATGGCTCACGGCCACGGCTTCGCTGGTGCATACTGCCACTTCGGAGCATGCCGAGAAAGGTACGGTCCCCGATGACTTCCATCGCTTTGCCCCCTCTTTATCAGTCAGTATGCAGCCTTGGCAGGACGAGTCGCTGTATTTCCGGTTGATGTATAAGAGTACGTTCCGTCTGCCCACTTTCAACGACCTCTATTACTACCGGCTGGGCAACCGTAATCTGCGACCCGAGAAGGCAGACGAATATAATGTCGGTATCACATGGAGCAAATCCGGATTGTCTGTGTTCGACTATATCTCCGTTACGCTCGACGGTTACTATAATGATGTGACGGATAAGATTGTGGCTTTTCCCACCACCTATGCGTGGAAGATGGCGAACTACGGCAAGGTGCATGCCGCAGGTGTGGATGCCACTTTGGCGGCAACCGTTCCATTGACGGAGAAAATAAGACTGATTATGTCGGGCGGATATACATGGCAAAAGGCCATTGACCTGACCGATTCCGACGCGAAGAACTATAAGGACCAATTGCCTTATACTCCTCTTCATAGCGGAAACGCGTCCGCCATTGTAGAAACGCCGTGGGTGAATGTGGGCTACTCGGCGGTAGGAGTGGGAAAGCGTTACTATTTGTCGCAGAACATTCCGGAGAATGAGATTGAGGGCTATCTGGAGCATACGATGAGCCTCTCTCATGAGTTTGCTTTGGGCGGTTGCCGGCTTCTGTTGCAGGCCGAGATTATAAATCTGACCGATGAACAGTATGACGTGATAAAATATTATCCTATGCCGGGTCGTTCGTGGCGGTTGACGGGTACTTTCAAGTTTTGAATAATCTATTTATGAACAACAAAAACTAATTATAAACAATAACAACTGTGATTATGAAAGTAAGAAGTTTATTATTCGGTATGCTCTGCATGCTTGCTTTGGGTGCCTCTTTGGCATCTTGTAGTGACGACGATGACGATTCTCTGGATGACGGCGGGTCGAAGGTGACACTGCCGCAGACGCGTGTTTATATTCTGAATGAGGGTGGTTGGGGAGCTAATAACGCAAGACTTGCCTTTTATGCACCCAATAAGGATGCGGATTTCATCAGTGATATTTACCAGACTCAAAACAACGCCAAGTTGGGTGACCTTGGTCAGAGTATGATTGAGTATGAAGATGAAATATATATAGCTGTAAGTGGTTCCAATTATCTGACTAAGCTGAATGCTGCGGGTGTGGAGTTGAAACGTGTTTCGTTTGTAGACGACAACGACCTCAGTGCAGGCATTCGTTATATCGATGCTGAGGATGGATATATCTATGCTTCCTTCTACGGAGGAGCTGTAGCTAAAATCAATGCGAAAACGTTGGAGGTAGTGGATAAATTGACCGGACTTGGCGACAATCTGGAAGGTGTGGCAATCTGCGAGGATATGCTTTATGTGGCGAATAGCTGTACTGCTGATTGGAGCACTTATCACAATGACGTAAAGGTGATAGATTTGCGTACTTTCAAGTTGAAAGAGACGTTGACGGTAGGTTTGAACCCCAATGCTTTGGTTGAAGAGGATGATAAGGTTTTTTTGATTTCATGGGGTAATTATGTTGATATTGGCTATTCATTACAGATGATAGACCCTGCTGCCAACAATAAGGTGACGGAATTAGGCAGTGCCACCCGTATGTGTGCTACTGATGATATTCTCTATTTGACTTATTCAAATTACACCAATCCTACCGCTTCTTTTTTTACTTATAATATAAAGACTGGAAAGATGGATGAAGCTTCTTTCTTGAAGGATATACCGGAAAAGTTGAAAACTTCTACGATTTATATGTTGGAAGTAAATGATAATAACGGTGATTTCTATATTGGTACTTCTGAATATACCACGAACGGCACCATTTATCGTTTCAAGAAAGACGGTACCTTTATAGAGCAGTTCGATGCAGGAGGTATGAATCCTAATTCTGCTATCTTCTTCAATTAATATCAATGAAAAGAAATAGTTTACTTATCTGTCTGTTCGCAGTCCTGTTTCTTTCCTCCTGCGGAGGAAGGGGCAAGACTGCCTCTGCTTTGGCCAACGGTGACACCATTCCCTTACGTTATGCAGAGAATCTTACCTTAGTGTCCTATCCCGGCTATACCCTTGCCACCTTGCGCAATCCTTGGGATACGTTGCACACGCTACATACCTATATACTGGTCCCGAAAGACCGCGAACTCCCGGCACATCTTCCGGCAGGTACTGTGGTACGTACCCCGCTCTCCAAATCAGTCATCTACTCTTCCGTCCACTGCGGACTGATGGATAATCTGGGTGTGTTTGGTAGCATCGGCGGTGTCTGCGACTTGAAGTACATCAAACTGCCCACCGTTCACGAAGCCTGCCGCCGGGGCACCATCGCCGATTGTGGCGACGGTATGAATCCCGATATGGAGCGCATCATCGACCTGCATCCCGATGCCATCCTTCTGTCTCCGTTCGAGAACAGTGGCGGTTATGGCCGTATCGAGAAACTGGATATTCCCATCATCGAATGTGCCGACTACATGGAAACCTCCGCTTTGGGACGTGCCGAGTGGATGCGTTTCTACGGACTGCTCTTCGGGGTTGCGCCACAAGCCGACAACCTTTTTGCTGAAGTGGACAGTTGTTACCAACGCCTCAAGATGCGTGCGCAACTTTCATCCACCTCGTTCTCCGTTGTCAGTGAGTTGAAAAGCGGCTCGGCATGGTACGTGCCGGGAGGGCGTAGCACCATAGGAAGGCTTTTTCAGGATGCTTGCGGGCGTTACGCTTTTGCCGACGATACCCACAGCGGCTCTGTTCCTCTGGCTTTCGAGACCGTTTTCGACAAGGCGGGCGATGCCGACGTCTGGCTGGTGAAGTACAACCGTGACCGCGACATGAGCTATGCTGATTTGGAGGCGGATTATATCGGCTACACCGGTTTCAAGGCTTTCAAGACCCGGAATGTCTATGGTTGTAATACGGCGAAAGTTCCTTTCTACGAGGAGACTCCGTTCCGTCCCGATTATTTGTTATCCGACCTGATACAGATTCTGCATCCCGAAATCGGAGATTTGGGAGGCTTGCGCTATTTTTGCAGACTGAAGGAGTGATGAACACAGAGATACGGAACTTTTGTGAAAGTAATAGAAAACTCTGTGCCTCCGTGTCTTTGTGTGCTAAATAATGTAACTATGAGTAAAGGCTGGAAATATGGTATCGGGTTGGGAGTAGTAATCTTATTGCTTTTTGCGGGCAATCTGCTGGTAGGGTCGGTTTCGATTCCGCCTGCCGATGTTTTCCGTATCCTGCTCGGTGGAGAGGGGGAGAAGGCAAGCTGGAGCTTCATCCTTTGGGAATCCCGTTTGCCCCAAGCGCTGACGGCGCTGCTTTGCGGTGGCGCATTGGCTGTCTGCGGACTGATGTTGCAGACGGCTTTCAAGAATCCGCTGGCAGGACCATCCATTCTGGGCATCAACGCCGGGGCAAGTCTGGGAGTGGCCTTCGTCATGCTGCTGTTTGGCGGCAGCATCACGGCAGGGGTGTTCAGTCTGTCCGGCTTCTTCTCCGTACTGCTTGGCGCATTTATCGGAGCCATGCTGATTATGGCACTTATCCTTTTCTTTTCCACGCTGATAAAGAGCAATGTCATGCTGCTGATAACGGGTATCATGATAGGCTACATCGCTTCTTCGGCCATTGCCCTGCTGAACTTCTTTGCTACGGCAGAGGGGGTGCAGTCCTATATGATATGGGGGCTGGGCAACTTCGGTGGAGTTTCCCTACAGCAGATGCCGGCCTTTGCGCTGGTCACCATTGTGGGACTGTTCGGCTCATTATTGTTGATAAAGCCCCTGAACGCCTTGTTGCTGGGAGAGCGCTATGCCGAAAATCTAGGTGTAAATATCCGCCGTGTGCGCAACTGGCTTTTGATTATCACCGGGCTCTTGACGGCTGTCACCACCGCCTTCTGTGGTCCGGTCGCCTTTATCGGCCTGGCCGTGCCGCATGTGGCCCGCATGATATTGGGGACAGCCAATCACAATTCCCTATTGCCGGTCACCATCCTGAGTGGCGGTGCAGTGGCACTGCTTTGCAACTTGATTTGCGTCTTGCCCGGCGAAGCGGGTATTATCCCCTTGAATGCCGTCACGCCCATTATCGGTGCGCCGGTCATCATCTACGTTATTCTGAGCCAGCGGAAGCCCCAACAATTCAACTAAGCTATTGCCAACAGTTTGACAAGGTTTTGCCTTACTATTGGCAAGACTTTGCCACCGCGTTGGCAAACTTTTGCCATAGGCATGGCAAAGTTTTGCCAAACCTATGGCAATGTCTTGGCAAAATTTCTCTCTGATTATCAACGTACTACTTTTTTGGTGTTTTTCTCTCCATTCCATAGGGTTTTATCTTTCTCACCGCTCTTATTAATAGAAACCCCTTAAAAACATGCCTTATGAAAAACTTTGTAGGATTTACACTTGGGTGTTTGTTTGCATTCTTATCTTCGGGTATCACCCCGTTGATGGCGCAGGACGCGGCAGTGAACGAGCTCGTCATCACCGGTACGGTCAAGAATAAGGACAGCAGGAAGAAACTCGAAAACGTGAACGTCTCTGTTGTCGGCAACAATATCGGAACGGTGACCAATGCCGACGGCACATTCTCCTTGAAAGTAGCGGAAGCGGAAGCTTTCCGTGGACTGGAAGTCTCCCATATCGGCTATCTCACTACACACCTCTCTCTGGAAGAACTTGAAAAAACGGGCGGGCTGACCATCTGGATGATACCGGCTCCCAATCTTTTGAGCGAGATTGTGGTCTATGGCAATAATCCCCGCGTCATAGTGGAAGAGGCCATCAAGAAAATTCCAGTAAACTATTCTGGCAATGACAACATGCTGACCGCCTTCTATCGGGAAACCGTGCAGAAGCGCCGCCGCTATATCAGCGTGTCCGAGGCAGTGATGGATGTCTATAAGACGGATTATAACTCCCGCGATGTGGACCGCGACAAGGTGCAGCTGCTGAAAGGCCGCCGCCTGCTGAGCCAAAAGCAGAGTGACACGCTGGCTGTGAAAGTGGTGGGAGGCCCCAATTTGTCCCTTTATCTGGACATTGTGAAGAATGGCGATGCGCTGTTGAGCACGGACAATCTGGACTATTATGAATTCCGTATGGAGGACCCCGTCAATCTGGATAACCGCATGCAGTATGTAGTCAGCTTCCGTCCGCGGGTCAGCCTGATGTATGCCTTGTTCATCGGGAAACTGTATATAGACTACGAACGGCTCTCCTTTACACGTGCCGAGTTTGGCCTGGACATGGCAAACCGGGTGAAGGCAGTGGAGGCCATTCTGCATAAGAAGCCCGTCGGCTTGCGGTTCCGCCCGCAGGAAGTCGCCTATCTGGTGACCTACAAGCAGCAGGGGACCAAGACTTACCTGAACTATATACGGAATGTCATCCGCTTTAAATGCGACTGGAAAAAAAGACTGTTCTCCTCCAGCTACACCGCTTTCTCCGAAATGGTGGTGACCGACAGGACGGAAAGCCCTCTCTCCGGCATCTCCAACAAGAACACCTTCAAACGGAAGCAGGTATTCTACGACCTGGTGGATGAGTATTGGAACGAAGACTTCTGGAGGAACTACAATATCATAGAACCTACGGAATCCCTGGAGAATGCAGTCAATAAATTGCGGAAACAATCCAATTGATTATCTGATAGTTTTCCTTATATTTGGAGCAACCGAGAAAAAACACCGTGTATGCTGGACGAACTGATGATACTGGCCAGAATAAAGGAGGGCGATATAAAGGCGTTCGAAGGAATCTTCCGCCGGTATTATTCCCCTCTTTGCTGGTATGCTGCGGGCATCACGGGTGATACGGCGTCTGCCGAGGAAATTGTGGAGGAGCTGTTCTACGTGCTGTGGAAGAACCGGGAGCGGTTACAAGTATTCCAGTCCGTGAAAAGCTATCTCTACCGTTCTGTGAGAAATGAAGCCGTGCAGTTTTGTGAGCATCAGGAGGTCAAGGAGCGCTATCGGGCATCTGTCCGTACGGAGTCCGGGCCGGGCTATTCGTCCGACCCCCACGCGCATTTGGAGTACGAGGAACTACGGACTCTCATCCGGCATACGCTCGACAAGCAGCCCCGGCGCCGGCAGCAGATTTTCAGGATGCACCGCATGGAGGGGAAGAAATATGCAGAGATTGCCTTGTCGCTTTCGTTGTCCGTCAAGACGGTGGAAGCGGAAATGACCAAGGTACTCCGAACCTTACGAAATGAAATTGATAATTATATCCGGACACAATGATGGAAGTAGATAAAAAGAAGACAAGGACCGACGAGGCATGGGTACGGCTTTATGCCCGCTTCGAAACGGACTGCCTGCTGCCGGCAGATGCGGAACACGCTTCGGCAACGCACCGCAGGCTTTACCTCAAGTGGGGGAGCGTTTCGGCAGCCGTGATTGCCGGAATCGTATGTTTTGCCGCATGGTGGGCCGTACCGGAACAAGGTGGGGACAGTCGTAGCTTGCTGACGGAGGAGAACCGGGAGAAGCCCACACTGGTCAAGACCCTTGAAGACGGTTCGGTGGTATATCTGGCGCAGGAAAGCACGCTGAAGTATCCTGAACATTTTGCGGAAGACAAGCGGGAAGTGAACCTGCAGGGCGAAGCCTTCTTCGATGTGGCAAAGAAACCCGAGCAGGCTTTTACGATTGAGACGGCGAGAGTGCGTGTGGAGGTACTGGGCACGGCTTTCAATGTCAGGAGCAATGAAGGGGTCCCCTTCAGCTTGTCCGTGAAGCGCGGGAAGGTGAAGGTGCTGCTGAAACAAGAGGAACAGACGGTCTTTGTAGAGGCGGGAGAAACGGTTATCTTGCAGGGGGGCAGTCTGCTCGTCAGCGAGACGGAGAATCCGGAGCTCTTTGACCGCTACACCAGCAACATCCGTTTCAAGGACGAGTGCCTGGAGGATGTGCTGCGTGCCATCAATAAGGAGTCTGCCGGCTGGCAGATAGAAGCCGCGTCGCCAACCCTGGGCAAACGGCGGCTGACGGTCGAATTTTCGAATAACTCCCCGGAGTCTGTGGCCGAGCTGATATGCTGGACGTTCGACTTGAAGTGTACACGTCAGGGCAATAGACTGATATTGTCGGAACAATGAATTCAATGAAATGCTTCATTCTCCATTTGCCACTCTTCATTTTCTTCCTGGCAGGCAGTGCAAGAGCGGACGGAGGCGATGTGCTGGACCGCATCGTCCGGCTGCCTGGAATGAAGGGAACGGTTTATGCGCTGTTGGGGAAAGTCTCGGAGCAGTCCGGCTATCTGTTTATCTATGATAGTAAGGTCATCCATAACGACTCAGTGGTGAGGGTCAGGAAGCAGGAGTGTTCCGTGAGGCAGGCCATTCATAGGATAACCGGCAGCCGGAACCTCGAATTGAAGGTATTAGGCAACCATATATTGATAACACGGGCGGCAGAAAGGAAGAGTATGGAAGAAACGGTACCCCTGCCGCCCCGACCGGCATATTCCACCATTGCCGGAATCCTGCTGGACAAGGAGACGGGAGAGCCCGTCGTCAGTGCGTCGGTCATCGCACAAGGAACCTCACTGGGTAACATTACCAACCAGAACGGTGAATTCCGGCTCAATCTGCCCGACTCATTGAGGCGCTGCATGCTCTCCTTCTCCCATCTGGGTTATGTGGGGCAAACGGTGGAAGCCTCTGCTTTGGAAGGACGTAGCAATGTCCTGAGCCTTGAGCCGAAAGTCATTTCCTTGCAAGAAGTGCTTATCCGCTTGGTGGAGCCTAAAAAGCTGCTTCGCGAGATGATAGAGCACCGGGATAGAAACTGCTCCACTTCTCCGGTCTATCTGACCACCTTCTACCGGGAAGGCGTACAATTGAAGAATAAGTTCCAGAGCCTGACGGAGGCCGTTTTCAAGGTCTACAAATCACCGACGATGGAACCCGGACAGAAAGACCAGGTGAAACTGCTCAAGATGAGCAAGATAGATAACCGGGAACAGACGGACAGTGTGCTTGCCAAAATCAGCTCCGGGGTGGAGGCATGTCTGCAGTTGGACATCATGAAGAATCTTCCAGACTTCCTCTTGCTGGAATCCGGCGAGGAACTTTATACCTATACTTCGGGCGACATCGTATCGGTGGACGACCGTACTGCCAACGTCGTCTATTTTGAGCAGAAACGTGGGGTAAAGGAGCCTTTGTTCTGCGGAGAACTCTATATAGACTCGGAGAACAGCGCCTTGCTGCGTGCCCGCTTCGAAATTCATCCCCGGTATGTGAAGGCCGCCACACGGCTTTTCGTGATACGCCAGGCTCCGAAAATCAGGCTGACAACGGAGAAACTTGTCTATACCGTCTCATACAAACCCTGGAACGGTACCTATTATGTCCACCACATCCGTGGCGACCTTTACTTCAAGATGAAGAGAAAACGCATGCTCTTCAGTAATCCCACTCTGTATACCTGGTTCGAGATGGTGACCTGCCGGATTGACGGGGAGAACGTGACGCGCTTCCCGCGTGCGGAACGGTTGCCGGTGCATACCGTCTTCTCTGAAACCGACTTCAAGTATGACGCCGATTTCTGGGGCGACTTCAATGTGATTCCGCTGGAAGAGGAGCTTGGAAAGATTATCGAGAAGGTCTCCTTGAAGATAGAGCAGACGGAAGCTCCGTAAACATGGCCCTCAATCGTTTGCGGCGGGTAGGTTGTATATTCTACACTAAAATTATCTCTATTTTGTTTTTTTATTGTAATTTTGCCCCCGGTATTAGTTTAAATTTAAAGATTGTAACTATGAGATTACCTGAGGACCCGGTGATGCTGTACAGCTTCATCAACATGAAACTGCGTGATTTCTATCCTTCGCTGGACGCGCTCTGCGAGGATATGAACGTAGAGAAAGAGGACATTGTACGAAAATTGAAGCTCGTGGGATTTGAGTATAATCCTGCAAAGAACAGATTTTGGTAAATAATGTTTCTGTATAAAACAACTCCCGTTGCTTGTTGTTGTAAAGCGCAAGTTAACGGGAGTTGTTTTGTTATGGAACTATGGGATAAGGCAGAACGTCTTTGGACGAGGGTCAAGAACTGGAAAACAGTACGCGGCTGGCACATCTGGAAGTTGAAGCTGGTGGATGCCCGGCTGTATTTCGTCAGCATGTTCGTCGGTTTGCTGACGGGACTGGTCGCTGTGCCCTATCACTATCTTCTCTATTATCTGTTCCACCTCCGCAGTGGTTTCTTCGCTTCGCATCCGGCCTGGTACTGGCACATTCCACTCTTTCTGTTTTCTTGGGGCATTCTCGTCTTCGTCATGTGGCTCGTGGGGAAAATGCCGCTTATCGGCGGGGGAGGTATTCCGCAGACACGCGGCGTGATTAACGGGCGCATCACTTACCGGCATCCTTTCATCGAGATGGTATCCAAGTTTGTAGGGGGCATTCTGTCCTTCTCGGCGGGGTTGTCTTTGGGGCGCGAAGGGCCTTCCGTGCAGATAGGCTCTTATGTGGGTAGCCTGGTATCCCGCTGGACCCATATCCTGAAAGGCGAACAGAAACAGTTGCTGGCAGCCGGGGCGGGAGCGGGGCTCGCTGCGGCTTTTGCAGCGCCACTGGCTTCCTCGCTTATTGTAATAGAATCCATTGAACGCTTCGATGCCCCTAAGACGGCCATCACTACCTTGCTGGCGGGTGTTGTGGCAGGAGCCGTGGCAAGCATGGTCTTTCCTGTGAATCCTTACCATCTGATAGAAGTAACGGAACCGGTTTTCGCCTTCTTTGTCCAGATGAAGTATTTCTTGATATTGGCGGTGATTGTCTCCGTATGCGGGAAGTTCTACTCCTCCACCATGAATGCTTTCAGGCATGTGTATGCCAAAGTCAATTCTCCGGCGTATGTCAAGATGTTCTATCTGGTGCTGGTGGCCTACATCATTTCGCTGATGCAGGTCAATCTGACCGGAGGCGGGGAGCAGTTTCTGCTGGCCCAGGCGCAGAACGGCAGTACGCAGATTATGTGGGTGACGGCCGTCATGTTGCTGCATTTTGTCTTTTCAGTTTTCTCTGTCTCTTCCGGATTGCCGGGCGGCAGTTTCATTCCGACGCTGGTTACGGGAGGGTTGTTGGGACAGATTGTCGGTCTGGTAGGAGTGAGGTGCGGTGTCATCGGGCAAGAGAATGTCAGTTATATCATGCTTGTTTCCATGTCGGCTTTTCTGGTGGCCGTGGTCCGTACACCGCTCACGGCCATTGTGCTGATTACGGAGATTACGGGGCATTTTGAGGTCTTTTACCCTTCGGTGGTTGTTGGTGGGTTGACCTACTATTTTACGGAACTTCTGCAAATGAAGCCTTCCAACGTCTCCCTCTATGAAGATATGATTCATGCTCCCGATTTTAAAGAAGAGAAACGCTATACGCTTTCAGTGGAGATTATGACGGATTCTTATCTGGACGGGAAACTGGTGGACGAACTGTCCCTGCCGGAGCGTTGCGTCATTATCAATGTACATCGGGATGGAAAAAATCTGGTCCCCGCAGGAACTCGTTTGATTCCGGGGGACCAGGTACAGATTGAGATGGACTCGCAGGACATAGAGAAACTCTATGAACCGCTTGTCAGTATGGCGAATATCTATTAAGCCAGATTGCCTATCTCGTCCAGATTCTTCTGGATGTCGGCATCCGTCAGCTCGTAATTCACTAAATCGCCGGACAAATACTTGTCGTAGGATGCCATGTCGATAAGTCCGTGACCGGAAAGGTTGAACAGAATCACCTTCTCTTCACCCGTTTCCTTGCATTTGTTTGCTTCGCGGATGGTGGCGGCAATGGCATGGCAGGACTCGGGGGCGGGGATGATGCCCTCTGCTTGCGCAAACAGACAACCGGCGTCGAATGATTCGAGCTGCTTGATGTCCACCGCTTCCATATAACCGTCTTTCAGCAGTTGTGATACGATGACACCTGCACCGTGATAGCGTAGGCCGCCGGCATGGATATTGGCAGGGGCAAAGTTGTGTCCCAGTGTAAACATGGGCAGCAACGGAGTGTATCCGGCCTCGTCTCCGAAGTCGTATTGGAATTTGCCGCGTGTCAGCTTCGGACATGAAGCAGGTTCGGCGGCGACAAAGCGTGTTTTCTTTCCTTCGAGGATGTTGTGGCGCATGAAGGGGAAGGCGATACCGCCAAAGTTGGAACCTCCTCCGAAGCAGGCGATGACGGTGTCGGGATATTCACCCGCCATTTCCATCTGCTTTTCGGCTTCCAGTCCGATGACGGTCTGGTGCAGGGCCACGTGGCTCAATACGGAGCCGAGGGTATATTTGCAGTTGGGAGTGGTCTGTGCCAGCTCTATAGCTTCGGAAATGGCTGTTCCCAGCGAGCCCTGATAGTTGGGATGGGCGGTCAGTATATCTTTTCCGGCGCGGGTAGACATGGAGGGAGACGGGGTAACCTGCGCACCGAATGTCTGCATGATGCTGCGGCGGTAGGGCTTTTGCTCGTAACTGATTTTTACCTGATAGACAGCGGCTTCCAGTCCGAAGAGGCGGGCGGCATATGCCAGGGAAGCTCCCCATTGTCCGGCACCGGTTTCGGTGGTCACGTTAGTCACTCCCTCCTGCTTGCAATAGTATGCCTGCGGGATGGCGGAGTTCAGCTTGTGCGAGCCCATCGGGCTGACGCTCTCGTTCTTGAAGTAGATATGTGCCGGTGTGCCGAGCGCTTTCTCCAATCCATAAGCGCGCACCAGCGGAGTGCTGCGGTAGTATTTGTACATTTCGCGGACCTCTTCGGGGATTTCAATCCACGTGTCGGTCTGATTCAGTTCCTGGCGGCAGAGTTCCTCGGCAAAGATAGGATACAAGTCTTCTGCTTTCAGCGGTTGCTTGGTGCCGGGGTGAAGCGGTGGCATGGGCTTGTTCACCATATCGGCTTGTATGTTATACCAGTACTGTGGGATTTCCTCTTCCGGGAGAATGAATCTTTTCTTTTTGTTGCTCATAGTGGTTAAAATTATTAATAATTCAATGCCCAAATGTAGCTATTATTTTTGAACCAATTTCTTTTTCCTTTTGTTTTTTGTATATCAAGGTATATTTGTCTAAGTTTGCCGCGTTTCATTAATCGATGCATTTATGAAGATTTATCATAAATTCCTTTTGTATCAAAATAAATGGATTCACCCTTACGTACGGATGACAGTGGGAGTAATGACTTCCATCACTTATTTGGCCTCCATCCTGCTGATTGTCGGCGTGGTCTATGAGCATGGCTTTACGATTTCAGAGGTCGAGGCGCATCAGCTCCAACGCTTGTACCATGGGGTGTGGATTGTTTTTCTGGTAGATGTCACCCTTCGCATTTTGCTGGAATACAAGGATACCCGGCGCACCTTCAGTAAGCTCACCTGGATACTGACCATTCTGCTCTATCTGACCCTTATCCCGGTCATTTTCCATCGTCCGGAGGAGGAGGGCGCCATCTTGCAGTTCTGGGAATTTCTGCATGGCAAGGCCTATCATCTTGTCCTGCTGCTGGTGTTTTCCTTTTTCAGCCTTTCCAACGGGCTGGTACGGTTGTTGGGGCGGCGTACGAACCCTTCGCTTATTCTGGCTGCAAGTTTCCTGATAATCATAATGATAGGCACGGGGCTGTTGATGTTGCCGCGCTGCACGACGAACGGCATATCGTGGGTCGACTCGCTGTTCATATCCACCAGTGCGGTGTGCGTCACGGGGCTGACGTCTGTCGATGTGGCGTCCACTTTTACCCCGACCGGTTTTGTGGTAATCATTCTGCTGATTCAGATAGGCGGTCTGGGAGTGATGACACTGACGAGCTTCTTTGCCATGTTCTTCATGGGTAATACCTCGTTGTACAATCAGTTGGTGGTGCGCGACATGGTGAGTTCCAATTCCTTGAATTCCTTGCTCTCCACCCTGGTCTATATTCTGGCCTTTACGCTGGTGATTGAAGGAATAGGGATGCTTGCTATCTGGGGAGACATCCACGGGACGATGGGGATGGACCTTCAAGAAGAGCTGGCCTTTTCCGCTTTTCATGCCATTTCCGCTTTCTGCAATGCGGGATTCTCCACGTTGCCCGGAAATCTGGGTAATCCGTTGGTGATGACGGGGCACAATCCGTTCTTCATCTATATATCTCTGCTGATTATTTTGGGGGGTATCGGTTTCCCCATACTGGTGAATTTCAAGGATATTATTCTTTACCATCTGCGTCGTCTGTGGCACTTTCTGCGTACGTGGCATTGGGACGGCAAGCGTTTTTACCATCTGTACAACCTGAATACAAAGATTGTACTGATAGTCACCTTCCTGCTGCTGGTACTGGGCACGGTGGGCATTGCTGTCTTTGAGTGGAATGCCTCCTTCGCCGGCATGTCGGTGGCAGACAAGTGGACGCAGGCGTTTTTCAATGCCACGTGTCCCCGTACGGCAGGCTTTACCAGTGTGGACTTGGCAGGCTTGGGGGTACAGACATTGCTTATATATCTGTTTCTGATGTGGGTGGGAGGCGGTTCACAGTCTACGGCAGGCGGTATCAAGGTAAATGCCTTTGCGGTAGTGGTGCTGAATCTGGTGGCTGTGTTGCGCGGCACGGAACGGGTAGAGGTGTTTGGCCGTGAGCTGTCACATGATTCCATCCGTCGTTCCAATGCCACGGTGGTGATGTCGTTCGGCGTCTTGTTGCTGTTTGTTTTCATCATCAGTATGCTGGAGCCGGGTACGTCGCTTTTGGCCATTACCTTCGAGTGTGTGTCGGCATTGAGCACGGTGGGGTCTAGTTTGAACCTTACCCCGCGGTTGGGAGACGACAGCAAGCTACTGGTGGCACTGCTGATGTTTGTGGGGCGTGTGGGACTGATTACGCTGATGCTTGGCATCATCAAGCAGAAGAAGCATACGAAGTATCAGTATCCGAGTGGTCAGATTATAATCAATTAAATAAGATGAAGTATATTATTATCGGTTTAGGGAATTATGGTCACGTGCTGGCAGAAGAGCTTTCTGCACTGGGGCACGAAGTGATAGGTGCGGACGTGAGCGTCGGCCGGGTGGATAGTCTGAAGGAAAAGATTGCCACAGCCTTTGTCATCGACGCTACGGACGAGCAGGCCTTGTCCGTATTGCCGCTGAACAGTGTGGATGTGGTGATTGTTGCCATCGGCGAGAATTTCGGTGCATCCATCCGTGTAGTGGCTTTGCTGAAGCAGAAGAAGGTGCAGCATATCTATGCCCGCGCCATTGACGCTGTCCACCGTTCCGTACTCGAGGCTTTTGAGCTGGAACGCATTCTTACTCCCGAGGAGGATGCCGCACGCGGACTGGTACAGTTGCTGGAATTCGGTGCCGATATGGAGACATTCCGCGTGGCACCGGATTATTATGTAGTCAAGTTCACCGTTCCGGACAAGTTCATTGGCTATTATGCCAATGAATTGAATCTCGATAAGGAGTTTGGCCTGAAGATGCTCGCCTTGAAACGTGCCGAGACTTTGAAGAATTGCCTGGGCGTCTCGTATGTGGAACACAATGTACTGAACGAACTGCCGGAAAATGACCAGATACAAGCCGGCGACCAGTTAGTGTGCTACGGACGGTATAAGGATTTCCAGAAGTTCTGGAAAGCACTATGATAATTGGTAGTTGGAAATGTGTCAAAAGTGGTATTCACCCCCCATTTTCAACTAATCAAAGTCTTTCTCCCGACACCGATAATGGAAATAATCAGTCAGGAAGTGTGCATTCTTGCGTATGAACTCTTGCCCGTATTCTTTTCTTTGCAAACTGTTCAGATAAGCATCCGGAAGCATGCCTTCGTCTTGCAGGATGCAACTCAATTGGTAGGGGATAATGTCTGGGTTGACGATGAACATAATGGCGTTTTTCTCTGCTTCCTCCTTATTATAATTGGGGTTGTCCGGAGATTTGATGCATTCGCACAGCTTGAATTGGATATGTAGGCCGGTGTGCGGGTTGGCCATCAGCATGGCTCCGGTTTCTGTATGTATGCGTGGTATGTCCAGGTCTTCTTTCAAGCCGTATCCCATCTTGTTCAGCAGAAAATCAGAGATTTCCTCTTGCGATTGGCAGAATACAAAAGATTTCCCGCCGGATGCTTTTATGAAATCATGGAATGTAGCCTTTTCATTCGTCTTTTCTTTCTGTTTCGTCAAGTCGTCCACATATTCCGCCATTTTCTGGTCGTACTTGTTTTCGAGAAGCATGCCGCACTGCCACCATGCGTTGCCAAAATAAATCAGTTCGCAGATAAGGGTGCTTTTCCCTGCCTCTCGGCTACGGATGGCCGAAAGGTTCAAGGACTTCTTGGTTATCTTGAATTCGCCTTCGTCCTCACTGCACAAATCTTTGACGTACAGAAATTCATCGTCTTCTTTCTCCAGCAGATAGCAACTGTTTTCCCGTGCCTTCACCTTGCCCCAAAGCTGATGTTCGGGATGGGCTTTTCCGATGAGAGCCAGCCATTCCGGTGAGGTCAGCGACAGCAGGTTGCGGCGGCCTTTGAACGTCAGTGAGGTGCGTGTGGCATATATGAGGGTCTCTGCCATTTCGGGAGTAATCTTTTCATCATCCAGCAACCGTTCAGCTTCGTCCCGGCATTGGGCGACATTTTCGATGTTGAAGTAGCATTGGTAGTGAAACCAATCCAGTATCTCCCGGTAGCGGAAGAAGTCTTCTTCTCCCATGGCAGAGTGGTATAGAAATTCCTGCATCCTTTCATTTTCGGGAGCGGTTTCGTATTCCTCTGCAAGCAGTCCGTATATCTCTTGTGCAGTCTGCTCTATTCCGGGATTCTCGGGGTTGATGGCGCTTATTCCCCGGCACAGATATTGTATATGGTGCCAAAGCAGAAAGCGTATGTCCTCCAGATTGATTTCATCCGGAAAATAATCGCCTTTGATGGGGTAGAAGGGCAGATAGGCTCCGTATCGCTTCCGGCACTCGGCAGTGAATGCCTGCCAGATGCCGGTCTGGGAGATGACGTCCTCAAACCATGCGGCGAGGCAGAGGCTTGTATAGCGTATGTTTTCCTCTTCTTCGAAGGCGTCGGCTATCGTTGAAGAGTAAAGTCTTTTGTGGATTTCGTTTGCAATGCCGACGTAGTACTGGTCAACGCTGTTTGTCTGCTTGTACGGATGCAGTTCCAACCATTTTTTGGGATATATTTTCTTCATGACTCTAAAGTGAGTTTGGTGTGTATTTTTTATATGTTTCATTTCCAGCGTAAAGATATGTTTTTTATGGGAATTTTCTTGTTTTTCCTCCTTTCGATTAGTATATTTGTATGCTACTATTAAATCGTTCCATCGTGTGGAAAAAATCGTTCCACCATGGTGGAACGATTTTTCTTCCGTGGTGGAATGATATTTTCTCCATGGTGGAATGATTAAAGAATAGCATTTCTTCTCCTTAATGCCGTGGAAGAAGAAATGACGGAATTGCAGGACCATTTAAAAACAGAATATATATGAGTGCGTATTACGACCTTTTCGAGAAACCCGACGTCCGCCAGACCGGCGAGCAACAATCCCTTTATGCCCGCTTTGTCCCCAAGGGCACCATCGACCGCAAGGAATTTATCGAGCGTGTACATCTTTTCACCGGCCTCAGCCGCAGCCTGCTGGAAGGAGCGATGGCAGGCTTTATGGACGAGTTGCGCGACTGCCTTGCCAATGGCTGGACGGTGGAGCTGGGCGAACTGGGTTACTTCACCCCCTCTTTGAGTTGTACCCGCCAGGCGACGGACAAGAAAGAGCTTCGTGCTGCCTCCATCGCTTTGCGCGGGTTGAATTTCCGTCTGGGCAGGGAGTTCTATAAGGATTTGAAAGGTAAGATGCAGTTGGAGCGTTGTCCGCAATCGGCATCGGCGCCTGCTTCGTCTGCCGATGAGGCGTTGGGCGTGGAGCAGCGCTGGCAGTTGCTGGATGAGTATTTGCAGCAGTATCCCTGCATCAATCGCTCCCAGTATGCACGGCTGGCAGGACGTAGTTATAAGCAGGCGGTTGTCGATTTGAATAGGTTTATAGAAGAAGGGGTGCTGATGAGGCATGGGATGGGGCCGAGTGTGGTGTATGCCAGAAAGAGGTAAAATTCAAGATGTGTATTTGCATCCGAATCGAAATGCAAAGGACATATCCCGTGAGCTCAATATGGATAAAGGGCTGTTATTCCGCATATTGAAAAAGCTGGAGGCAAATCATTCTCGACACCCCCAAGAATACGGACAGAGCACATCTGTTTTATGAGAAAGCCGGATTCAAGAAAATAGAGAAAGAAGAACTCCCCATCGAATACGATTATCCGTATGATGACAGTGACTTCTTCTGCCTGACCTTGAACGGATACCAATAAATTTACGGTTATTAGAAATTTAATCGGATAAATTAAGATTTATGGAGATACATAAAGTCCATTCTGTTTTTTTCAGTGCTACATTTACTACCAAAGCCATCGTGCAGGGTATCGTCAAGCAGCTGCACGCCGATAATATCCAACATGACATTACGAGTAATGTTTTAATTCCCCGGTTTGAGATTGGGACGCAATGAATTGTTGGTCGTAGGCGTGCCGTCCTATTCAGGAAGAGTGCCCGACACGTGCCATTGCGTCGGAGAACCCCATAAAGACAGATGAAAGTCAATGTATTTCATGTGGAAGGTGCATTGCCCTATGTCCTGTCGGCTCACGAAACTACCACTATCCATTTTTCGGAAAAAAGAGTTTGGAGTTTGCAAGCGCAAATTCAGAGAGAAAAGAACCTGAACTTTTTTACGCTGTCAATTAAAGATGCCGTAAAGGATAAAAACAATGTATGATTAAGGAATAAAATTTCTTAGTCATTGTCTATCAGTTCCTTTCTTTTTCTCCAATATCCTTTTTTATCCTACGAAAACCTCCTTAAACCTCCGTTAAAGCACCACCCCGTTTTCTGCCCGTTGTATCTTTGCATCGTGGTCACAAAGAAACTGGTTTTGCAGACTGACGAGCGAACAAGACCGACTTTTATTAATCAACTTAAAATTAAAAAACTATGGCTTTGAATTATGAAGTAAAAAAGAGAGTATTCGGTTTTGACGAGACAAAAACGGAAAAGTACGTGGCGCAGATGAAAACTTTGGGTGTGGTAGGTTTTAAGGATTTATGCGACGAGGTTTCCAAGATAGGCATGGCGCCTCGCGGTGTGGTGAAGTTGGTGCTGGACGGATTGATCGACACCTTGAATATGGATATCAACAAGGGATTTTCGGTACAGCTGGGTGAGTTCGGCTGTTTCCGTCCCGGTATCAATGCCAAGAGCCAGGACAAACTGGAAGACGTGACGGCAAGCACGATTTATCGCCGCAAGATTATCTTCACCCCGGGCTTCTACTTTAGGGACATGCTGACCCGCGCCAGCGTAGAGAAGATGGATTGGTCGGGCAACGGCACCGTTTCTGGCGGGGGTAGCTCCAAACCAAATCCGGATGGCGGCGGTTCCGATGGCGACCAGGGAGAAAATCCGTTAGGATAAACATTCTGTAAATAAGGAGAATATGAACTTTCTCAGAAAAAGGTTCATATTCTCCTTGAAATACTTGACTTCGCCTTTTGAATATCGTATCTTTACATTAATCATTAAAAAATCAGACAAACTGCTATGGAAACAGAAAATGGCTTTCGTATCACGACTTATAAAAAGAAAGATTTGGCATGCCTCTATTGCCCCAATGCTACTGCACGTTGCGCCATCCGCACCCTGACGCGGTGGATAAAACGGAATCACGAACTGTATGAAGCCTTGGCGCATACCGGGTACAATGTAAGGACACGGACATTCATGCCGAAGCAGGTGAGCCTTATCGTACAGTATCTGGACGAACCTTAATATTCTTTTCAACCTCATTTATTATGTTAAAGCGGGAAGTTGCGGTTAAACTTCCCGCTTTTGTTTTTGTCATAGATACGTTGCAACACAATAGGTATAACTAACATAAGGTATTAATTAAAAAAAGAGAAAAATGATGAAAAGAATAGTTCTGATATGGATGGCCGCCTTCCTAATGGGTGGCATGGCAATGGCACAACATGCCCGCCACAGTGATAAAATGCCCGAACCGAAAGTCCGTGCCGAGCGCATGACGGAACGGATGGTGAAAGAGTACTCCTTGAACGATACGCAGAAACAACAACTGCTGGAGGCAAATCTGGCATTGGTTGAGAAAATTGGAGATATGCCGATGCATCGTGCCAAAGCACACAAGCATCATAAGAGAGATGGCAAGCGCCATCAATTGACGGATGAGCAACGCGCGCAGAAAAAAGCGGAGATGGAAAAGAAGCGTGAAGAGATGAAGACTGCCCGTATTGCTTATGATTCACAACTCCGGAAGATTATGACGGAAGAACAATATGCTGCATACAGCAAGAAAGTGCAGGATAGAAAAGCAAAAATGGAATCTAAAAGAAAATAAATTTTCTATTGCATTCAATTTGTACTATTTTTGTCCGGTCAACTACTAAAAAACAGAACGATGAAGAATATAGTCTATATTTTAGTGTGTGCATCGGTCATCTTCTTCACTGCTTGTTCGTCGCAAGACAAGAATAAGAAAGACGGTACGCAGGTATTGATGCAGGATAGTACAGAAATTGCCGGCCCACAGCGCATGCAGGTGTCTGATGTAAAAACATCCTTTACGTATAAGGGAAAAGAGTATCAGTCTTCTGTAGTGCGCCGGCCGGATGAATCTCTGCCGATAGTGAAAAACGAGCAGGGGGAGAAATTTGTGGATAACCGTATCACCTTGCGCATCACGTGCGGCGGGAAGCAGGTGGTGGATAAAGTGTTCACCAAAGATAATTTTGCTTCGTTGGTGGATGCCAAGTTCATGAAGTACTCTATTCTTGAGGGGCTGGTTTATGACAAGACCACTCCGCAAGGAATCATATACGCGGCCAGCGTCTGCTATCCGCAATCCGACCTTTATGTTCCCATCAGACTGACCATTACGGCTGACGGGAAAATCTCCATGGCAAAAGAAGAACTGATGGAGGACTATCAGACAGACAGCATTGATTAGTGGATAGTTTTCCAGATTGTTTCCAGTTTTATAGACCATCTTTGCCGGTATGAAAATCCTGATTGTAGAAGATGAGCAAGATTTGCGGGAAACCATCCGCACTTCGCTCTTGAAAGAAAAGTTTGTTGTAGAGACCGCTGCCGACTATTTTTCGGCATTGGATAAAATCAATGACTACGATTACGACTGCATTTTGCTGGATATCATGTTGCCTGGCGGGAGCGGTCTGGACTTGCTGCGTGAGCTGAAACGGCTGCACCGCAGTGACAGTGTGCTTATTATCTCGGCCAAAGACTCGCTGGACGACAAGGTGGACGGGCTGGAACTGGGAGCCGACGATTACCTTACAAAGCCTTTCCATCTGGCAGAACTCAATGCACGTGTCAAGTCATTGATACGTCGGCGGCAGGCGAAGGGAGATGTGACCGTCACCCTTGGAAACCTTTTGCTCTACCCCGACAAACGGCAGGTAGAGATAAACGGAAAACCCTTGCAGCTGAACCGCAAGGAGTTCGACCTGCTTTATTATTTTGTAGTCAACCCCGGCCGGGTCATCAATAAAATGAGCCTTGCCGAGTCGGTGTGGGGAGACAATATAGACCAGGCGGATTCGTTGGATTTTATCTACTCGCAAGTGAAGAATCTGCGTAAGAAATTGAAACAAGCTGAGGCTACCATAGAATTAAAGGCTGTCTATGGATTCGGCTACAAACTCTCCGAACGATGAAGCTGCTGAGCTACACCTACCGCAAACTTGCATTGCTGCTGTTTCTGTTGATGGCAGTGTGGGGTGTGCTGTTCTATTACGCAATCATTGACGAGGTGGTGGATGAGACGGACGATACGTTGGAGAATTACGGTGAGATATTGATGGAGAGTGCGCTTCACGACCCCTCGATACTCGAAACGGAAGGCTCGTTGATGTCTTTCTATAAGTTCACTCCTATATCCGAAGAGGAAGGGCGGCATTACAGACAAGTGTTCTATGATGCTACGGTTTATATCGAACTGGAGGATGAAGACGAACCGGTACGTGTCATGTGTACCGCTTTCCGTATGCCCGACGGGCAATATTATGAGTTGAAACTGATGATTTCCATTTTGGAGCGGGATGACATGGTGGAGGCTATGCTTTGGTATCTGGGAGCGCTGTTCCTGCTGTTTCTCATCTGTACTTCCATCGGCATCCAGTTGGTGCTGAAGGGAGTGTTCCGTCCGTTACATAGGTTGCTTGACTGGCTGCACTGCATTCAGCCCGGCAAGGAGGTGCCTCCATTGGACAACCCGACGAAGATACGGGAGTTCCGCCAGCTGAGCGATGCTGCATTGGATATGGGCAACCGCAGCTACAAGGCATACGAGGAGCAGAAGCAGTTCATCGAGAATGCCTCGCATGAGTTGCAGACACCGCTTGCCATCGTGAGGGGAAAAGTGGAACTGCTGGCTGAGAGTGAAGGGATGACGGAACAGCAAATGGAGCAGCTGGACGAGATATATGCCACGCTGGGGCGTGCCGTAAAACTGAACAAGTCCCTGCTGTTGCTTTCCCGTATAGAGAACGGGCAGTATACCGAGATGGAGGATGTCTCGGTGGATGAGATATTGGATGAACTCTTGCCCGACCTGATGGATATCTATGAACATAAGCAGGTGAGACTGATACGAAAACGGGAGGAGCAGCCTTTTATTATCCGTTGCAACCATTCGCTGGCGCAAATACTGGTTTCCAATCTGGTGAAGAATTCGTTGCTGCACAATAGGGAAGGGGGAGAGTTGCAGGTACTTACCACTCCAACTTCGCTGGTCATAAAGAATACGGGTGATGTTCCTTTGGATGGAGAGAAGTTGTTCCGGCGTTTCTATCATGGCATGGATGGCAAGAAAGACTCCACCGGACTGGGGCTTGCCATAGCGCGTTCCATTGCGTTGTCGTCTTCATTGAAGCTCACGTATGAATGGCAGGACGGTATGCATACCTTCCGTCTGGTTAAAGAAAGTAAAATTTACCGTTAACTGCGATTGTTCCCAAATCTTTCCTAATTCTCTATCGTTATTTGCAGTGTGAATGATATGAAATTTATTAGTAACATTAAAAAATAACGATTATGAAGAAAGTATTGTCTATTCTTGTGTTGGCTCTTGTAGCTGTTCAGTTTGCCTTTGCCGGTGATGTTATCACTCAGGATGCCAAGCAGCTTCCGCTGACGGCACGCAACTTTATCAACCAGTATTTCTCGAAACCGCACATTTCACACATCAAGATTGAAAGTGAAATATTGCAGACTAAAAAATATGAAGTGCTGTTGACAGACCGTACGGAAATAGACTTCGACAAGAAAGGAAATTGGTTGGAAGTGGATTGCAAGAAGTCCGCTGTTCCCGAAGCATTGATTCCGGTTCCCGTAAAGGAGTATGTGAAGGCTAACTTCCCGAGAGAGATTATTACTAAAATCGAGCGCGGACGTACCGGCGTGGAAATTGAACTGGGTAATGATTACTCTTTGAAGTTCAACAAAAAGGGAAAGTTCGTCAGCATGGACGACTGATTCTCCGGTAGCTATTAACTTAAACCTTATAGAGAAATGATGAGAATGAAGATTCAAATGTTGGCGATGATGTTCATCGCCGCCTTTGCACTTGGTGCATGCAGTGATGATGACGACAAGGATGATGTCAAAGTGCCCGAAGCAATGCCACAAGCATTGAAGTCCAAATACCCTTCCGCAATCCATGTGGAATGGGAACAGAAAGGGGGCTATTTTGTTGCAGATTGTAAAGTGGATGGGCAGGAAAAGGATGTATGGTTCAATAATCAGGCGGAATGGCAACTGACGGAAACCGAATTGCTTTGGAATAATCTTCCGGGAACAGTACAGACCTCTTTCAGCGCCAGTGAGTATGCCGGTTGGAAGATAGAGGAGATTGTTCTTTTGGAGTATCCGGTAGTGCCTATGCAGTTTGTCATTGAAGTTGAAAAGGGAAATGCAGAGTATCAATTGTTCTATTCGGAAGAAGGCGGCCTGCTGCAGACAAAAGATGTGAGCGGTAATAAGGATGATACGCATTGGCCGGTAAAACTTGATTAGGGATGAGGGGTTAGGGATTAAGGATTAAGGTTCAATATGATTGCACACCCCTAATCCTTCATCCTTAATCCGTAATCTCTAACTACATCGGCTTATAATCCTTCGCCAGTCCTCCTTCGCTGGTTTCTTTGTAGAGGGAGGGCAGGTCGTTTCCGGTTTCTTTCATGACTTCCACCACCTTGTCGAATGATACGCGGTGCATGCCATCGGTGAAGGAGGAGTAAAGGTTGGCATCCAGGGCACGTGCGGCGGCGTAGGCATTACGTTCGATGCACGGGATTTGTACCAACCCACAAACCGGGTCGCAGGTCATTCCCAAATGATGCTCCAATCCCATTTCAGCGGCATATTCTATTTGTGCCGGACTGCCTCCAAACAATTGGTTGGCTGCGGCTGATGCCATGGAACATGCTACGCCTACCTCTGCCTGGCATCCGGCTTCCGCTCCCGAAATGGAAGCGTTGGTCTTCACGATGTTTCCTATCAGTCCGGCTGTGGCAAGGGCACGGAGTATGCGTGTGTCGCTGAACTCCCGGCTTTTTTGCAGATGATAGAGCACTGCCGGTACAATGCCACACGAACCGCAGGTAGGTGCAGTGACAATGACCCCACCTGACGCATTTTCTTCACTTACTGCCAAGGCATAGGCAAATACCAGTCCGCGCGACTGGAGGGAAGCCTTGTAGCCACTGGCACGTATATAATAGGTAGAAGCCTTTCGGCGCAGATTCAGAGGGCCAGGCAAGACTCCTTCACTATCCAATCCCCGTTTTACGGCAGCCTGCATGGTTTTCCATACCTCCTGCAGGTAATCCCAAATGTCGCTTTCCTCGCATTCCTTGACGTACTCCCAGTAACTTTTTCCGGTACGTTCACACCATTGTAGTATTTCGGTCATACTGTTCATTTCGTATACATCCGGGGTGTTTACGGATGATGCTCCGTCATTCTCTTCTGCCAGGGCACCGCCGCCGACACTGAATACAGTCCATTGGTCGGTCTCCTTGCCTTCGCTGTCCAAAGAGACGAATTTCATGCCGTTGGGATGGAAGGGCAGGAATATTTTGGGTTCCCAGATTATTTCTACCGGTGCTGCGGGTTGCAATGTCTCGGTGATGGCAACATTGGTCATGTGTCCCTTGCCGGTAGCGGCGAGGCTTCCGTATAGGGTTACTTGGAATGCGGCTGCTTCGGGATGCCTTTCCAGGAATATCTGAGCTGCCTTGCGCGGTCCCATGGTGTGGCTGCTGGATGGACCGGTACCGATACGGTAGAGTTCTTTGATTGATTTCATATATTTCAGATTTATGATTTAGCTTTAACTATCAATTATCAACTGTCAATTATCCATTAACTCAAGTCCACAACGGTGATGCCTGCTCCGCCGAACTGTATATGTTCGTCGGCAAAGTGGCGCACTCCGGGAACAGTTTCCAGATATTGACGGATAAGCATGCGCAGGATGCCTGTTCCCGTTCCGTGAAGGATACGCACGCGTGACATGCCGACAAGGATGGCGTCATCAATGAAATAGGTAACGGCTTGCAAGGCTTCGTCGCCACGCATGCCGCGGACATCAATGTCTTGTTTGAAATGCAGTTTCTTCTCGTACATGCTGTCCTGGGTCTGGGCGCTGATGAAAGTGCTTTTGGTGGACACATCAGCTTGTTTAGGCTGCGCGTTGGTACGTTCCAGCCTGTCCAGCTTTACGGTAGTCTTGATGCTGCCGAACGCGATGACCGCATTCTTGCCATTCACTTCCATTACTTCGCCCACAGAGGTTTGGCCCTTTATTCTGACGTTGCAGCCGGGGGTGATGGCTGCAAGGCGTTCTGCCTCTTTCCGCGCCTGCTGTTCTGCCAAAGCCTGGGCAGACAGTCCGTTCTCTTTTCCTTTGCCCGCTTTCTTTTCCTTTTTCCGGTTCTGCTTCTCTTTCAGCTTTTCCATTTTGCGGGCGATTTTTTCTTCCAGTTCCTTGTTGGCAAGCGCTTCCATTGATTCACGGAAGTTCGTCAACTCCTGGCGGGCCTGGCGTGTTTTTTCTTTTTCTGCTTGGGCTTCTTTGATGGAGCGTATGGTGTTCTCGATGCGTGCATTGGCTTCCTGCATCAGTTGCTCCACTTCTTCCTTCGCTTTGCGCAGAATCTCCTTCCGGGATTTCTGCAAATCTTCGATTTCGGTTTGATAACGCTCGATAGTCTCTTCCATGTGCTTTTCACGCTGGCGTATTGTCTGGCGTTTGCCTTCCCAATAGCGTTTGTCGCGCACAATGTCTTGCAGGTACTTATCGGCATTGATGTATTCACTGCCCACAATTTCCGAGGCATCGGCGATGACATCTTCCGGCAGACCTATTTTGCGGGCAATCTCTACAGCGAACGAACTGCCCGGATTGCCTATCTGCAACTGGAACAGTGCTTGCATCAGATGGCGGTCATAGAGCATGGCGCCGTTTACTACACCTTCATGGTCTTCGGCAAAATGTTTCAGATTCTGATAGTGTGTGGTGATGACACCGAACGTCTGTTTTTGGTTGAAGCGTTTCAATACGGCTTCGGCGATGGCGCCTCCTATCTGGGGTTCTGTTCCACCACCGAATTCATCAATCAGGATGAGGCTCCGTTCATTGCAGTTTTTCATCATGATTTTCATGTTCGTAAGGTGGGAGGAGTAGGTACTCAAATCATCTTCAATGGACTGCTCGTCACCGATGTCAATGAATATGCTGCTGAATATTCCGGTATGACTGCGTTCGTGCATCGGGATGAGTAGTCCGGATTGCAGCATGTATTGTAATAAGCCTACTGTCTTTAGGCAGACAGACTTGCCGCCTGCGTTCGGACCGGAGATAATAAGGATACGTTGCTTTTCATTCAGTTCGATGTCAAGCGGTACGACTTTTTTGCCATGTTTGGCGAGAGAAAGTTGCAAGAGTGGGTGTACCGCCATTGTCCAGTCCAGTAGTTGCTTGTTTTCGAGAGCCGGTTTGAGTCCGGATATTTGCTCGGCAAACAATGCTTTGGCACGTATGAAGTCTATTTCGGCAAGGAACTCGTATGATAGCAGTACGTCGGAGATGGAGGGGCGCAGCTGGTTGGAGAAGTCCGTCAGGATGCGGATAATTTCTCTGCGTTCGTCACCTTCAAGTTCTCGTATGCGATTGTTGGCTTCCACTACTTCGGCAGGCTCGATGAATACGGTTTTACCACTGGCCGACTCGTCGTGTACAATACCGCGTATTTTCCGTTTCAGTGCCGGTGCAACGGGAATGACCAGACGGCCGTCACGCATGGTGGGCGTTACATCTTTGTCCACAACGCCCTCGGACTGGGCATTTCGTAGAATACTGTTCAGTGAGCGGGAGATACTTCCCATAGTACTTGCCAGTTCCCGGCGGATGCGTGCCAACTCTGTAGAGGCATTGTCCTTGATTTTTCCGTAAGGAGAGAGGATGCCGTTTATTTTTGCTATGAGCTGTGGGAAAACGGTGATGTCTCCTGCCAATCTTTTCAGACAAGGGTAGGGGGAAGCGCCCTCTTCCTCATCATCGTCGCTTTTCTGTAGGAAACGTACAATATCACGTATGGTTTCCAGTGAACGGCGCAGGTCAAAGAGCTCTTGTTCATCTAGATACATGCCTTCCACACGTATGCGTTTCAGTGACGGGCGTACATCAAAAAAGTATTGTGCCGGGAAGTTGTCTTCTTCTTGGAGTATGCGTACAAATTCAGTGACTTGGTCCAAACGCTCCTCCACCTCTCCAAAGTGGTCGGAGAATGCCATGTCTATCACCCGTTCTTCGCCAAGTGTACTGAGGCATTTTTCTTTCAGCAATTGGCGTATTTGGTCGAAACCTATTTTCTGTTCAAAGTTCTGCGGATATATCATGGTGCAAAAGTACTATTAATTCATGAAAAAAGAGAAAGGAAGTTTGCAGAATTAAAAATGATTTGTACCTTTGCACCGCTTTAAGAAAAAAGCACTTCTCGAAAAGGAAGTTTTTAGGAGAGGTGGCAGAGTGGTCGATTGCGGCGGTCTTGAAAACCGTTGTGCTGCGAGGCACCCGGGGTTCGAATCCCTGTCTCTCCGCAATAAAGGGTGTAAATCAAGCATTTGCGAGATTTACACCCTTTTTTACACCCAAGAATGTAAAATTGGGTGTTTTTGTATTTTTTAAGATTCTTCAAAAGAATGTCAATTACAAAGCGATTGGTATTTCTATGGACTGGCAGAATGAACCTTTATGACGAAAAATATAGTTATTCAAAAAAATAAATATCTTAAATATGGAATTCATTTGCCAAATATGAAATTTCTATTCATATATTCCTCTTTTGTAATTCATTAGATATTGGGTAAAAGTCTTGCCTGTTTCTTTTTTGAAAAAACGCATGAGGTGACTGGGGTCGGAAAAGTGGAACTCGTCTGCCAGTTGGCTCACATTCAGATTGGAGAACAGTAGCTCATTTTTCAGCTCTTCCAAAAGACGTTGCTTGAGTAAGTGAATGGCTGATACACCAAATTGCGCCATGACAGAATTATTCAAGGTGATACGACTTACCCGAAGCATATCAGCATATTCTTGAACGCGCTGTGTCGTTCGGATATGTTTTTCGAGTAAGTCCTTGAATTTGAATGCGTAATTGTTTTTTGGCACTTCGACAGGTAGACGATAAGTTTGAGCGTATGCCCGGTTGATAATTACCAGTAGATAATAAAGCACTGACACAATGAGGTTGTAAGTGTCTACCACAGGATGTTGTAGTTCTTGTTTTATCTTTTTTAAGAGGCGCATATATTCCGTCAGCTCCTCCGGCTCGGCAAACAAGTAGGGCGGTGTATCAGTCTGATAATAATACAACAGCCGATATACGAAGAACTTGTCAGCAATGAACGTGCGCATAAAGTCTTCGCGGAAAATAAGAAAAGTGTAATCTAGTTCTACCTCGTTCACGTGCCATTCCTGTTGCTGGTGCGGCGACAAAAGCAGCACCATACCATCCCGTAACTCCACTTTTCGGAAGTTCAGCAACAAATATCCATTGGCACGACGAAAGAAATAGAAGCTGAAAAAATCTGTCTTAAACGCCTTATGCTCGGTCAAGACACCACAGATGTCCTTGCTTTCGCCTGTGTTAATGTAGAAGTCTACGCCACATTGCGTTTTATTGAACGGAACGCTTACAAGTCTTTCGGGATTGATTATAGCTTTCATCACTCTTGTTTTTTGCTTTCTGCAAATATACATCATTCTTTTATCAAAATGGCATATATTCCTGTTTTTAAGGCATAGAGACATTGGGATATCCTTTCGAACTTTGTACCCGAAAAATAATACAAAACATAACATCATGAACGAAAAAGCAATTATTCGGTTGGTACGCAGTGCCACCTTGAAAATCAACTATGCAGGACATACCATTCTTATTGACCCCGTATTTGCCGACAAAGGAACCCTGCAATCAGCTCTCGGTGTATATAAGAATCCGAGGGTACATCTCGTAATGCCTATTAGCGACATTACTGAAGGTGTTGATATGGTACTGCTCACCCACAACCACATCGACCATTACGAACCAAGTGTAAAGCAGCATTTGCCGAAAGACATTCCTTTCTACACCCAGCCACAAGATAAGGCCGCCATCCTGAAAGATGGTTTCTCAAATGTAGAAGCGATTGAAGAGAGCATAACCTTAGGTCATCTGACCATCCACCGTGCTATTGGCCATCACGGTTTCGGTCAGATAGGCCAGATGATGGGACCTGTTTCGGGCTATGTGCTGATGTCCGAAGGGCTTCCGACTATTTATATCATGGGCGATTGCAAATGGGAAGAATGTACTCTTGCTACCGTGGAAAAGTATCGTCCTAATTATATTGTGGTGAACAGTGGCGGTGCGGTATTCCCCGAATTCTCTAAGACGGACGGTTGTATCATCCCCAATGAACAGGAAGTAATGGCGATGCTTGACACACTCCCCCCACACATCAAGCTGATTACCGTACACATGGATGCCATCGATCATTGCCAGACCACCCGTGCCATCCTTCGCAACGAAGCTCGCCATCACGGGACGGATATGAGCCGACTGATTATACCGGAAGACGGAGAAAGCATAACACTTAAATAACTGTATAAACAATCATTTCAAAATATTAGAAAGATGAAAAAGATTAGGAAAATCGCGGTAGAACAGAATTTCGCCGCGATCAGTGTCGGTAAGTTGAATGAACTGAATGAATACGAACTTCAGCTTGGCCCGGATGTGAAAATTCCCGGAAAAGTATTCTGCAGCACCGCTCTCGGAACTACGGGAAGCGAGTTTTCTTTCCAGTCATTCGCCCCGGGTACAGAAACCGGATTTCTGCATAGTCACAAGAGTCATGAGGAACTTTATTTTTTCCTCTCCGGTAAAGGTGAATTTCAAGTAGACGGAACAGTGTTCCCAGTGGAAGAAGGTAGCGTTGTCAGGGTATCTCCTGCAGGAAAACGAAGTGTCCGTAACAACGGAACGACTCCGCTCCTCATGCTCTGCATACAATATTGCAGCAATACATTCTCACAGGAGGATGCCACTGACGGAATCATACTGAAAGAACCGGTAAAATGGAAAGTCTCTCCGAAATGATTCTAAAAAGGAACTCTAAGCAGATGACTATCTGTATAAAATCCCTGATAAAGAATATGAACATAGTGGTAGGCTGCTCCATCGGGTGCAGCTACTGCTATGCCCGTAACAACTGCCGCCGTTTCCATATTACGGACGACTTCTCCGTACCGGAATATATGGTGCGAAAGCTGCGTATCATCGACACGCCCAAGCCTCACGTATGGCTGATGACCGGAATGAGCGATTTCTCCGATTGGAAGCCTGAATGGAATGCGGAAATATTCAGACGAATGAAAAGCAATCCGCAACACGCTTATATATTCCTTACGAAATGTCCGGACAAGATCAGTTTCTCTACAGATGACGAGAATGTATGGATGGGCGTGACCGTCACGCGCAATTCCGAAAAAAAGCGGCTAGACGATTTGAAAAGAAATATCAAGGCCAAGCACTACCATGTCACTTTCGAACCTATTTTCGATGAAATCGGCGATATAGATTTCGAGGGTATCGACTGGATTGTCATAGGTACGGAGACCGGACATCGGAAAGGCAAAGTGGATTCCCGTCCCGAATGGGTGCTTCACATTGCCGACCAAGCCCAAACACAGGGCGTCCCCGTGTTTATGAAAGAGGATTTGCTGCCTATAATGGGCGAAGAAAGGATGATTCAGGAACTGCCGGAACAATTTACAAAACGCTTACAATGAATACCGAAATAATCAAAGAAATAGACGTACAGAGCGTTATGACCAAATCCTCACTGCCGGTCGGAGGATATTCGGTCAACCCTTACGTGGGCTGTCCCCACGCCTGTAAGTATTGCTACGCATCGTTTATGAAACGATTCACCGGGCATACAGAACCGTGGGGTGCATTTCTGGACGTGAAGAACTGGAAACCGATAGCCAATCCGCACAAATATGACGGAGAGCGCATTGTGATAGGTTCCGTGACGGATGGTTACAACCCGTATGAGGAGCAATTTTGCCGTACCCACAGGCTGCTCGAAGAGCTGCGTGGGAGCAACGCCGAGATTATGATATGCACTAAGTCCGACCTTGTCCTGCGCGACCTCGACCTGTTGAAGCGTTTTCCCAAAGTAACGGTGTCATGGTCGGTCAATACGCTTGACGAGCGTTTTCGTACGGATATGGACAATGCCGTGAGCATAGAACGTCGTCTGAACGCAATGCGTCAGGTCTATGAGGCGGGCATCCGTACCGTGTGTTTTGTATCGCCCATATTCCCCGGAATAACCGATATGAAGGCGATTATCGAGAAAGTGAAAGGATATGCCGATTTGATATGGCTCGAAAACCTGAATCTGCGCGGGCAGTTCAAGGGAGGGATAATGACGTATATCCGTGAGAAGCATCCCGACCTCTTTCCGTTATACGAAGAAATATACAACAAAAAGAGGCTTGATTACTGGCAGGCATTGGAACAGGACATTTCCCAATACGCCAAGGCACAGGGGTTTCCATATAGAATAAATGATTTGCCTTACGGGCGCTCGGAAAAAGGCAAGCCGGTTATCGTAAATTATTTCTACCACGAAAAGATACGATTGACTAAATGAGGGAAAGATATTGACAATATGGTATATTAATAGTGAATAAGATATTCTTTTATTGCTTATTTTACTTTAGAATAGTTAGACAACTTAGATTTTGTACTATATATTACGATAGAAGTACAATCCATGATGAATTGTACTTCTCTATATTACATCCTGAATCCTCTGGATTTTTGTTCTTTCTGCACTGAGTTACGCAGATGCTGCTGTAACTTCTCCCATTGTTCTTTGAACCATTCGCTGATTGGCTGTTGGTTTATAGTCAGCATCAATTTATTCTTATCGATCGGGCTTCGTTCAATTTTGAAAATTACATTTTTTGTTTCAAATCTCTGTCTATATTCTTCGGAATAGATTTTTCCACTACATCTGAGAGCTTCCTTTTTGTATAAAAGAGAATCAACCATCCCCTTGGTAAAACCAGTGACATAGCATAATTTTTCCATTCTCAGCATTTCTTTGAGTAATGGGAACCAGCATAATGCCTTTTCAAGCAGGGTGTTTAGCCGTGATATTTCTTTGTCTTTAGCTTCAATCTCTTTATTATGTATTCCTTGAAGATTGCGTATTTGTCTGCCGTGCTGTTCCTGCATTTGTTGCATCTGAATTTTTAATTCATCAGTAGCTTTGTCCCGGTTGGCAATCTCCTGATGTAGCTGCTCGATGTTATGTTCCAGTTCTTTCAACTTACCGCTTCCGAAAAGAGAACCTACGCTGCTGGTTATGGCAGTGGCTACATCGGTAGCTGCACTTTTGAGTTTGTCTGTACGTATCTCAGCTTTTACCTGTTTGAGTTCCTGTTCGGCAAGGCTTACCTGTTGCTCCTTGTGTCGCTTGGTTTCCTCTATACGTTGCAGTTCGGCTTTCTGCTTCTCAATGATGAAATCATTTCGTTCCAGATGCTCTTTACCTGTGACAGCTTTTGCCTGTCCACGTTCCATCAGGAGAATATCGGAAGCAAGGGTCTGCATGGTTGCCATATCCTCGTCATTGAGCTTTCGGCTCTTCCCGGTTTCGTGGTTCATCCAGTCGAAAACGATATGGGCATGATAGTTCGGCTTGAACCATCTGTCCCCGACTTTGAAGCTTTCCCTGTCTTCCGCTTCCGGCTGACCGTTCAGCCAATGCCCTTCATCCTTGTGCAGGAAGATTTGCAGCGGTGTGATTCCCCAGCGTCTTTGACACTCCTCACCGAATTTACGCACGTCTGCCAGTGTGGTGTCCGACCTGACAAGCAGCACTCCTTCACGTATGGGGGAGCATCCCGCAATCTTGACTATTTTACCGTTCTTGCCTTTGCGTTCACGCTCCTTTTCCTGCATGGCACGTCCGGTCTTTTCCTTTACCATCTGTCTGATATTGTCATAATGCATCCGCAAATCCGGACTGCCGAAGTCGGGATTTATCCACTGTTCGTTATCGGTGGATAGTTCAGGAACGACATAGATTCTGGACTCTCCGATGTGGCGCATGTATTCGGCAGTCCTCCTGTTGTGAGCCTCGCTCGATGCGATGTTGCAGGGCTTGATATGTATGCTTGATTTTGTTGCCATAGATACTTGTTTTTTGGTTTGTACTTTATTGTTTGCTTTTCCGCTGTCCGTAAACGCATGGGGTTCTTAGGGGTGCAACCCATAAGCGGAGATTGCAAAGAGAGGGTCACTCTTTGCTCTGGGTTCTCAGGGGAGAAACGCCCTGAGTGGGTCATTAGGGTAAAACCCTAATCCCCTCGGGAGAGCCCACAACTACGTAAGCGGAGCGTGTAGTTATAGTGGGCTATATCAATGGCAAGCCATTGTCTGCAAACTCCAGCCTACGGCTTCCGCTCTCCTCCGTCAGGGAGGTTTTTCATCATCGTTGCCGATTGGAGATGCACCGACCAGCACAAGGTCTAAATCGTCTATCAGTTTTTGCAGGACGGGATTCTTCTCTATCATCCGCTGGAGGATTCTCTCAGCCTCGACCAAGTGGTTGGCTGTACTCATCACCTTGCCCTCCCGTATCTGAAAGATAATCCAATCGGCTATGTCGATATGGGCTTCTTTTTGTTTCGGGGTGGCATTCCTTTCGATGATGTCCGAAACCACCACCTTACAAAAGTACATGCTCTCGGCTCGCTGTTTCCACTCGGCATAAGCATCGGCATCGGGAAAGAGAAGCACGGTTCGCCCTGACAGTACACGGAGTTTCTCTTCTCTCATCTGACTCTTACCACCCGTAGCCAGCCATACATAATCGGGGAAGATAGCAGAACCGATAACGGCACTCTTCTCGGATTCCACCAAGACCACCACCTTGTCGGGATGCGTTTTCAACAAGTGTTCCCCGAAAAGGCATTGGGATAGTTGCCAATCCTCTGCCAACACACGCTGCTTTTTCAATATGCTGTGTATCCAGTTCACTGCCGATGTCTGTCCTCCCTTGATACGGTGTCCGTCTTCGGGATTGTACTGCATCACCTTTCCCGTGCGTACCTTGCCCGTCCTGTCTATCTGCCAAAAGATAACAGAGCCGTCACGGGTAGCCCCCAAACGGTATTCCTCCAACAACCGCTTCAACACCTCTTTCGCCTTGTCGCCATAGTAGGAAGTAAGGAGTGTGAAGAGGAAACGGAAGAAATTGCTACGCTCGCTTTGCGACTTCTCCACATAGTGAGGGGGAATATAGCCGATGGCTGTCGGCTTACTTTGCTGCTTCACTTTCTTCTGCTCTGCTCTTTGCCTGTCAAAAGAGAAATCATTGGTAGTTCTGTGTTCAGGATGCTCTTGAAAATACTCTTTCGGAGTGTAGTGATACCCACAACCGCTTTCGTGGTTACATCTGCCGACCGATGGATGCAACGGCACATTATTTTCGTCCACGTAATAGACGAAAGAATGCCTGTCTCCGCATTTGGGGCAGGTATGCCGTGTTGCCGTTCCTTTATACTTCTGTAATGAATAATTGCCCATAGCTTAGTCCGTTTTTGATGGTTGATTGTCGGCTGTCCCATCCTGTCCCATTGTCCCACACTCTAAGGGTTGGGACAGTGGGACACTTGGGACACCTGCGTTTTTACTCTCTTTGCTGCGCTGGATGATACGGTTTACGGTGGACTTGCCACAATTCACCTGTGAGGCTATCTCCCTGACGGACTTGCCCGATTGGGAGAGTTGCAGAATTTGGCAATCCCTTTGGCTTGATTCATTGTCGCCCAATTTTTTCAAGTGTTCCTTTTCCGTGGAATAGCCCCTGAACACGAACTGCAAGAAAGCATCCACCTTGTCAATCTCGTAAACGATTACATTATCCGCATCATGAGAGAACGTGCCATAGCGCACTTTAAGCTGCTTCACATAGCGAAGCCCTCCGTCTTGGGCACTTTTTCCAATGGTGAACACGCTGTCAAAGAAATTGTAGAGCCGTTTGCTTCCGGCAAGGTCGTTGGATGTGATGGGACAATCCAAAGAGCGTTTGGGCGTATGTGCTAGGACAAGGATAGAGAGCGCATATCTCTTTTTGAGATTGTTCAGCTGAATCATCAGCCGTCCTGCGGCATCGCCTTTCTCCATGGCGCAACACAGGTAGGTAAGATTGTCAATGATGAAAATCTTGCAGTCGGTCTGCACAGCCATCTGTTCAATGCCGCCTATGATAGCTTCCTCAAAGTTGGCATCCAAAAGCTGGTTGCAGTCAATAGACACCCGATAGAGTTTGTCGGGAAAGGTGTAGAGCTCTCCATGCTCGTTGGTATAGCGGAGCTGGAACTGCTTTTCGGACAGTTCAAAGTCC
>OGEP01000466.1_pt1 | contig 60719 bp, 87 predicted proteins | sample 1570721 | NCBI WGS metagenome assembly OGEP01 (sample SAMEA2582131, study PRJEB24529) | metagenome | biome: Human gut stool | place: China | collected 2011 | reverse complement strand
CAGAAATTACTTGGTCGTCACATTTTGATGCACCGAATTCACCAATGATGTTGGGCCCAACATCACGGGTAGAACTGGTATAAGCTGGAACTCTGGTCTAGGCGCAACCACAGACATCGGTCAGACAGGTGCCTTCAAGGTTGCGGTAGATGTTGATAGAACAGCTTCTTCCGGCGGCATTGGCGACTGGAACTACCATTTGGACTTCGATGCTTCTGAGTCTAATTCCGTTTTTGGAAAAGGATCGACAATTCAACCAAAATCGCTACTACTCTTACCTTGCATCAAAATTTAATACATGGCAAAAGGGTTAAAGCTAAAGGTTGGACTGTCGTTGATTTTCCGAATATTGGATTAGATCTATTGGCATCAAAGCCAATGCCTGTCATATCAACATCTGTACCTCTCGACGCACCGATAGTGGCCGACGAATCGCACAGCCAGAAACATCCCGTTGCTGTGGGGGTTGACTCCCACCAATACAATTCTTGAGCTTCGTATGTACCCGTTATGTTGGGCCCAACATAAGTGGTTCAATTGAACCAGACGGCAGCTCTTGGTCGTTGGGATTTTCTTACCTAAAGTTCTCTGGAGCACTGAAAGCAATGTCATCCGGCAACTCAGGTTCGAATCCTCGTTATGACAGTGGCGGTTTCTTGGGCATGCAATTGGATGCATCAATGTCTTCAAATGCGTATGGCAAATCAAGTACGGTTCAACCTAAGTCTCTTCAACTGCTGCCTTGTATTAAGTTTTGATACATGGCAGGAGGAGCAAAGATGGCGGCTGGACAGTACTTGATGCCGAATAGATCGAACTAGCTTTTGAGGCATCGATCCCGATTCCTGGATTACTACCCTCGCCTCTTTGTGCCCCCAATAGGGACGACGATGAATCAGAGTAAAAACAACCAGAAGTTTCTAATGTTCCTGGGTAGTAAAGTTCCCAGGCATTGAAATATCCAGTTATGTTGGGCCCAACATAACAGGTGAAGGGCTTTGGTGGGAAAACGGCGGTTATAGCTCAGCGGCAGTCAAAGGTTGCTTTTATGTATCCGAAGAAAGCAACCACCTTGGTGCCGGTGAGTCCGACTGGGACAATGCGATGATTCTCATGGACGCAAGCAGAAGTTCATCGATTTACGGCAGATCTGACACCGTTCACCCTTCCTCGTTGAAGTTGCTCCCCTGTATCAAAGCCTAAGGCCCAACATAACAGGAGCTATCGGAGGTAGTTACGGCTGTCTGATCGACATAAATTTCAACGCTACTGGCGCTTTTGAGGTCACGGGAACCGGCGTTGGAAACATCCGAGAAGACAACCAGAGTCGCAGGAATTTCAACATTGATGCCTCTCGATCTTCATCAGTGTACGGTTCTGGAACGACGGTTCAACCTCGCGCTTTACAGTTGCTACCTTGTATCAAGTCTTGATACAAGGCAAAAGTTTCAACGACATTGGTTGAACGGTCTCGCTACCACCAAATATGGTTGAACTCAAAGAAGCATCAATACCAAGTCCTCTCCTTTGGTTTGAGCTTTCATTGCCGCGGGCAATGATATTTGCAGGGGTATCCAGGTATAGCGCCCCAACAGGTGTGTTTCCGCCGTCGACGACAGCGCAATACCCAGACTGAACATGACCAGTTATGTTGGGTCTGTCCCAACATAAGTGGTTCAATTGAACCAGACGGCAGCTCTTGGTCGTTGGGATTTTCTTACCTAAAGTTCTCTGGAGCACTGAAAGCAATGTCATCCGGCAACTCAGGTTCGAATCCTCGTTATGACAGTGGCGGTTTCTTGGGCATGCAATTGGATGCATCAATGTCTTCAAATGCGTATGGCAAATCAAGTACGGTTCAACCTAAGTCTCTTCAACTGCTGCCTTGTATTAAGTTTTGATACATGGCAGGAGGAGCAAAGATGGCGGCTGGACAGTACTTGATGCCGAATAGATCGAACTAGCTTTTGAGGCATCGATCCCGATTCCTGGATTACTACCCTCGCCTCTTTGTGCCCCCAATAGGGACGACGATGAATCAGAGTAAAAACAACCAGAAGTTTCTAATGTTCCTGGGTAGTAAAGTTCCCAGGCATTGAAATATCCAGTTATGTTGGGCCCAACATCACTGGACAACTTGGACAAAATTCAAATCCCGATCAATTGACCGGGCCGTTTTATCTGTCTTCAGAAGGCAATGGATATACACACACAAACACTCTTTATCGTCAGATGGCATTGGATTTGTCGAGAGCTAATCAAATCTACGGGGCCAGCTCGACAGTTCAACCAAAATCTGTGAAATTCCTTGCTTGTATCAAAACTTGATGCAAGGCATGAGATGTATTGCGGACGGTTGGACTGTAGTTGATCGTCCATACACTTGACTTGATCGAGAAGCATCCAACCCAATACCTCCAATATCGGCAAATTCACCTCCAGCTGATCGCGTTGCATAGGAGTCACACAGATAAAAACTACCTTTTGCTACTGGATTAGTGATTACGGTATATAGCTCATCGGCTTCAAACGTACCCGTGATGTTGGGTCTGGCAGGCCCAACATAACTGGCGAGCTCGCTCCATATGACAGCGATGCAGCGCTTTACACAGGCGTCTTTTATCAAGTCGGTACAGGTGGTGGGCTAACCTCAAACTGGAAAAACGACATGCGAAGAGGCGGCATGGACGCATCTCGCAGTTCTAGCATTTATGGTAAATCTATGACAGTTCAACCAGAGTCCATATGTTTACTGGCCTGTATCAAAATTTGATGCATGGAAGAAGGCATAAAGAAGCAGGCTGAACTGTCGTGACAGATTGGTAAATCGCAGAACAACGCGAAGCGTCGAAAGAAAACTTGGAGGCCGATGCCTGGGAACCGTCTGCACCCAAACCATTTGTATCTTTCTTAAATGCTCCAGAAATTACTTGGTCGTCACATTTTGATGCACCGAATTCACCAATGATGTTGGGTAAGCCAGCTTCGAGCTTTTTACCAACGTCTGCAGTCGTGGTCGTGCCTTCGATAAAACGCTCATCTAGGTTCGGAAGCGTGAAGGTGCTAGACCCGTTGCCTGTGCCGAACTTCGTACCGATAGCGGCAAAGAGCGCCGCATAGGTAGTTCTACTCACGTTGCTCCCATTACAAAGAAGCCATCCCGTCGGGATGGCTGTCGTTGCGAAGTAGCAGATTGCTCCAGTTGGAACTGAACTAGAACTTTTTTGGTTCAAATAGTCTAAGACGGCTCGAACCGTCGCGTTGGCTGTTGCCATAGGATCGTCTCCCTACTCGTCAGGAAATGTTGTTGTCGTCTGCGAAATCCAAGAACGCCTGAAGGACGCCAGGATCGTTGGCCGTGATTGCTTGCTTGACTCGTTGAGGAGTCATCAAGCAGTTATTTGCTGTGCCTGCTTCAGCCTCTGACTGGGTAGCAATGTCTCCACTTGCAATCTTTGCGAAGGTCACTGCTCCGCTTGCGATTGCCGCGGCATCTACCGCGTTGTTGGCAAGTTCAGAAGCGCCAACCGCGTTTGCAGCAATGGCATCGGCTGTGACCGAGTTCGTAGCCAGCTTTGCCGCCGTGATGGCGTCGTCGGCGATCATGGCGGTCACGACTGAACCATTGGCGATAGTCGCCGTAAGCGTGAAGTTCGCCGAGCCGTTGAAAGAAACCGAGCCCGTCAGATCTCCTGCAAGTGTCAGCGTCCGCGAAGAGGACCACCGAGAGGCTGTTGATGCGTTTCCAGATAGCGAGCCTTGAAAACCTCCGGTGGAGACAAGAACCCCTGCCTCTGTGAACTCCAAAGACTCGGTAACTGTGTTTGAACCGGCCGCGACGTCTTCGTCTGTGAGGTACGAAATCAAGAAACCTTCTTGATGTCCGTTTAGGACAAAGACACCGTTCGTTGACTTGAACCGAATAAAAGGCGTGAACTCTCCACCTGAAGAGTTGTCCTCGATCTCGACCATCGATCCGCCGGCTTTAGCGGCATCCACCCACCGAGTAACTGTGTTTTTTCCTGAGATCTTTCGCGTGTAAAAAGCACCAGTCGATGGATTTATGGCCACATCCGCATCAAACAAAGCACCAGCCGTTGCGTTTGAAGTTGATGACGATGCTTTTAAAAGAATCGGATACTTACCATTGGCCGTGCTTGAGGTTTGAGAAACCTTGTTGTCCGTTGGATTTTGCCAAGTGCCATCTCCGCGTAAAAAGCGGCCTTGATAGCCTTCTGCTGGAGCAGGGACTAAACCAGTACCACCAGCTGCACTTGATGTAGCTCCCTTAAACACTGCGTATGTTGTGTTAGGCGGGTTCTGCCAAGTCCCGTCGCCTCGCAGATACTTACCTTGAGCACCCGCTGCAGGAGCAGGAACCGCGCCGATCGTACCGGCAGCCGAAGAAGTGGCCTTGCCAAAGACCGAGACCTTCGTGCCGTCAACGGCAGTCGTCGGAATAGAGATGTTCTTCGATCCATCAAAACTCGTTGCCGTACCAGTCACCGCACCAGAGATAGCAATGGTTCGGGGCGTTTCCAGTTTCGATGCCGTTTCGGCATTTCCAGAAACATCGGTCTGAGCAGCCGGGAGTTTGAGCGCAAAGTGCTTAATTGCAGTTACTCGACCCTTGGCGTCAACCGTCACATACGGAACGTTGAAGCTGCCACCGAAGGCCAGCGTTGCTGCGGCATTCGGTCCGTAACTTCCTGCCGTGGCTCCGGACGCCGAGAGCGTGAGCGTCCCGGACTCATCCTGAGTACCGTTGAAACTGACCGACCAAGTCGCGTCACCAGTTGCACTGATGCGTCGAGAGGTCTGAAGCTTGCTGGCACTTACCGCGTTGTCGGTCTTTTTCAGATACGTGTTCTCCACATCGGACTTGGTGTAGGTGTCAGAGGCATCGGCAGCTCCGATGTTGGTCCGGGCCTGCGTCTTTTGTGATGCATTGAGAGTCTGAGAGCTGTCGTACCGAACCACGCCGTCGGCCAGTGCTTCGGCAGCCGCAGCCGATTCCGCGGCCTGACTCTGAGCAAGAAGCGCATTTGCTTCCGCGCGAGTAGCAGACTCCTGCGCCTGAGAAGCAGCCTGCCGAGCCGCATAGGCGTTTTCCTGCGCGGTTTCGGCCGTATCCTGAGCCGTCTGCGCTCGCTGTGCGGCCGCCTGAGCCGCCTCGTTCGCATCTTCTGCGGCTTGCCGAGAACTTTCGGCATCACGAGCGGATTCTTCTGCATCAAGCTGTGCAGCCTCTGCAGCCTCTTTGGCGGCTCGTGATTCGGTCACAGCCGAGTCGGATTGAGCCTTGGCCGTGTTCGCAGTCTCGATAGCCTGCGCGGACTGAGTCAAAGCCTGGTTTGCCGTGTTCAGCGCCGTCTCTGACGTGCTGATTGCCTGCTCGGCTTTGCGCTTCGTTTCTTCGGAGATCGCGTTGTACTCGACGAGCTTTCCCCCGATGTCGTTGATGGCGTCTTCCGTTTGCTGAATGAAGGAAGCACCCGACAGCGCACCGGTCGGAGATTTCGCGTACTGAAATTTCGTCTTTTCAGCCATTTTTTACCTACAGAATGTCGTGAGCCTCAGCAAAGTCCTTAAAGGCCTGATCAATACCTCGTGCGAGGTTTTCAATCGAGTTGATCTGCACATTCCCCGAAAGATCGGTGGAAGCGCTTCCAGTCACATCACCGACTAGAGAGATCAAGATGGATGCCGCGAGTTTCTCGGCACTGGCCGCTGTTTCTTTCTTGCCCAAGGCGCCGATGTTCGTGCGGGCTTGCTGTTGCTGACCAGCCTGAATGGTTTGCGGTACGTAGAGAACCGATGAGCTGGTGTCTGACCATGTCGTTGCATCGGTTCCTGGTGTCACGGGCTTACTGGAAGGCCCGTTTGCTTTCAGGCACTTGTACTTGATGCCCTGGTACAAAACCTCGTTGCCAACTTCGTAGTCCAGCGAAGTGGAGTAGTTCATCAAGCCGCCCTGCTGGTACCAAAGAAGGAGCTGAGACAACAGGTAAAAAGCGCCGTTGAAGTCCTCACGCTTAGGGGGCATACCGCCCTCGCCGATGGGCTGACTCGTTTCTTCTCGCCATCCTTCGGCTTGCGAAAAACGCCCGGTTCCAGCCTGCTGCGAGGTCGCCGGCGGGATCGTCTTGTCGCCTCGGTCCGCAAGCGCAGTCTTCAAAAGATGTTGTGGATATTTCGTCGCCATTTCGAAAATTCCGCCTAATAAAAAACCCGCTCGAGGCGGGTTCTGTTTTCTGAGTGTTTGTGTTTCAAGCGTTCATCGGGAATTCTTGCCCCGGATTGAAAACACCTTGGTCAAAAGGCTGAAGGTCTGATCCTGCAAAACCGAAGATGGCATCGTCAGGGTAGATCACCAAGAAGTTGGTCAACACGCCCATAGGTCGGTTCAGAAGGCCATAGGCTCGCAGAATCGTGATCTGCAAGTCGCTCATCGATCCGACCACAACGATTGATCGGATACTCATGTTTTGATAGTCCACGATGAAGACTTGCTGATCCGTCAGCTGCGACAGCAACCGGTTCATTGTGGCAGTGCTGGCGTCAGAGATGTTGCAAAGCGCTCGGTACATTATGAGAAAGCGGAAATATTCATCATCGAAGCGCACGAACTCTCCGTCTACCTCGATCAGTCGATCCACACCAACTCGTTTACCCCACCAGTCCAAGAAGATGCCTTTTGCTGTTCGAGCATCTGCCACATCTCTCAGCAACTGATCCAATTGCTCTGTCGCATCCAAAGCTTTGTGGAATATTTCGGCCAAGGCTTTGAAGTTCGGAGCATGGGCATACTGGCTCTGCATGGCAATGCTTGCCTTGCTGGGCACATCAGCCATTTCGCGCACGTCATCAATCTGTTGCAGGTCTTCCCATGTCTGCGTTGTGCTCATAATTAGCCTCCGAAGACAAGAGCGATCGTATCTTCACTGATTGTCGGGCTCTCGTTTGCTGGCACATCCACGTGGTCTGCCAATCCCTCGCTGTTCATACCGATCAAGACTGACTTGATGGGAGCCTTCGTCACATCTTTGATGCACTGGTAAAAACGATCTGCATACACGGATGTGGCTAGCTTCACCCGAGGATTTTTCTGTTTCCCTTTCCCTAAAAAATCTTGGATGATTGCTTGTTTGACATTAGCCTGCGTGACCGAATCCATGCTCTGGTCATAGAAGGTCACCTGAATATCAAAGTCCACGACCGTAGGGCGAACGATCTTGTACGTGTATTTAGCGTTGTAATGTTCTTCATCCACGCAAGTAACTTTGTAGTTGCCGCTGGTGCCGCAACCTGGCGCCTTGCAACCGAAGATCACGTCAGCGATAGCTTCATCCTCTCCGCCAACAACACAAGCCGCTATGCTATGCCGCTCTAGCGTTACCGAGTACTGAACTTGTTCCTCATCGGTGTAGTTTTCAAGGACTACGCAGTCCAAAACGCCATCAAGATTAGACAACCTGCTTTGCAGAGTTGCCGGCGTTCCGTGTGAGTTATTCGCATAGGACTCAAGCATGCGATTCAGAAGTTCACCGTCAGGCTCTACATCGCGCCCCGTCACGCCAGCCACGTCATTTGTCACGGCGTCCCATCCGGGCACTACCGTCACAATCGTGTTAACCGTACCGGCACCGATTTCAACCGCTCCGTGCTCCACCGTTGCAAAAGTCGTATCCACAGTTCCGTTAGAACCGATAGTGGCCCCTAAAGCGGCGTTGTGACGAAGCTGGTTGCCGTTATCATCCTCAACCAGAACCCCATAAGGAATGGTTGTTCCCTTCAACCCTGTGCAAGTACATACGACAACCGTAGGTTCAGAAACCTTTCTCTTCAATCCATATAAGTTAGCTAGAGCGTCTAAAAACTGACCTCTAGCTGTTTCAGGATTGAATTGGTTTGCCAAGTACGCAACTTCCGAGTTTTTAGCCTCGTTTTCCGAGGCCACAACATCGATAAGTTGCCCCATGGGTGCTGTCGAGTCGACATTGACAGGGTCGCCATTGGCAGTCTTCGGCATAGCCTCCTGTACGGCGCTTGCCAAGTCGTCTCGCACCTCCCGAGTCGTCGGGATCGTGACGCCAGTTTTTTCATCAAAGATAACTTGTGCCATATCCGTACTGTGTTTCTATTTCGATCTTGCCGTGCAAAGTGCGAGTTTCCTGGTCAATTTTCGTTATCTCAATGTTGACCACGGAAAGAACTCCCGGGACACTCAGTGCCGCATTGCGCAGTCGTTCAGTCACAACCGATTCCTGCAACGGTTGGCCTAACTGGTCAGTAAACCAATCAATGCCTTCCTCGTACCGGAAATAGGCATCTCGTAGGAAGAGCCGACACTCATTGCAAACGTTTTGGCAAATGGCTTCGACCTCCGTCAGAAACTTGAGATTGCCATTTGAGTCGAATTGCAGATCCCAGTCCGGCGTTAAGGCCAACGTGTTTTCTGTGTGCATTACCCTTGTCCTGTTGACGTATTGCCACCATGCGGGCAAGTGTGCGTGTGGGACTTCAAGCCAACGCCGTCAGCCGTCACGTCCCCACCGCTGACCGACACATTGCCAGTTACGCTAGCACCATTGCCACCGCTCACTGTCATACCGCCCGTGCCAGTTATCTGTCCGAGCACCGTGAGAGTCTTTTGCACTGTGGTGTCTCCTGTGATTGTGACGGTTGGGCTATCAACGGTGGTTGATCCGGAGGCATTTACAGTGGCATCAACCGTGTTCACAACAACCGATTGAGGAGCTGTGACCGTCACTTTCCCGTCGTCTTCCACACGGATAAAAGTCGTCGGCTTTTTGCCCCAAAAACCACCGAAGTAGAATCCGTCCGAAATGCTGTAGCACCGGAATGAACCTGGCTGAATTGGTTCCGAACCACCGTTCAAAGCCGAAACGTCCTGCTGCGCAAAAACAGCCAATCCAATGTCACCCGGCTTGGGGTCAACAATGATCGCAGCCGAACCGTGTTGCAGGCGAAACCAACGAAGTTTGGGGATGCTAACCATGTCCAAAGCATCCCCTTTCGCCGATCTCATCTTGATCAGAGGTGTGGCCGACAAATAGCCGGCACCGCCGTTTTCGGCTGGCCTATCGACTTTGTCCACTCGTACCGGGATCGCCGTGTTCACCAGTCCGCAGATGATTGAGCGAATGACGAAGTCCAAGACGTTGTATTCGCTTGACCCCGTGAATTCTCCGTTGTTTTGGCTTAACTCTTCGCTCATTTCTCACTCCTCGATCCACATCCCTTGAAAGGACGTTGACCATGAGCCACCACCCGGATTGTGAGCACTGAGCTCGTGAACCAACTGCGTGATCTTGTAAACCCCCGAAGCGCTCGGGATGATGGTTTCGAGACGAACGGCTCCGCCGATCTTCAGATCAGGTCGAAAGAAGCTTTTCGCATTGACGCCCTGATTTGTGAATGTCGGGTATCCGATCATTCCCGTCTCAGCAGACACGATCGGAATGCCGCCATCAGTTCGCGTTGAGCCCTTTGCCATCAACACGACTCGATTGTCGTCAATCAGTAAATCGCTTCCTGTATCCCGTGCGATTTGTCGCATCTTCGTGATTGGGTCACCCGTCAAAACGCAGTCAGCAACCTGAGCATCAACATCAACGGCCTCAAACGTGTATCCGCATTCGGCGCACAACTGCTCGCATAAACGAGACACGGATTGAGAACCCTGAACAGCTATCTGCGGAGTCGGCTTCAAGACGTTGTAGGCACTGGTTTGTGCTTCGATCTTGAGAACCGGTCGAGCGCCGTTCAAATCGGCATAGGACACCGTCACTTCGCCCTGGAATATGCTCGAAAGCTCCGTCCCCTGCTCACCTGCGGAAATCTCAATGGCATTCCAACGTCGGTTCAGTGGCTTGAAAGCCAATGTCGTCAACTGTGCCATCGTGTCCAGCGACAAGCCAAAGATTTCAACCTGAGCCGTTGCAAAATCGACACCTCCGGTTTTGCTGATATTGACGTTGGTCGCATATCCCTGAAATGTGTACTGGTTATTGGCGCCCTGCACGTCCAGCGCAATGCTGACTGCAATGTCTTTCAAGCTGTAAGTTGATTGCATTCTTCTTCCGTCAGGTAGCAAAGAACGTATCGGGACCCGAGTTCAGAGTATTCCGGGTGGTTTTTCCCATCCTGATCAGCAAAAACCAACTTTCCTTTGAAAAGGTTCGTACTCCAGGCTGGAATCTGCTCTCTGTTCTGGCAAATGTGTGTTTTGCAGACGTCTACGTCATCTGACGTCAGAGACAAGAACAGGGCGCTGCCCATCTGTCGAATGTTGATTCGGCAGTTTTGATCGTCGAGAACGACAGAAAAAGACTGGTTCGGCACCGGCTGCAAAGGAATCGTGTACATGTCCGCCTCAGTTGAAGATGTCGTACAAAACGCTGTTTTGCGCCCTCACTTGTCCTCGTTTGGTCTCGTCCGCACTTGTTGGGTTTCGCGGGGACCATTGCACGGTCTGAGTTGCCAACGACACAGCCTTGACCTCTTGAAACGAACATGAGACTTCCAAAAGGTTGACGCCGTTCGTCGCAGAACGAGTCGTGCTGAACCCGACAAGAGTCATGTTGAAAAACACTCTCGAAGGCGTCACGATCATGAAAGTCGATGTTCCTTGCCGGCATTTCTCAAGCGTAGACAGCGCTGTGTTTTGCCTGGAGTAGTCTCCTGCAAACAGAAGGCGAACCGTCACCTCAATGGGTGTCGGCACCTTGTCGTAGGCAAAAAGGCGACCGTTTTCCTGAGGCTCTATCGGGATGCTTGCCGTATTGGAATCCTCGAGCTGGTCAACCGTGTCGTAGTCGCAAATCTTGCGACCCGAGCTGTCAACGACAGCCCAAGTTTCTGTCTGGGGCATTTTCAATCATCCTTTTTGAACCACTCCGGTCTGAGCGTTCACGAGGTTTCGATTCGAACGAGTCAAGGCGCGATCAACACCGACCGATACGGCCTGGCCTACCGCTTGAGGATCAGCCGTTGTCTGGATGTGGTTCTCGACAGTCACCTTCATGTCGTTCGTGATTCCGCCCGATCTCTCGGACTTCTGTCGGATCGCCGCAATCGCACCGTTGGCAACCGGCATCTGAGGCATCGAAATTTCTCCGATCAACTGAGCGGCCACGGGTTGAGGACTTGAAAGCAGCAGATGCTTAATCAACTTTTCGTTGATCCGTCTATCAACGCTTTCGTGGCTCTCTCGAACCGCTGACTTACTCAGTACGGTCTGAGTTCTGTTAACCTTGACCGACCGAGGAATTTCTTGTTCCTCATCATCGGGATACTCGATTCCGTCATCTTGATAGTTTTCCCATTTGACGCGATTTGGACGTCGATTTCCTATGGCATCGCCATTGTCTTCACCATCTTCATCATCATCCTCAAATAGGCCGGAGACGAGAGATCCAAAGCCACCAAGAAGGCTTTTAAGCTTTTCTTTCAGCCAGCTCAGTGCTTTTGGAATTCCCTCAACGATGGCCCGCGGAATGTTGGCGATAACGGATCTAACCTTTTCAAAGGTGCTGGTAGCCGCCGAGTAAACGTCTCCGAAGAATCCGAAGATCGAAGCGACAACATCCGCAATCTGCCCGGGGATGCTTGCGATTGCCGACAGGAAATTGCCGAGGTTTTTACGGAATTCGTTGATCTGTCGATCGCTGAACCCGATCCAACGCATGAAGTCGCCAAAGAGCGATCCGCCTCCTTCCAAGAAGGACATCAGATCGTCAATAGCAAGCCCCAGCGCGGCAACCGCTGCGATGACCACCCCGAGCGGATTAGCCATCAGAACCGCATTGAAAGCGGCAACAATGGTTGTCCCCGCCCTTACCGTAGCAAACAGGCCTTTCAGTCCGCCGATCAGGGCAAGGATTTTTCGAAGGTACGTCCCTGCGATTACCGCTCCGAGTCCACCCAACAGAATCTTGACCGCTCTCGAATGCTCGTTAAGAAACGCTAAGCCATCGGACAGCACGCTCAACACCTTGTTCACGATGGGCAAAACAGCCACAGCAATCGTGTTTGCAAGCGACTGAGCTGTGTTTGTGAACTGACGCCACAGGATGTTCATGCGGCGTGCGTTCTCGGCCTGCTCCTTCGTGAAAGCCACTCCCTTGTAGCTTTCCGCGACCTTGTCGGCTACGTCCTTGTGCTTGATGAAAATCGCAGATGCTTCCTGAGACAACCCCATGGCACGCATGAAGTATCGTGCCTGGACATCCGTCATGCCCTTGACGTGTTCCCCCATCTTGAAGAACTCATCGGCACCACGACCCGTCTCAATCGTCCACTGCTGCAAGGCATCCTTGAACGCCTCGGCAGAACCGCCGGCGTCTCGGTTTGCCTTAGCCCACGCATCGATTTTCTCAACAGCCACACCGGTGCGTTCGCTCAGGACAGACAGCTCTTCGCCCATCTGCGAAAAGTTCTGAGCCAAGCGGCCGCCGGCAAACGCTGCGGCAATCGGCGCAAACAATGTCTTCAACAGAAGACCAAGTCCGCCAAGCTTGCTTTCGATCGAGTCAAAAGCTCTGCCGGCCGTTAGAGCGGCTTTTTGCGACGTCGTGCCGATGTCAAGAATTTGCTCCGCGACTTCGTCCGAGACCTTGCCGGCAATCAAACCGCTTTTCGAGAACTGGATTGCGATTTGATCAATAGGCTCAAGGGCCTCGCGCATCTTGCGTTCGAACTCATTGAGCCCGTTCGCAACCAGCCGAAAGCCTTCGGTCGCCCGCCCCTCAAAGTCGTTAATCGACTTGGCTGCTCGATCCAACCCGTCAAGGAGCTTTTTCGAATCAATTCCAAGCTCAAAAAAGAGCCCGTTTTCATTGTTTAGCATTCTCAAAAGCCTCTTGCTGTTTTGTGTTGGCTAACCAGTTGTTGTAGGAACGAACCTGCAAAATCTCGTAGAGCATGTAGGCATCTTCAAGCGTCAGATCACGCTTCAGGTCAAGCAGTGAAGCCAGACCTGCTTCCACTACGGCCCCGCAAACGCGAGGCACGTTGGAATAGGCCGCGGCGCCAGCTACTTCTGAGCACTTGGCCCGGTAAAGAGCCTCGCGAGGAAACTTGAGAGCGTGCCATCTGAAAAAAAATCGAAATTCAGCTTTGCGGCCTCAAAACGAAGCTGAACAAGCGTCAGCGGACTTTCGATCAGACTTGCATTGGCACCTGTAAGTTGCACAAACTTCTCTCCATTGATCAAATGGCAACAAGCCAAAAGATCATCCAAAAGAGGCTTCGCGTCCAGATAGTCAAGCCTAAGGATGGAAGTCATCAATCCGTTGGTTCCATCCTCGATAGAAGATCGCAAATCTCCGACATTCTTACCAATCGCCAAAGCCGCGCGATACATCCACTGTTCAGCCTGAAGCGCCGGCATACGCCGAATGCGAAACTGTCTTTCCGTCGATCTGTCTTGAATCGTGATAGTTACAGCGTCGTTCATTAGAAGACATCCTCAAAATCGAAGGTCCAAGAAGTGGGCTGCAGCGTGCGCTGAATAGCCGGCATCGGAGGAGCACTCTTCAGAACTCCTCGGACATACGTTTTGACCTTTTCAAGAGCCGGTTGATAGATAGTCAATGTGCATTCATAAGGCCGGTTGTTGGCCTTCATTGCGTCTCTGATGTACTCAAGGGCCGGTAGCGACGGAGATGCAGCTTCAAGAACAATCGTGACCGAAGTCACATTTTTGATCACGCCTGCAACCATCTTTCCGTCAACACCGCGGCGCGTCTCGGTTACTTCAACAGGCTCGGCAGAGGCCACGTTGTCAACCGAGAATTGCTGCAAAGAAATGCCGCTCGGGTATAGGTCTTCAACGGCAAGGATTACCTCGGCATTCGCAGAGGTAACGTCAAAATTCTGGGACATGGTTTTTCCACTCCATTAAAAAAGCCCCGGCGGTGCCGAGGCTCAGTGCAATCTGTTAGATGACGGCCGTGACTTCGAAGTCCAGGCGCTGGATCGAACCAGCATACGTGTAGTAGAGCGTAATTACCGGAGACTGTCGATCGGCTCTTAAGTTGGCGCTGGGCATCGTGATACCAAGCCAATAACCTTTCGTAAACAGTTCCTGAGTAACCGTTTCGTCATTGGTTTCTTGCAAAATCTGCTGCTTCTGAGACTCACTCAACTCAAGGCCAGTATCAATTACGCCGTTGTTCAAGCAGACATTGATGGGGTCTTGCGCCCATGCACGAATGAAGGCTTCGCCTCTCGCGTTGTACGGTGCTCGGTTCGTACTCTTAAAGCCATCCATGCAGCTGCGCTGGATTGCATTTCGCAGGTAGATGCTGCCGTAAAGCACATCAATGAAGCCATACTGCGTGCTCGTAAGCGTGCCACGGTTGAAGAAATTGAATGCCGCGTTGCGCGTAGCGAACTCGCCAGTGTAATTGCAGCGAATCGCTTCAAGCGCGTCTGCGACGGACTCATCAGTGACACGCGGGGTGATGCCGCTGGCCGTCTTAGCGAACCAGGTCTTCATACCCTGAGTGCGAGTCCATGCGATGGAAGCACCTACCCCCATCACGAACGCCGCATCCTGAGCATCACCATAAATCGTGCAGGCGCAGTTGTAGGTGTCCATCAGAGAGGCAGCCTTCGTGCCGGACTGCGTCAACTGATTGGTCATGTTGTCATCTAGAGACCAATCGATGTAGCAGTAGTCGTCGCCTGACGCATCAGCCCAAGCAGCGAATGCTTCAGCCTCTTCGGTCTCGGCTTCCCACAGAGTGGTAAAGCCAACCCAATTTCGAGTGACCGTGCAAATCGCGTTGAGGTCTTCGGTTTCCGTTCTGGCCGCGGCGCCCTTGGATAAAACTGCTCCAGCGGCTTGCGTCAAGCAGAGCATGGCAGCGAGATCAGTTCCTCCAACCTGAGGAAGTGCTAAAGCTTCGCCCACAATGCCAGCTCCCACAAGCGAGGCTTCGGTTGCTACTGCATATCCTATCGTTGCGTCTGCTCCGGTCTTTTCGGTCGTAAACGTGAAACTCTTCAGGTTGCTGTCATAAGAGCCAGTAACACCCGTCAGAGCTTCAGCAACCTTCACAGCAACTTCAGACAGAGACGTAGCCTCGGACAAATCAAGGTCCTGCACAGACTTGGCCTCGCCGTTGATCGTGATGGTCAGCGTCCCATCCGTGACAGCCTTGAATGCTGCCAGGTCTGAGGCGACCTGACCGCCTCGAATCCAAGCCGGCACGTCCTCATCAATTCGTCGACCGATGACCAGAGTGCTGACCGCCTTCTGCTGGTTCGTGCATCCAACAAAGTACTGTTGCGCAAAGACGGCCTCCTTAGACGTGGCACCAAACATATCGGCCACGGCTTCGGCCGAAGAGAACAGCATGGCTGGCTGAGAGGTCGGAATAAGGGCGCTCTTAGTCAAAAGCATGCCGTTGGTTTCAAGATCGCTCGAGCCACCGCTGATCACGCGAGACGACATCTGAACGATGTGAGAAGCACTGATAGACATTTCTTTGATTCCTCAGTTAGTGCTTGGGCGGAAACCTGACATCGACGTTGGCAATGACGATCTTCACGGCATCGAAGCTGTCAACGTCAAGCGCTACCCTGTGTGTAAATGAAAGATGAATTTCGGTCGTCCATCGCTGCACGTATTTCTCGGCATCGACGACAACCGTTGTGTTGCGTGGCTGTCCCGCGTAAAGGCTCGACAGTCCGTATTGCTTCATGAAATCGACAATCGGCGTGGTTCTTGTGATTGCCGCCAGGCTCAGACAGCGAATCCGAGCCTTTTCCGGATGCTCGCTGTAGCAGTCCACCTGGATAACTACTTCCTCAAGCTTTGAGACAACCGCCCGCATCTCTTGCGTGTCGGGATTGAATTCGTAGTCGACGCATGGCGTGCCGTGATCAATGTGGCTGATGATGGTATTGACCACATATTCGTTGTTGCCGGCCGGCAAAGAGATGTCGTTCTGAAAGCCGGCAAAAATCGCTTCAGTTGGAACCTCTGAGCCAAACAGCATCAACTCCAGATCTTTGACAGCCCGATAGATGGTCTGTTCCGTGAGAACTTCCGCTTGTGTCGGTGGAGAGGATAGTTTCGATGTCATTGCAAATACTCCACACCGTTAGGCGGATTCACCTGCATCGTCGCTCTGACGCTCACCCAACCAACGCCTGAAAAGTTCTCGACAACGGCCGAAATGAGCCAGACGGTTCCGTCTTCCTGGACGATGTAGTCGCCGCTTCGAGCCAGCGGCCTGAAAATACTTGCCGGCTGCTGGGCAAAGTTCTTCGGGGCAAATAGCCAGATCCTTCGGGTGAGCGTGTTTGCGCCCGCCATGTCCGCATGGAAAAGCGCGTTGTCGCTCTCGCTCTGAATCTGGGCCGTGACTCCGAACAGTCTTTCGTAAGTCGGAACCGCGAAGCCGCTTTCGTCTGGCCTTGATCCTTCCGAGCGCAAAATTTGGACTCGCACGTCAGGATGGATTGCGTTGATCGCCCCTCGAACCACTTTGTGAAGATTGAGTCCCATCTGACAATTCCCGAAATAAAAAAAGCCCGCTGAGTTACTAGCTCAACGGGCTCTTCTTGGTGCTTTTACGCTTAATAAATGGTTCCCTCTGGATTTTCTCCATCAGGCTTTCTGGTCTTGATGCATCTCTCAAGAACTTCTACGCACACATCAATGTCGTTTCCATACTTGAAAGACGAGAACGATTCACCGAACGTTCGTTCGTACTTTTCCCTCAGCTCAAGGTACCTTTCCATCCTATTGGTTTCTTTGTCAGAGCTTTGGTGCATTTATTCCCCCTTAAGCTTGGAAAGCATCTCTTCGAATATCTTAACCGAATTGGGCAATGTTTCTTTGAGGTGCTTATATGCTTTTGGATTTGTAACAGCCGTAGAGAACAGATTTGCAAAGGCTTCGGCTGCCAGACTTCCTGGACGCTTCCAATAAGACGCTCCGTGACCCCATCCTGATTTTATCTTGGCTCCAGATGCACCTTCGAATATGTCACTTATTGCTGATTGCTCATCTGCGGGAAGTGCCATAAGCCTTTTTCCAATAGCATTATATACCAATTTAATGGATGGCTTTACCAAATGAGGGTTTTCATATAAGTATTTGTATTCCCAAGATGGAAAGTAATCTTGATGCTGTTCTATCCACTCTCTCGTGTTTTCTGCAGATTTGAAAGATTCTTTTAGTTGATTTAGCTCTTTTTGCACTAAATCGGACACTTCTTGTTTGAGCGTATTTGAAAAAGCTCCGTTTTGGTAACTATGAGAGAAATATGAACCATGACCGAATCCAGACTTCTTACCCGCAAGGTGATCTATGTTGTGTCCAAACTCGTGAAACATGGTTTCGTATGGTTTTCTATTTATGTCTCCTTTCGAATCTTTGCTTAGGTTGAAAGAGATTCCGCCGCTAAGTCGGCTATATTCTCCTCTTTTTTTGGTTGTTGAGTCTACCTTTAGTTCAGACTCAAAATTCTCCCACGTTTTACGTACTCTCTCGTCGACCTGAGAGAGTAGTTGGCTTGCAATTTCATAGTGACGATCACCAATGAATGATCTCATCTTCGCCTTGCCATCTTCCCTCTTCTTATCTGCATGTGACCTTTCGGTTGCAGGCTTCTTAGCGTGAGCTCGATCAATCTTGGCTTGTGCCCCATGCTGTTCTTGCTTACCCCGTTTCGGTACAGAAGAAATGTGACGTCCGTTAAACCTTCCGCCCATGCCTCCAAGAACCTCGCCAGTTTCTCCATCTATGAGAACCGGCTGCCCTTTGGCTTTGTCGCCGCTACTGGTAGTGCCTCTTCCATTTGGATGTACCGTTATCCAACGAGCTTCATCAGAGGCCACCCCTTGAGCGCAAAACCTCTTCCCAAAAGCAAATGCCAAACCAAGCCGAAACGCGCGACCGAGTTTTCCTGCTTCGTCAACCGTTCTCATTTCTTTTCAACCTGATAGCCTATGGCTCCCAAAAGGGTTCCTGTTTTGATCAATGCTTGGCTGCGTTTCGAGCCTGAATCACCAGAAATTTTTCTCTTGCGCCCCTTGGAGCTGACACCGTCCCATGACTCGTAAAGAGCGAGCGTCAAAGGACTTCGGTCTGGGAACTTCTCTTTGGACGTCCCGTTGTTCCGGATCGTTTCCTGCACGTCAACCTGAGCCTGACGCGCCATGTGCAGAACGGCCTGTTCTGCCCCAAGCGGTCCCAGCGTCTCAAGAATCTGCCGAGCCTGCTTTTGCCAATCTGCTGAACAGTCGCGGACGGTCGCCCTTAGAAATGGACGCGGCGGCGACATAAGAGTGCTGCCGGGCTTGACAGCAGCTTTCGACCACTGCGGCTTACCGCCAATCTTTGGCACCGGCTGCCCCAGAGCTCCACTCAAGAACAGAGATTGAGCGCCGGTGACGCGCTGAACCCATCCGTACTCATTGAAGACGGCGTACCTGGCGACGTCGGGGTTGTCGATGATCCCCACCTTTGCAGTGACGCGCTCCGGTACTTTGTTCAGTAGCCTCTTCAGCCCATTCAAATTGCGCGTCACTTTGATCATGTCGTTACTTCATTGCGTCTTGGAATCGTTTTTCAAGCCACTCAGGCAACCAGCCTCGCATATTGCGCAGTCCAGTGGGAAGCACAAACTTTTTGCTCTTGTTGTCAAAGTAGACATCTTCAAGAGCTCGATAAAGATCATTTGCAGCTGAAGGCGTGAATCTTCGGTCTGGATCACCCGTCTCAACGGACTCTGGAATATTCCGTTTTTTTGGATGCATCTTGAACTTGATCCCCAAGAACTCTGCGGTTGCTTTCGGGGTCAAATATGTTCTCGAGTAATCACCTTTTTCCCACAATCTGCCTTGATTCAAAAGGGTTTCAAGCTTGTTCTCTTCCTTGAACTGATCTTTGTGGGAAGCCTTGAACTCGCGGATTTTGTCTCTGATGGTTTCCAACCTCATTCCTTCCCGAATCCCGGGAATGCCTAACTGTTTGGCTTCTTGCAAGGCTTGCTCATACTTCGCTTTCCCAGCCTCAAAAGCTTTTTTGTTCGCTTCCTCAGCCTCTACGGTTTGGAAACCACTTCTCGAAGCCAACCACCCCGGCATGCCAACAACTTGGCCTTCATGAATTGAAATCTGAGACTTCGGAAGCCATATCTGCTGCTTCTCACCTCTGGCCTTAGCCATCGCTATTTCATCATTGTCCCAGTATCTCGAAAAAGCCGGGTTATCTACCAAAACTGCCTTTTCCGTCTCACGGACAATCTTTAAAGACTGTCCAGCCATCAAATGTTCGTGACCAGATCGGACTTCTGGCAGTTTCTGCGATTCTGTCTGTGCGCCTGATTCTCGATATTCCTTGCGAGTCTTTCGAATGTCCACACCGTTGAACTTTCCACCCATGCCTCCGAGAACTTTGCCGGTGTCAGAGTCAATCAAGGCAGGCCGCCCTTCGTTTTGACGACCGTTCGGAAAAACGGTGATCCACCTCTGAGCATCCATGGCGATCTTGGCCGCACAATTAGCACCTCGACTGAAAGCGAGTCCGAGTGCGAATGCCTTCCCAAGTTTAAAAGCCTGTTCGTTCATGCCTAACCCCATGGATGGAATTTGCGCCCGCCATAGAATCGGCAAGCAACTCGGTATCGCTTTGTCAGAACCCAAAAGAGCGCACCGCACTTAGTCTGGTTCCACCACTCGCCCACTTCGCTTTGAATTTTGATGTTCTCGAAACTCGTAGACACCGAACCTTCTGTTGCAGATGCAATTCGGCCCGGCTGATTCATACCATTCGTTTCAAGCGTGGCCAAGTGGCAGAGCGCGGTGTAAAGGATCGTCTGAATGGTTGTTTCGGGATAGGGAAAGTTACCCTCCCCATCCCCCAACAAGGCTTCAATGACGCCCCACAAAGCCTGAAGCATTTCGTCACTAATCACGTCTTCCGTCAGACCCGGATACAAACTTCGAAAAGTGGAGCAATTCAACTCAAAGGGCGTCATCATTGCTTATTCCTTCTTGTCTGTTTTCTCTTCGACGCCTGCCTGAACCGGTTCGATCGGCTCGAGTCCGTGGCGCATCTCTTCGATTTCAGAACGGGCAGACTTGAAGCCTTTCACGTCGCCAACGGGGTAGATGCAGGGCATTCGTCCATTGCGACCTACAAATGCGATTTCTCGGCCGTGCATGTCTTTGATCGCTTCCCAGTCTCGCTTCAGAATTTGCACGCACACAGCGTTTCCGGGAAGCGCCAAAACACCAGTCTTCTTTCCACGCAGGGCGTCGTTTACGCCAGGAAAGACAACAGTTTTAGTACCGCCAGCGCCGTTAGGGACATCATCAAACTTGATGCCATGCGGCAAGCTGACCGCAATCGAAATCTTTTCACCCGTTTCAGCGTCAGCCTCTGGTTCCACATCCATCGTGGACGCGATCACTTCTGCCTGAGAAATCTTGATTTTCTCTTCGACCTGTTTGCTGTTTTTACGGGTTCGTTTTTCAGTAGTACCAGCCATTTTTCTTATTTCCGAAAAAAAAGCGGGACAGGCCTAAGCCCATCCCGCACAAAAAAAGCCGCTGTTGCAGCGGCACCCTCACCGTTCAAGGAGAATGCTTAAATACCCAGCATCGTGGCAATAAGATTCGGACGACGAATCACACAACCCCAGGTACCTGCGAACGCCTTCTGCACCCAACTCGTGGAATACGTTTCCATGTTGCCGAAGCGCATCTTTTCGGAGTAGCAGTTCTCAGCCGTCGGACTGCCCAGAAGATTCGGGACCGTCAGATACAGCATCGAACCGGCATCCGTGACCAGTTCAGGCAACTGGATGACCTTCAGGTTGGGGAAGTTGGACTGCAGCAGATTCAACGCTGTCAGACCAAAGCTGTTCGGAGTCGAGAGATAGCTGAAGCGATCGGTCGCCACGGCCAGAACGTATTCAGAGCTCTGATCAAGCAGACCGGCGTTGTTGGCCATCATCGAATTGATGAGCTTGGCGATGTCGTTGAAGATGATGTTGCTGATCGTCGCTGCATTGCCCGTATCTGCAACCTTGTCCGCCCACGTGGTCTTGGAATTGACCGTGATGGGGGTTTCAGATGCCGGGAGATTCGGATCGCTCAGGACGCCGTACATCTGCTTGTTGGCCACGCCGTACAAGTAGAAGCGGTTCTGGGCACGAGCGATGATTTCTGCAGCCGCACGCTGCTTGCCGCCGGCATATTCAAGCTTTGCACGAGCGGCGGTTTCCTGCTCACGCAGACCATACTTCAGAGTGGTCTGGAAGAGGAACTGTTCGCGGCTCGGGAATTCGTAGTTGATGTCAGAACTTACCTGATTCGTGAAATCAGAATAAGGCGTGACATCACCCGTGATTTCTTCGATCGGGAACTGCATGAACACATCGGTCCAATCTCCCTTCTTCGCTTCACCGAAGAGTTTCGTCGCGTTCTTGGGCGCGAAGAGAATCGGGGTGATCTGAGGATCAAGATACGTCACATAGGCCGTCGGCACACCAATATTTGGCACGGTGCTCATGGCCGCGTCCTGTGCGATCTGGACCTTGCTCAGCTTGTGGTAGTCCGTGATGATCTTCCCGGAACTATCGCGGTGGTAGGGCATCACCTTAACAGCGTAAGGAGAGTAAATGCCCAGCTCCATCAAACGTTGAATGTCTTTATCCATTTTCAAAAAGCTCCATCAAGGAAGTGTCACAAGAGCGGCACCGATGGTTGCCGTGCCCTCCGAGACATTCGTGATTGCATAAATCTTCTTGGTCGTGCCGTCCATGACGATGTCACCGACCGCATATGGGATCGTGGCGTTATTCGGCGTCAGTGCGTCAGCTGCAATTCCAGTCTGGCTATCAGTCAAAGCAGTAGCCGAGACGCGGAAGCACGACCCATTCTTGCCGTCCGCTCCAGGGGCACCATCTTGTCCGGTGTCCCCCTTACCACCTTTCAAATTCTTGAAAGCAAAAGAGAGCGTACGAGCCTGAGAGGTGCCCCCAAGTTGAACAGTTACTTCTGGAGTGCCGATATTGGCATCAATCGTAGCTTCGGCACTGTCGATCGTGGCTGCCGCCCCCGGAGTCCCAGGCTCACCGGGATCACCGTTATCACCTTTCGGCCCCTGAGCACCGGCCGGAATGCCAAACGTCCATTTCGAGCCGTCCCAAGTAGCAGTTGGTTGCTCTCCTGACTCAAGAGCCGTAGCTTCGGCAGTTGCGGCTTCCAGAGCCTGAACACCAGCAATGGCGTTTGCCACCCCATTGTCAGTGTTGTTGAGCTTGTCCGCAGTCAACACATCGCCACTTTTCCAGTTGTTTTTGGTGAAATCAGATGTAGCCATAGTTACCCCGCCTGATCTTCGTCAACCTTAGCCGTGTCAACCGTTGCCATCCTGCCCGCGGCGGCCGAAGCAACCGAGACGCCACGATTCGAAATAATGATGATGTCGCCGGAATTCTTTGCCTCGGTCATCACAACCCAACCCGTGTCGTTGGCGGAACCGGCCGTGCCGTAGGTCACTGCACCGTCAGTCGGATTGCAAAGAACGGACTGGCCAACAGTTGCCGCACCGGTTGCGGCAACGTAGTAGTCGCCTCGAATTGCGATGGTTACTTCGTGACCTTTGCGATAGGTCAACGTGCCATCGGGGTTGTCTTCGGTCGGATAGAACGATCCGGTAAATGTGCGTTCGACCAGACCGATCACGGCTCCGGTTCCCTTGCCGGAAGCCAGCTGATACACAACGCCTTCACCATCGTCGGAATTTGTACCGGCAAAGGCAAAGGAACCTGCTGCCACAGTGCCGTCGGAGATGTAGTTGAACGGCGTGTAGACGGCCGTATGAACGTTGACCTCTTGACCAGGCAAGCCCTTGGCAGGATAGAGACTTACAGTCTTCTGCATGAGTTTCCTCTCTTCTCAAAAAAATCAAATTCGAACTTGGATGTCGCGCAGCAGATCACTTTCGCCGTCATCCAGAGCGCTGTCTTCAGCAACGCCAGTCTTCTTGCCAGCCGTTCGCTTGCCAGAAACAAAAGCCTGCCAAGCAACCTGAGCTTGCTCAGGTTTGATTCCATCCACCGACATGCCGGCCTGCTTGAGTGCATAGAGATAGACGGCACCGGCAGAGTCGAATGCCGTCAGACGCACCTTGCCGATGACTTCCTTGCACTCATCCATCGCCTCAAGCTTCTTTTCGAAAGCCTTGATCGCCGCATCCTGAGCAGGAATGCCCTTGTCATCAGTCTTCGGCTCTTCGTCGCTGGCACCCTGATCAGCGTCATCAGACTTGTTGCCGGCTTCGCCATACTCGAGTCCGGCTGCGAATGCCTTCTTGAAGTCATCCGACTCATTGTCAAAGCCGCAGCGCTTGATGGCATCGAGGGCGGCTTCGCTGAGTTCAGATCCGCTTTCTCCTTCGCCTTCACCGCCGTCTTCTTCTCCTTCGGCAGCGCCGGCACCATCGATGTCGTCATCGTCCTTGGCACCATCGTCAGGCTTTTCACCTTCTCCGATGGAAGCTGCCGGTGCGGCATCGTCGTCACCCTTGCCGGATGCAATTTCTTCAAGGATTCCCTTGAGTGTCTGCATATCCTCTTCGGAGGCGTTCAGTTTGGAAAAAGCGGATAAGACCTTCTGAATCTTGCCGCCCTCACCATCTTCATCAGCTCCTTCGCCTTCAATACCGACATCGGTCAGCTGGCCATCGGGGCCTTTTTTATGCAACGCGCGAAGCAAATCAGAGAGCTCGCGCACCAGTTCAGCGATCTTCACTTCGGCACTTTCAACGCCGGGATCGCCGTCTTTTGAGACCGGATTCACAGTCTTCTTTTCACCATCCATGTCTTTTACCTTCGTTTGTAAAGCATGATCACTGACGCAGCAGGACGATCCCGCTCGTCCCTCTTCAACCAGTGCGAGATGCTGTCCGCGGATGTCTCGCATCGTGAAGTCGTAGTTCTGACCATTAAAAACGCCCGTGCTTTTGAAGTCCGGGCGGTAGTGATAGGCCAGAGAAAGTTGTTTCATGCTGCCGTCTCGAATGCGACGGCAGGCATCTTCGTTTTGAATATGGAGCGAGTTCGACAGGTAGGTTCCATCGAACTTGGCAAGGTCTCCGGTAGAACCGACCCGCGTATCCATCGCTGGGTCGTCCGGATAGTCCAGATGGTGGTTCAGCTGAATCGGAATGCCGATCACGCTCTTGATCGTGGCATCCGAGCCAAGCTCTTCCGCAGGCCTGTACCCGTAGTAGATTTTTTCGGGGTCAAGCTTCAGCGCTTCCCACCCAGGAATTTCCTTGCCCATGTATGGCGCCACCTGAACTCGCGTCAGATTTGAGCGATCGACGTGCAGGCGGCCGTCATCGTCGTGCCACCTGAAGCTAATCGCCTTGTCAAATGCCAGATCAGTCATTTCGTTTGATTCCTAATGCATCCATTGGTATCACGGGCCTGTATGTGCATCTGCAGAACGGCTCCAAACTTGGAAATGTGTAGCGCCCGGCCTCCGAGTCGAACAACCCACGGTTCAGATCGAATCTCTTGCCGTGCATGGCCTTGTGCGTTTCGCGTGAGGTGTACTGCCCTGAGACATGAATCCAAACCCCCTGAGTCACACCAAGCTCCGAGTCGTTAGCCCGAGCAATTCCTTGCGTGATCTTGTTTGTCTGGTCGATTGCGACGTTGCGTGCTCGATCAGCACTGAAACCATCCGTCACGCTCAGGAAGTGCCTGATTTCTGTAACGCTTTGACCTTTCTGCAACCCCTCTGAGATCAGGTTTTGCAATCTTTCTACGTCCCGCAACGCCATTCGTGTGATCAACTCGGTCGACCACTTGATCAGATCAGGAAGCGCCTGCGCAGCACTCTGGCTGATGTGTTGCCTCAAGACAGGCACCGTCCACCTTTCTTTGAAAATGTCGGGCGAGAGGCCCGCAGCGATGTATGCCGAACGCTGGCTGGCTGTTACGTCGGCGGCAATCGTGCGGGCCACCCATACAGCCAATTTGCGCGCGGCGGTCGTTGCTTTCGAAGTCCAACTGGCAATGTTCCTGTCAACGTAACCTTCAATGTCAGCCCGAAAAGCCGCATTGTCTCGACGCCAAGCAGCAAGCACCGCAGAGCTAATCTCTTTAAGACGCTGCTTGTCTCGGATGGTTTTCGGATCAGACAGGCTCCAGTCCTGTGCCAAAGAGTTTTGGCTTGCCAAATGCAGGAAGATGTCATCAATCACCATCTTGTCGAACTGTTTGCACAGACTCACAAGACGTTTTTGAAGCTTTGACCGTATCCCGGCGTTGGGCTCCGTCGCCCGAGCCACCTTTGGTTTACGGCTTGTCTTCGTCATCGAAGATGCTCTCCTGTTTATTCATCGCCGGTTGATTTCCAGACTCTCCAAAGATCGAGCCTTTGTACTGGTCAAACAGCTCTTGACTTCCATCGTCAGAGAACAGTTCTCCCTCTTCGGGTTCCGGCAATTCCTCGCTCAAAAATCCCAGACGGGAGTTCTCATCCATACGGACGGCCTGACGGAGTTCTTCAGCGCTGATTACATTGCGATCCTTCAGGGTGCTCAACGCGGTCACGCGAGCATTGAAGTTCATTGCCTGAGCACTTTCGTTGTCTAGGTTAAGCTCATTGAACTCAAAGCTAATTGATGGATCGACCTCATCAAAAAGCTGCATCTGGATCACTTCGAGGCACTTCTGAATGGCAGGTCGATAAAGCTCCTGCTGACTTCGGACGTGGTCGTTGTAATTACGGATGTCGCTTTCACCTGTTGCATTGAAGCCGCTCGGACTGATGCCAAAGAGCTTCACTGCAGGCGTGCGGTTGATGGCCGCAATCATTTCCTGCGCTTGACGCACAATGTCTTGCACGCCACTCACCGTCGTCTGGACGTTGTCGACCTGATCTGCCTCTTTGTCCGCCACAAACACACTGTCGTTGTTGCGGTAGTGCTGAAGCACCTCCATGATGGCATCAAGTTCCTGAACGCCACCGTAGGAACCCATGCGGGACTGCATGTCGGTGTAGTAGATGAGAAGCGATAGCTTCTTGATCAGCTCCTGCGCCGACACTCGGCATTCGTTCCAGTGATTGACGTAGTCCCAAAGGATTTGTGCCTGCGGAATACCGAGGAAGTTGTATGCCGGCTTCAACAAAGTCGGCGGCTCATTTGCATAGAGCGTGATAAGACGAGAGGCATGAACCTGATGCCCAAGAACCATCCAGCTGCCCGGCTTCATGTAGTCGCTTCTGAGCGGCTCATACGAGTTGTAGGGACCGGGCGACACATTGATCGGGTCGACAACCACAAAGCTGACCTTGCTGCTTGCGCCAACCTCCGCAGATTTATTGTTGACCATCAACGGTAGCGTCAGATCAACGTTCGGCTCATCTTTAGGTTCTGTCCTGATGAAGATGAACGCACCCCCCATGAAACCAACTTTGCAGATTGCATCATTGAAAAGAGACTGCAACCGATATTGCGTTTCCTGTGCGTCCTGAAGCTTCTCAATCTTTTCTGTCGGTGTGTCATCCCCACCCGTGATCTGAATCCACTCTCGGGTGATGTCGTCAGCCACGGTCTTGATGCAGTTGCGGATCATTCCGTTCTGAGCAATCTGCTGCAGCGCTCCGTACCCGACAAAAGCCGTTACAGGAAACTGCCCCATCTCAATGGCATGCTGCGTAAGCGAGCCAACGACAGAGTCCATACCAACGGTTTCGGAAAACTCCTTGTCTAGCTTCTTTCGATACGCATCCGTGACGCCAAGTGTGGCAGGCAAACAGTAGTTCGATTCCTTGAATGCCTGGGTAGAAACCGTCTTAGTCTTTTCCTTTTTCTTGAGAATAGCCAGAAGCTCCGTGAGGTTGTTGAGCTTGCGACTCGCCTTGCGGACTCCGGACATTGGCTCTGCAGCCGGCGCGGCCTTCTTTAGCTTTTTGGACTTCTTGCTCATGGTGTTTTGTTACCTAAGGCGTGTTCTGATGGCCGCCCGGTTCGAAGCGCTCACCGTCCAGCCCTTGTTCAAGTGCAGGTCACTCAAAGCCTGCGTCATCGCGTCAACTTGGTCATCGTGAGCACCGGCAGGGAATGCCAAAAGCTCCGGAAGGAACGTGTTCTTGACCCATGGATTCAAATCGGGCGGAGGCAAAAAGACGTTGTGCGCCTCCCACAAAGTCGTGACGCTCGAGGCACGAGCCTCCTTCGACTCCTTCGGCGTGATCGGTATGATCCCTGCAACCTTGTTCTTGAGTTCGCTGATGATGGCGGGGCCGTTCGCCTTGTCTTCGACAAGCTTTCGATGCGCCTTCGGCCACTTCTCAGCCAAAGACTGAAAGGCCGCTCTGGTTTGAACGAAGTCCCATCGGTCACGTACTTGGTCAAGCAGGTAGAAATTGGCACCTTCTCTCGCCCAGACCTGACCGACAACGTAGTCCGAAGAATCGGACTTCTTGAAGGTCATGTCCCACGATATGACAATCTTTTCAAACGATTTCGGCAGGCTCTCTGCCGTCCAGTGCTGAATCCAATCCAGCTTGAAGAGGCCACCACCGCGCGGCACCGGACGCTGTTGCAGCTGACCGGCACAAGCGTAGGAACCCATCGTGCGTTCCATCTCGCGCACCTGCTGCTCACCGAATCGTTCGGGGAAAAGCAGCTCACCATCTTTTGTTCGCGGATCGCGGAAACCGATGGATGTCACGCATCGCCGGTTGCTCTCAAAGCGCATGGGAAGCATCAAATGCTCGTAGCCCAAGTCATTCGCAAGAATGATTCCGCTCGTGTCCCTCTCATGCAGTCTCTGCATGATCACGATGATGGCTGAGTCAGCGTTGTTCACGCGGCTCGGAACGGCTTCAAGAAAAGTGTCCTCTGCCGCCTGCAAAGCCGCTTCTGAAAACGCATCATCAACAGACAGAGGGTCATCGATGATCACACGGTCACCACGCGAACCGGTCAAAGACGTGAAGCTCATGGACTCACGAAAGCCGGTCTCCGTGTTTTCGAACTTGCTCTTGGCGTTCTGGTCGCCCGTTAGCTTGACCGGCCATCGCTCCTGAAACCAGTCCGACTGAATCAGTCGTCGGCACTTCATGTTGTCTCGGATAGCCAGAGTCTCTTTGTGAGCCGTTGTCAGGAATCGAAGGTCTGAACGAGCTCCTGGCCCCCATTCCCATGCCGGGAATAGAACTCCCGTTGTAAGAGACTTCATGCAACCGGGCGGAACATTCATCAGCAGTCGCTTGATACGTCCATCGTGGACAGCCTGCAAATGCTCGCAGATGGCATCCAAGCACCAACCCCACTTGAGTTCTGCGGCAGGCTCCAGAACATGCCACGCCATCTTGCAGAACTCCGCAAAACTGCGCTTCGCAATCTCGCGGTCAAGTTCAATGAGTGTCGGAATTCTTTGTGTTGCCATAGAGCAATTCGCGGGCTTGCTTCAAAGCATCAAGCGTTGCACCGGAAAGGTCTACTTCTTCCTTGACCTTCACAGCACCGCCGTCGTGGCCCGTCAAGGCAACCTTCTTGCGGTCGCCATAGTTTCGGTCGTCTCGGAATGCAGCTTCTCTCGCAAGCTCTTGCATGGCGACCTTGGCGCCTTCGACAACCCCCTTCGGGATGTCTATGCCGGACTCTGCTGCGAGCTTTACCTGTTTCATGAGCCAGTCATTGACCTTCATGCGCTCAAGATTGAACAGCTCTGCGCTGGCTTCGCGCGCGCGCACGGAGCGCGAGAGAAACTCCGGGTGTCTGTCTTTCCAAGCTCTGATCGTCGAAGCATCGGGCATTCCCTTCTTCTTTGCGATCTCACGTTCAGACAGACCTGAATCGATCATCTCAATGATCTTGTCGGCCGTTAGCTTGCTGTATTTCGTTGGGCGCCCCACCTTTTTGGGCGCCTTGGCAGATTTTGTGGCTGTCATGGTTTTCCTCAAAAAGAGTAGGGAACAAAAAAACCGCCCGAAGGCGGCTTATGCAATTTGGAGCGGGTAGCGAGACTCGAACTCGCATCATCAGCTTGGAAGGCTGAGGTAATTCCCTTATACGATACCTGCGAAAAAACCCCGCCGAGACAATGTCCTGACGGGGTTCTGAATCTTTATTTCCGTTTCTTCCGGGCGCGACAAGGGAGCCATCCGGCTCCCTAACCTCAGCATTACCTGGAAATCGAATTTTCTTGAGGTAATTATGAGCTTTTAAAAATTTTTGTCAAGCTCGTTGAGAAACTACCATGCGGGCAATATACCCTGATCGAGAGTCACCTGCTGTATGAGCGAGGTAGTCCAGGCGACGCAGAACACGAGTAGGCAAAGTGATGTTGACACGTTCAGCTTTGTCGGAAATCGCATCCATGCTGAACTCGCACAAAAGCCACAGGCAGTCTTTGTAATCAGGATTGTCCATGTGGTTCTCTACAGAAGTCGGAAGAGGGATGTCATTGCCGGCATCAAGTTCGCATTCCATCCAACCTGCGGCAGCTTCCTTGACAGAATTCTCAAGCTCCGCGATTGAATCCGCTTCAGTGATTACGCCGGGTAAATCAGGAACTTCAGCCGTGTAAACGCCATCAGTGTTCCAAACTGCAACAGGGTACTTCATCAAATTCTCCTCCACTCCCATTTGATGAATGGAGGGAGCTGGTCGCGACTCAACTCCCTCCGATCAACTATCGCTTAAGACTCACCCCGGACTGGCGCTCGATGCTCTTGAGAGTAGTAATAGCCATGTCTTTTCGAGGATGTGGCACTGTGACGTGACCTTTCTTCGTAGGATGAGTGAAGATGTGATGGCTCCCCTTTACGCGGTCAAGAACCCATCCATCTGCCTTAAGCGCGTCGATCACTTCTTGACTGGTCATTGGAATTCCTTGAAGTTGATCGATCGGTGTGTATTATACACACTACTCAGAAGCAGACAACCTTTTGGCAGCATCCTTCTCGATCAAATTGAAGATCATGTATTTGGCCATGGTCAGAAGCTGTCCATACTCGCTGACGCCAATGCGCAGTTTTCTGCAAGCAATATGAATCGGGACGTACGGATAGCAGTAGTGGGCAACCAAAACCTCTTTGGCCTTCCCGTATCGATAAGGGCGACTCGGCAAAGACTGCCAAGCTCGATTCACAACAACAGCGTCAAAGATGTCAATCGGCTCTATCACAGGGGGTTCTTCAGGAGCTTTTTTCGGTGCCTCCGGATCATCTTCACCATAAAGCTGCATCATTCGCCAAAGAAGTGTTGACCCATACAGATTGGGTCGGTCAGCCGCCCACCTCCCCCAGTTACGGAGGCGGTCGTTAAGAATGTCTTCATCACTTTTCGAAAGCATCGGTGTCTCCTAGTGCGCCGGATTTTTCAACGTATTCAAAACTCTTTCCTCGGCATCGATGCCCAAGCTTGATTGCCTGAAAAATCATTCCGGGTGAAACATTTAAGCTCCGTGCAGCACTTGTAATGCTCTCGTAAACCTCTTCTGTATCGACACATCTAACTGGCCTCCGCTTTTTTGCATTCATGTCGAGAATCCTTCGCCTACAAATGCTGCTAGCCTTCATTGAATTTGAAACTCTTTTTCTCTTTAAAGGAAATGAATTGTTTTGCCCATGAGTGCACCAACGCAGGTTTTCAACTCTATTGTCCGAAGGGTCTCCGTTAATGTGATCTACCTCGGGATAGTTATTTGGATTTAAGATGAAAGCCTTTGCGACCAACCTATGAACAGTCGCTGTCTTTTTTTGTTCGGCACCATAGAGAACAACGAAGCAATAACCCGTCTTTCTTTTCCCCGGAGAAAGAACTTTTCTGTCCGAGCGAACTCTTCCTTTATTTGAGACCTGGTAACGGCCGTCGTAACCTTCAATATCCTTCCAAATTTCTGTCACGGTACCACCTCATGGCTTTCCCACCCACCGCCTCGTTGTTTGCTCCGCGGGAAAACGACAAACACCCGGAACGGGTAACTGGTAGCGCAAACTTTCATTTTCACCTTACTGTCGTCAGTCCAAATCTTTGGACTTCCCTTTACATCGTGAAGTTCAACATCTCCGTTTGGTCGCAGAACACAAAAATCAGGGGTTAGCCAACACGTTCCCTCAGCGATCTTGAGCTTTAACGATTCGAACCAGTAGCTCATGACACGGCCGGCGTGTTTCTCATTCTCAAGCCAGGCGGCATAGGCTTTTTCGGTCTTATTCATCTGACCGGGCTTGAGCCTGCCCTTCGCGTATAGCCGGACTTTGGCGATGGCAGCAGCGTAGCCTTCAGCGAACATTTGCTTCTGCCTCCTTCTTTCGGCGCTCCTCATCCAGACGTCGTTTGCGCTCGTTCATTCCAAAAACAAACGCCTGCGTGAAGACGCTGACTTCTTCACCAGAACGCATCGTCTCTGTGTATTGCTTGCAACGCTCGCCGTTCAGCCCGGCGCGATATCCCTGGCGCTTTACCTCTTCGAGTCTGTCGTGTCTGGTCATACATTCCCTCTTTGGCTTACTCTTTCTTCAAAGATGCGTTTGCGGATTGCTTCCGACCGCTCTTTTTCAAGTCTCTTGGCCTCTTCGCTCATGTGGTTCATGAACCATGCACGTCTAGCACTGTCAACAAACTTTTCTTCCGTTTGCCAACCTACGCGGTGCTGCTCGTCTGCGTGCATCAAGACTTTGCATTCGCAACCGCCGAAACGACCGGAGGCTTGCGCCTCATAAACACAAGTCGAAACCATCGACTCATACGAATGCATGAAGATTCGATCCACGATGATGTCGTGCCCATCGATACGAACGAGCATCCTCTGGTATTTCACGAGCCATGAATGATCCTGAACAACGACGTCATCAAGGCTGTCGTAAGTCTTTCTCTCCAACTCCATCATTCGTCTCCTAAAATTCGTCCTCTTCCTTTTGGATGGCCGCAGCAAGGCGCTGGATTCCCTGCCGATGAAGCTCGTTAACCTTGTCGTTGATAAACGGAACAACGAACTGTCGACGTAGGAAAACGAGCGCTTGCGAAGGCGTCATCGCTTCGGTCATGGTCTGAGTCTCTTCGGCTTCCAGCGATTCCAATTCCGACGCCCTCTCCCGGAGCGCCTCAAGGGAATACTTCTTGGCTTCAGCTTCGAGCGTTCGCTGCTCCATCTCATCGGCAAAGAGCGGATACTTTTCCTCCACGGTTTTGCGAAGCTTCTTGCGGCGCATCGCCAACAGCGATTCAGGCGATACCTTGCGTCGCTTCATGGCACCCGGGCGCCAGCCTAGGCAGTACCCATGTGTCGCAAGCTTGGATTCGGCATAGACTCGCTTCAACATGTTGATACCTTTTGAGTCTTGTGCGTCGCAAGAGCAAAGCAACTCCGGCAGACCTTCAGGCAGGGCCTCGTGCATTGCGTCAGCCCTCTGCTTCCACCAGCAAATGACGTAAAACCCAGAGTTCATACCGATACGTCACCATCCAAAAATCCGCCGAATTCGATTTGCTTGCGTTTGCCCCTTGGTAAGGTCATCAACAGAGTTTTCGAGGAAACCGCGGTCAAAAAGAACAACATGCCCGCAATGTCCGCATCTGAGCTCAATTCGGTCGGTTCTCTTGTCTGAAACACCCATTTGCCATTCGTTTGCGTCGCATATCGAACAGCCAAAACCGCCAGTTCGACGGTTAAGAAATGCGGTCACTTTTTCAGGAGTCAATTCACTCATTTCTCTTCCTTCTCCTCTGCATCAACCTCAACCTTGAGTACGTTCAGATGGCACACTGGACACACGATCTCAACGTGTCCTTTGAAGTGCATGACTATGACGAATTCCTTTTCTGTCGAATTTCCCATATCGCCTCCCTTCAGAACTCCGTGAGAAGGTTGCGCGTGCGCCAACACATCAACCAACTCACGGAGTCCGAATCCTTTGATCTAAATCCGTGAAATGATTGTGGTTGTTCTCCCCAGAACATCCTTTCAATCACTTCACGGAGATATTGCTCATGTGTGTCCTGCATAAATGGCTCGAACTCCTCGAATATTGCGTCGTGACTAAAGAGGCCATTCGTGTCACTCTGAACGGAGAGACATCAATCGTTCTACCCCACGCCATAGCACCGCAGTCCGGAGGAACTTTCGAGTTCTCTTACACCCGAATAAAGCCCGATAACACGCCAGAAAAATTCCACGAAACCAAATCAATCGACATCTCTGATATCGACGAGCTAGTGCCGACTGGACTCGTTCTCCGGAACGGGAAACTGGTAGTGCGAGACTCTGGAAAATAGCCAGCAAATATCTACGCTGTTCCCAAGCATGTACGCCACAGTTGCAAAGCTCCGGATGAAAAACCTCCTTGCAGCCGCGGCAAAAGATGTCGTGGCTGGAGAACCATCCAAGAGCGAATCGAAACTTCGCCCACTCAAACTCTGAGGCGGCTATCAGAAAGTGGGTTTTCATGCCACCTCCTTTCGTCTTTGACGGCGCTCGCGGCGGCGATCAATTGGGTAGTAATCGGCAATCTCTTGGCTTTCCTTTTTCGCTTTCCGTCTGGAATATCCATCATCGATCACATATGCCCAGCCAGCCACGCTTTTGGCAGGAATCCACATTTCGCCCCATTCACCAAAGTCATCCCACAGAAACGCACCTCTGTGATTGACGACGAGGTATCCCTTACGTTGTCTCATTTCGCCATGTCGATAGAAACAGATAAAAATCACTCGTCCGTTGTGCGCTTTTCTGATAGACGTGCGGGTTCGCACCCGAGAAAAACGGAACTCAAACGGCGCGTACTCTTCAGACCGATACGGGAACTTTCTGCGGGCGATCTTCATGCGGCCTCCCCGAAAACATCACTCATCAAAGGAGCCTTACGGTGCGATTCACCCAGGAATTGCATGGCGTAGCTCTTGCCATTGATGCGGTCCATGATTCGATCACCAAGCACTTCAGCGAGAGCCTTCGGCATCAGATTGGTGAGGAAAATGGTCGGACGATTTTCGGAGAGCCGGCCATCGATGATCTGGAAGAGGATCGACTGCTCGTTTGAGGTTCCAGATTGGATGCCGATCTCATCAAGCACCAGAAGGTCTAGGTCAATGAAGCGGCGCTTTGCCGCGTGTTCGCTCTCCTCAGCGTCAGCTCTCCACTGGGAGCGGACGAACGAGATCACGTCAGGCACACGGACGTATAGCGCGGTGATTCCCGGCAGCAGGCTTCGGATGATGGAGCACGCGAGGTGGCTCTTTCCGGTGCCGGGGTTTCCGAACATCAGCAGGCTGTAACCGTTCTCGCGTACCTTCTTCCAGTTATCTGAGTAACGGCGACACAGACTGAGGTTACGCTGCTGGTTCTCAGTCGATGCGATGAACGAGTCAAAGGTCTTGTCTTTGAAATCGTCAGGAATGCAAGCTCTGCCGATGGCGTCCTGCAAGCGACGGGTTTCTGCCTCAGCCTTCGCGCGACGAAGCTCTTCCTCGCGTTTTTGGGCGTCTTTGATCTGACGAATTTTCAGGCACTCCGGGCAGGGGCCATCGCAGACTTTTTCTCCACCGACGAGAATCACACGGCCAAGATACTGACCGTGCAGCGGGCAATCACGCACCTCGTCATGCCAGCGCATACCGCTGACAATCTGAGAGTTGAGAACCGTGCCGATTTTTTGAGGTACTTGCATGTCAGTCCTTCCAGTTCAAAGATCCATCAGGGTTGAAGGGGTTTTCTTTGGTGTAGTACGCCTCATCGAAGCGTAGGTGCGGGTTTAGATGGTCGGGTAAGGGTGATGTACCCCCAGCCCTGTTTCGAGCAATGGCACCCCCTTCTCGGTTGTCGTAGCGGCCTCCGAGGACAAACTCGAACTTCTCGCGCTGCATGAGCCATGGAAAATCCGCTTTGAAACCGTTGACGAGTCCCTTGAGGTAGTCGCTGTGTGCAACGCGGTCAAAAAGGGTTCCGAAAGCCTCAAGCGTTTCTTCCTCCGTCTTTGCGCCGGTGTAGTCCTGCATGTCCTTCCAGCGTTTGCGGATGTCATCCTTTCGCTTGTCGGTAAGCCTGGCGGCGGCCAGAGCGGGCGTGCACTTGGCGTTGTAGAGGTCCACAACCTTCTGGTACGGAACGGGAGGGTTGCGCTTGGCAGATTTCGGGGCCAGCGCATCGGCAGGGTCACTTTCCCCAATTTGCGGGGTTTCCGATGCGATTTCAGGGTGCGCATCGGCAGGGTTTGGGGCCACCTTGGGCGCAGGGTGGTTTTCCAAGCCGGACAATGGTTTCAACTCGGTTTGACCATTTTTGGGCGCAGTGGTTCGGCCCACCGTAGCTGCGGCTCCCCCCTTTTCGCTGACAGAGGTTTCAGCGGGATGTGCGTCGCTTTGTTCCGCCAAGTTGTGCCGCGGCTCTTCGATGGAGTCAAAAAGGTCCGTCTGGTTTTCTTCAACCGACTCACTCGCGTTCGCGTTAGCGGACGAGAGAGTTTCGATAGAAACTCTCGAAGATATATCTTGTTCTTGTTCCTGTTCTTGTTCTTGGCTTGGGAGGGCCTTGCAAGGGGCTTCAGAGCGGCTTATAAGACCCTCGCATTCCGAGATCATTTTTTCGACTTCTTGCTCATCGAAACCCAGAGCAAAATCTTCGTTGTATCTGGCGATAAACCGCGCCCGCATTGGGTTTGGCATGTTTTCAACAGTCTTGCGAAGCCCCTTCGAACGGTTGTCGCTGGGCTTCAATTTGGGCGCGATTTGCCAACGAGCCATCTCCTTGACGAAGACGTACTCGCTTTCGAAGTCATAGACGCAAAATCCGAGCTCTTGAAGGGTCAATAACGCCTTTTTTACCCCTTCAAAGCCCCTATCAAGGGGGGTTAAAGCCCCTTCTGAGGGGGTAGAAAGCCCCTTAGAAGGGTACGCAAGGGGCTCGCAGGGGGCTCCAACATCGTTCAGGATGGTCGCCACCGGGCAATAAAAAACGCCGGTCATATCGGCCATGGGAGCTGTAAGCAGATACATTGCTACCCGCTGTGCATCAGGCAATTTTCTGAGCTTGCGACCTGTCTCGCCTATCCAGAAGCGAGGGCTAACCATTCCGTAGTCACGCATGCCTACTCCCAGGATGAAAACATGTTGTTCAAAAGGTGCGGAGGCAAGCGAAGCAATGTGGCTGCCTGCTTGACGCGACTGGCTGGAATTTCTCCCAATTTGCACCAGTGGTAGACCGTTTGGCGCTTTACGCCCATCAGCCTAGCTAGCTTTGACACGCGATTGCGTTCAGGGCCTCCAATTGCGCACAGGGCCAAGGCAACGCCTGACAGCTTTTTGTCATGTGTGTTTAGGTTTGTCATTACATTGGTCAATGTTAAACGGTTTGACTAATTTTATTTTACATAGGAAAATTATCAACGACAAATCCGACTTCCGGGCTCCACATCAACATAGTCAAAATCTCTTTTACACTGGAGGAAAGACCAGAAAGGAGCCAACAACCATGACGGAAAGCATCCTTGGCAGCTTAATGAAGGCCAAAAATGTGACTCAGGTTCAATTAGCAAAGGAACTGGGTGTGTCTCGCCAAACCGTTGCAAGATGGGTAGCTGGTTACCCGATAAGCGAGAAAAACATCAAAAAACTAGCTGAGTTCTTCGACGTGACAGAAGAAGTCATCAGGTACGGCAAAAAAGAAGCTTCTTCCTATGTGTCTGTTTATGATGAAGAAGACATGCCACCTGATGATGTTGTGGTCATCAAGGAATACAAACTCACATTTGGCGCTCACTCCAACGGCCTGATCGCAGAGCCGGAATGGGTGCTTGACGAAGATGGTGAGGAGTATTGGTACAAGCGCTCGTTCTTCCAAGAGCGGCACCTTAACCCGAATCGATGCAAGCGCGCATCCGTGCATGGTGACAGCATGGAGCCGACCATCTGTGACCGAGACAAGATCATGTTCTACGAGGAACTCGACTCGCGTCCTGGTTGTGTCATCATTGCTGACGGGCAGATCTACACAATGTCCATTGATGGACTTCTAAAGATAAAGAGGCTATCGAGGACTAAAGATGGAATCATTGTCAGGTCAGACAACGTAGAGCTCTACCCTCCAGAGATTTACACTCGCGAAGATGTTGACAGACTACGCATCTATGGTCGCGTGATAGAAATCAACCGAACCCTTTTACGCTAAGAACAGCAGTCCAAGTGAGCCGCCCTTCGGGGCGGTTTTTTTTTGCGCCTAAAACACATGACATTCACCAAAAAGTCAAAGCGCTTTTAACAAATGTCAAAACTGATGCAAATTTACGTGTCAAATCTCATTTGACATATCTCATTTAGCAACGTATCATTTGGCTTGTCATCAAACACAACTTACGTCAAATCAAACATTACATTTGATTTGACGGTATCGGATAGAAAAATGACAGCCAAAACCCTCAACCCCAAGACCCTCACCGAAGAACAACGCGACGCCTTTATCGAAGGCTGGAAAAACGCCGGCGGCTTAACGGACGACCTCGAGACGCCCAACCCCTGGTGCGCTCCTTGGTTTTGGAACGATGAAATCCAAGTTCAAGGCGAGACGCCTGAAGAGTGGGGTGCCGACTGGTGGCGTCAGAACAAGGCAGAAATCGAAGCCTTGATCGCTGAAGAAAAGGCCGATGCCGAGTAAGGAGAGCGGAGATGTCAGACCTGAACCTCACGATGCGCGACGTTGCTGCTCTTCTGGCCAAGCGGTGTATGGCCATTGTCGAAGCCAAGTCCCTCGGCCCGCAGAAGTGCCAGCGACTCATCGAAGACGTGCAGCAGTTTTCCGCTGCTTTGGTGAGCCTCCTCAACAAAGAGATCGAAAACGTCCAACCGCAGGAGTCCAAGAAATGCTGAATCGCTTCTGGAACTGGCTCAACGAAGACATCGAAGGCGACTCCCGCCTGGGTCTCATTGTGGCGACGCTGACGATCGTCGGCTGCGGGCTGTTTCTGGCCTTTCTGACGGAGCTGCCGCCACTGCCCTGACATCAAAAGAAGGCAATGCCTTCTGCCTACTGCCCGGAATCTTCCACCTACGCCACTGAATCGTTAGGGGTCTCCGCCCGGGCAGTAGACAAAAGGCTTTGAAAAGAGTCCTTCTGACTGACGCCGTCAATTTCCTTCATTTGTCGAACACGTGCGATGTGCCGCCTTAGGCAACAAGCGGCGTCAGTCACAAGGGCTCAACCCGAATCCTTCTTTCTGCTGCCGGATGTTTTTCTCCGTTTCCTTTGACACGTCTGAGTTGCACTCACTGGGCTCCGGCAGCAGAGAAAAGGGTTTGCTCCCGCAAGGGATTTAGCCCTTCTTAGTTCTTCCCTCTCGCCTCCGAGGGGTACATCGGAAGGCCAGACCGGACCATGAGGAGTGGGACGGACTCGCAGCGGGGCGCCGAGCCCATAAGCGTGAAAAAGAGTCCATTTGACTGCGACGCTGCGACGACTGTCGAAAAGGCCAATTTGAGGCTATGAGCAAAAAAGTGCGCATGAAATGCGGTTTTCTGCAAATTTTTTACGGAAATCGGCATTTAACGCACAAAAACTTGCTCGTAGCTTCACGTGGGTCTTTTCTAAAGGAGATTACCGATGAAGACTGAACCGATCTGCGTTGAAGCCGAACTGGGCGCCGCAATTGATTGCCTTCTGACGGGTACTTTTAAACGAATTAAGAACCCGCTCAAAGCTGTCAAGAAGTATCACAAAGCCTTGAAATACATTGAGCGGGTGCAAAAAGCTACTTCAAAGAAGAAAGTGCGGAATCACAAGCCCTAATAAGAGATTCAATAGCTTTGGCGCGAGCTTGCATTTTCAAGATGTTTTCAGAACCAACAGGACCTTTTTTTGAGCACTTTATTTCCTCAAATTTGATCAATCCTGCCTGAATCATCGCCAAAACAATCTTTTCCGCTAGTTCACGTTTTTCCATGTCTTCACTCCGTGAGGTGGTTAGAGAAAGTCGGAAATTGCAAACTCCCCGACCCTCTAATCATCTCACGGTTTCCCAGCATGAACTTTTTTGAATACACACAAGGGTTTCACCCTCACGCCGGCGAAGACGATGATCTTTTCCCAGAGCGATCAGATCCTTTTTGGGACGCCAAAAGAAAGCTAAATCAGATGTTAGACGACGGCGTCTTTGACGATGTAGACGCCGACACAGCATCCGAAATTGTTGAAAAGGTCGCGACAAGCGACGAGTTCGATCTCGACTTCGACAACTCCTTGAAGCTCTGGGAGTGGTTCGAGGACACATACGACTTGGATTAGGAATCGTGGAGATTGACATGAAGATTGCATACAGTGGAGCCGACCGTGCGGCCGAGCGATGGAATCGAGGCCAAGACGAAATCGAATCAATTCGACGCTTCAACAAGATCAAGCTCTACGCCTTGGTTGGCGTAGGTTTCGGCTTCGGATTTTCACTCATCGGATGGGCCATTCAAGAGATCATGGCCTTGTAGCAAACCTAACGATCAAACACACAGAGCCTCCTTCGGGAGGCTTTTTTATTTTGGAGACTCCTATGACAGGAAAAGAACTTTTGCCCGCGCCGGCAAACTTCAAAGAAGCTATGGACATCGCAGAGATCATGTCCCGGTCGCAACTGATCCCCAAGAACTTCCAAGGGCGACCTAATGACGTGGTCGTGGCCATGATGTGGAGCCACACACTTGGCATCCCGACCGTGCAGGGACTCCAGTACATCGCCGTCATCAACGGCAAGCCCAGCATGTACGGCGATGGGCTTCTGGCCGTAGCGATGGCAAGCGGCCAGATGGCCGATTTCAAAGAAACATTCGTTGGCGGAGACTCTGACGATGAGCTCACCGCCATCTGCACAGTAAAGCGCAAGGGACTCGAGTCGCCGATCATCGGTCAATTCAGCGTGGCCGACGCGAAGCGAGCCGGGTTGTGGGGAAAAATAGGGCCCTGGAAACAATACCCGAAGCGCATGCTCAAGATGCGCGCCCGTGCCTTTGCTCTGCGCGATGCCTTCCCGGACGTGCTTTCAGGTATGTCCTCTGGCGAAGAGCAGGAAGACATCATTATCGGCGAGCACGCCGAGCAGTCGAACCCGCCTGCCGCGGACGAAAAGTCCACACGCAAGATGCCGCGCCGCAAAAAGGCTGCCGCCGCGGACGAGACAACTGTCGTCGATGCCGAAGTGGCACAAACTGAACCGCAGGTACCACAAGACGAGCCCGCAGAACCCGCCGCACAGAAAGACCCGGTCCAGGACAACTCACAAGAGTTTGACAAGGTACTTGAGCAACTTCACCAAGCTCGAACCAGACAAGACCTGATGCAGATCTGGGTCTCAATGCCCACTGATATGCAGTCGAATCCTGCAATCCGAGATGCCTTCCAGCGACGCCAAGCCGACATCAGTCTGGCCGCAGCCGAAGGAGCCGACCAATGAGTTCCATCATCATCCCCGGTCGCGTTGTTCGGCCTGAGTTCGATGATGTGAAGCACCTCTACACCGTAGGCGGGGTTCGGGTACCGAGTGTGTCCCGCATCCTCCGCCCACTCACGACCGCAGTCTATGGCGAGATCGATCGAGAAACTCTGCGCAGGGCTGCGGACTTCGGTACCGCCGTCCACGCCTGCACCGAACTGCTTGATCTGGACGAACTCGATGAAGACTCAGTTATCCCGGAGTGGACTCCTTACCTGGATGCCTACAAGCGATGGAAAGCGGCGACCTGCCCGGAAATCTTTCACATTGAGGATCGTCTTGGTTGCTCCAAGTACGCAGGGACGCTGGACCGCATCTGCCGCATCAATGGTGAGCTGTGGGTCATCGACATCAAGACCACCTCAAGCATCCATCCGCACGTCGGCGTGCAGCTTGCCGCATACGTCGCCTTGGCCGAAGGCTACTACGGAGGAACCTACCGCCGTGCTGCCCTGCAGCTTCGCGGCGACGGCTCCTTCAAAGTCACCGAATTCTCGTCTTGGAATGACGAAACCTGTTTCAACGCCCTTCTGGGCATCTATCACTGGCAAACGCAATGACAACCACCAACGTAACCATCCAAGTCCCCGAACAGAATCAGCTTCTGAGCGAGGCCGCGGCGGCGCAGAACACCGCCTCTTTGATCATCATTCAGAACGAGTCTGATCTGCAGTTCGCCACCGAACAGATGAACGGCATGAGCAAGCGAGTCAAGGAACTGGACACGCTTCGCAAGAGCATCACGGCACCCCTTGATCAGGCCAAGAAGAACGTGATGGCGCTTTTCAAGCCTGTCACCGAGAGCTACCAGACAGCCATTGGACAGATCAAAAAGGAAATCGGCGGATACATCGCGCAAAAAGAGCGTGAAGCCAAAGAAGCACGCCGTAAGGCAGAGCTGGAAGCCGAAGCCGAGCGCAAAGCTCTTGAAGCCAAGGCTAAGGAAGCCGAAACACCTGAGCAGGCAGAAGCACTGCAGCAGGCTGCCGCGACCGTAACCGCGGCGCCGGTCGTAAAGGTTGAGAAGACCAAGGGAATGAGCACCACCAAGGTCTGGAAGGCCGAAGTCAAGGACGCTCCCGCTTTCCTGGTTCATGTGGCCACGCACCCCGAGCTTCTGAACTGCATCGAAATCAACGTTCACGCCATCGAGCGCTTCGTCACCGCCACCGGCGGCACGGTCACTCTGCCCGGCATCGAACTCTCGCAAGAAATTCGCGTCACCAGCCGAGGCTAAGGAGGCCACACATGAGTCAACTTTCACTCATCCGTCAGGGCGGACTTGCCGCGGACATCGAACAAGCTCTGAGCGAATGCGTCAGACAGGTCTGCTACCTCGGAAAGGGCGGTTCAGTCACGATCAAGATTTCCGTGAAACCCGCCACCAAGAACAGCAATTCGAACGTGATTATCGGCGATGAAATCACGCTCAAGACCCCGAAGCCGCAGACAGCTGAAACGATCTTGTTCTCTACCGATGACGGCACGCTGTGCGACTCCGATCCGCGTCAGCGCAAGCTTGACTTCGGCAAGGTTGAGGTGGTCGACGACGCCTCCAGAGAAACCGAACGATTCCAAAAAGTGAACTAAGGAGTTACCGATGGAAGACATCACAAACATCGAGGCTGAAAAGCCGTTTACTTTCGAAGTTGAGGGCGCCCCTCACATAGCCGTTCCTGAAAACTACAGCGTTCAGCTTGCTGAAGAAGTCCTTCCGAAACCGGTTCGTGATCGCCGTCGAGTTTCGGTTGTGGATGTGGACAGTTTCCAAAACTACCTTTCGATCCACAAAACGGAGCGGGCTGCCGTCCATGTGAACGCCGTTTGGCCGAACGAAAGCAACTCTCGTCCTTTGGCCGTCGGCTTCTGCGACGATGGCAATGCCCAAACCACCAGCTGGCGTGACCACGAGGTTGAGCTGTGCCCGATCATCTCGAAAGACTTCGAGGACTGGCGCGGCATTGACGGACAGGAAATCGGGCAGCTTGATCTGGTTCGATTCCTGGACCGGCACCTCTTCAACATCTTCCAGCCGGAAGATCAGCCGAACTCGCCATCGGCTGCCGAAGTGATGACTTTCGTTTCCAACCTATCGGACGTTCGCAAGGTTGAATTCAAGAAGTCAGTCAACCTTGACAATGGCCGCGTGCAGTTGACCTACAACGAACTGGATGCTGATGGTTCCCTGTCTGAGATCCAAATCCCGAAAGATTTTTGGATTCAACTCCAGCCAATCGTGGGACACAAATCCGTATACAAGATCAAGGTGGCGCTCCGCTACCGTATCAAAGACGGCACACGCCTTTCGTTTACGCTGGAAATGCGCGACCTTCAGCCTCTGCTTGAAGCTATCCGCGAAGAGATCATTGCCGACCTAAAGCAGAAAATCGCTCCAGTCCCTATTTTCATAACCCGTTAAACCTCCCCATACAGGCCGCCCTTGCGCGGCCTTCTTTTTTTGCAGCTCCAATGAAAAAGACACTAATCGCACTGGCGGTACTCGCGGCCTTTGTCGCACAAACGGCAGACGCTCGTGGAGGCCGCGGTTTCAGCGTCGGGCGATCTTTCTCGCGTCCAGCTTCGGCAAAGATCAGCAAGTCGCCGCAGATAAAGCGAGCAGCTCCGACCAAGCCAGCAACGCCTCCAAAAAATGAGGTCGTCAAACCGACTGCAACTACTCCTACTCAAACCACATCTCGCCCCAGTCGAAACGATGACGATGACTCTTCCGGCGGAGGTTTCTGGTCCAGCTTCTTCGGAGGAGCTGTAGGTGCCGCCGCCGGGAGCGCAGCCTATGACGCCGTGACTTCTGATGAAGTCAAATCTGAATCGCCAAAGGAGGAAGCGCAGCCATGAGAGATCTTCTTTTGCTCCTCGGAGCCCTTGGCTTCTCTGCTTTCATCATCATGCTCATGATGGGAATCGCGGGCGCAGGCATCCAGTTCTGGGTCGAACTTTTCTTTTAGGACAAAAAATGGCTTACAAACTTGACGGATCGAGCCCTGTTATGGTGCCGATCAAACTTGAGACGCTTCAGTCAATCGTGCAACTTCTTTTCGTTGATCTGACCGAAGGCGAGTTCGAGACGGACTATGAGCAAAACAAGGTTCAAGGCTTGCTGGATGAGTGCAACGAAGCCGTTGAGAAAACTCAATTTGCTATTCGACAACGCAAGGCACATCTGGTTGGCATTGATCCTCGTCTAAAAGCGATAGCAGATCACTATGGATTTGATGCTCAGACAGAAAAAGCCATTGAAGAAATGGCCGAGCTAATAGTTGCCATCAAAAACCTCAAAAAGAACGATGGCAACGAAGCTGACTACTTCCTGAACTACATTGAGGAATTGGCTGACGTGAAGATCATGATCGACCAGCTGATCTACTTGAATGACAAGGATGTACCTGACGATTGTGACTTGCTGACAGCCCCCGAAATCGAATTCAAGATCAAACGCACGCTCCAGCGTATTGAGTTTGAGGAGGATGACGCATGACCAAGTACAGATTAAAAGACCAAGAGCTTCAGAAGAAGCTCGACGAGATCACCGACGGCGATTTCTCGGAATGTCTCGAAAAAGGAGCCGTGGACCAATTTTGTAGAGTAGGTTCCATCGGGGTAACGTGCGGACGCTTTGGTTGCAATGGTCACCCTCGCCTAAAGATTGATTTCTACCTGCACGAATACGAAGAACTCAAAGAGTACAACCCGAACGATTGGAACAACTTCCCAGACACGACGCCACCGGAAAACATTCCAATGAGAGTCGAATTCATTTGGAACGATGGAGCTCTCGGCAAGTGTTGTGGGGTGTACCGGAATGGTGTTTGGTCGAATTCAGAAGATCGTGATTGCGAAATCGAAAACGTCAAACGTTTCCGCCCGTGGGAGTGATCCATGCTGTGGGGGATATCACCAAACGCTCCCGCAAAGGAGCAGATCAAATCCGAGTTTGAGGGAATCATCCGAGGCTTGAATTGCGTCGGAGAGATTGACTACCTGACCTACTCAAAACTGTTCGACGAGATCATGCCCCTGTTCGATCAGATATACGAACAGGGCAAAAAAGATGCCCTCAAAGACGCCTTCGGGTGGCACAAGTTCCCGGACGAAATGCCACCGAGAAATGACGCCATGTATCTCGTCACACTGATACGCACCAACAATCAGATCATGGAATTGCAGACTGAGGTTCGAATTCGGACCTGGAGAGATAAATCTTGGATAGTTTCGACTGACACAAAAGTGGTGGCTTGGGCGGAAATCCCAAAGCCTGAGCTAATCGAAGCCCCCCTTCCGAACATTCGTTGATATGGATGGAGCCATGAAACTTTCTGAAATTCTCCAACGCCTCGAAGAACTCAAACAAGAAAACGGAGATATTGAACTTCAGCACATCAATGATGTGATTAAAACAATACCGGCTGACTGGATTGTAACTTTTCCACCAAAAAAACCCGGCAAGTACCTTGTAACAATGAGGGTAATTGGCGACTCCAGAAATCACCCGTTTGTTTGGATAACGGACTTTGACGGCCAAGAATTCAAAAATCCCTGCATACCCACAGCTACGGTAGAGGTACTTGCCTGGGCAGAGCCCCCAGAGCCGTACATACCCAACTAACCTCTTCGGCCGCCCGCCGGTTCCTCCCGCAGGCTTTTCCAGCCGGTGCGCGGCCACCGAAGCTTTTCACCTTGCCGTGCCGCAACCTGACTTCGGGGACGGCGTTTTGTCGTGTTGCGCCAGCGGCGCGGCAAGATGCAAATCTTTGGCTTTTGCAGGAGGGAAAAATGCCTTTTGGTTTTTGCCGCGAATGTACTTATTGCAGGTCATTAGGTCAGACAGTTCAACAAGTCGTGAAGGCAGGTAAAAGTCCGGCTACATATCGATGGGAATGTCTTCGTCACGCACCTGTTCGCGATCCGAGCATGCCGACCAATATCTACGGAACATCTCCACATCTCGATGGTGTTGAAGTAGATAGCAAATTTATAGGTTGCGGCGAGTTCGAACCTGACACATCCACATAACCACTTCGGCCGCCGTCTGCTATGTGTGAAAGCGAAGGACACTGCGCGGGCGGTTGACTCAACACTATGTTATGAAAAACATCCCTGGTTTATCCGACCTTACGAAGCTCATCTTGAAAGCTCTTCCGCCAGACACAGCTCAGGCAATGGCCGAGCTTCTCGAAGATCACCCAGAAATCTTCGTTGCAGGATGTCAGGTTAAACATCGTGCTTTGGAACGTGTTTTGGGCGGTTATGTTCCGGCAGATGATGCCGGATTCTACGATTGGTTCGAGATAGCAATAGCCTGGTATTTCACCCAGAACGTGGCGACATTCGATAGTGACTTCGCTACAGAACTCTGCAAAACATCTTTCACAAACGGCTTCCCAGTTCGTGAGCTTGAGCGTCTGCTTGGGAACCCCGTTTACATACCACTGGACACGCCAAAAGACAGCGTTCTTGGATATGTATTGTGTGTAGACATGGCAGGATGGAACGACACATCGAAAAAGACAAGCGGCGTATGTGCTCGTCTTGATTTCATGCCGGTTCATTCATTTGATTTCTTGAAAGCCTTTGGATTCATTCTAGAAGTGAAAAGCTTCGGTTTGATCTGTCAAGACGGCGGCGAAACTGAGCCATATGCGCTCAAAGAGACAATCAAATATTTCAAAGATCAAGTGCTTGACGATGGCCGGGTTGCTGAGGAAATCATCAACAAGATCGTCTACATGCTTTCAGATGAGCCAGAAGCCATAGAGTGGCGTCACGAAGTTTTGGACTTCGTGCCTCAAATCAGGCGGCACAAGCGCCGTGCCTCAACGATTTACGCTCCAAGGCATCCACGAATCAAACGATTCGGTGAAGAGTTCGGCACAGAGATACGACAGGCTTCGGCCGCCATGGGCACAGATAGATCCGTCAGACCGCACATCCGGTCTGCCCACTGGCATACGTATCTGGTCGGTGAAGGTCGAAGCAAGAGAGTCATTCGATGGCTCAAACCGATCTTTGTTCATTCGCGTCAAGCCGAGCTTGCCGCAACCACCATTCAACGCCCCTGAGAAATCGGGGCCTTTTTTATGGCTTACGTAGAACATCAAATGACAGAACCCCCTGAGTCGAAATGCGATCGAGTTAACGCATTGAAACTCGGGGTTGCTATGTACCTCTCGGAAAAAGGTTATTTCCCGTTTTTTGAGGTCCAGCTAGATACAAATCGGCACCTGCGGGCTGACATCTACGCGATAAACAACAAGTTCGAATCGATCATTGTTGAGGTGAAATCTTCAATTGATGATTTTGTGTATGACAGCAAGTGGCAAGCATATTTGCCCTACTGCTCAAAGTTCTTCTTTGCTGCGGACGAAGAAACCATTGCCTACATAAATGGCTCTTATGATCTCCCCGAAATGGGCTTTTTGACACTCAGATCGTGGAACGACATCTCGCCTTACCACGTAGTCGAACTCAAGCCCGCTGAGAAGCACACCTTCGGCGTTTTTGCCGATCCTAAATTCCTGCTTCGCCTTGTGAAATCAAACTGTTTGTTCCTAAAAGGCTTCTACAAAGGAATTCGTAAAGTCGACAAGACACTTGTTTCTGACAAGTACGACCAGACAAAACACCTTTCCAAAACCATCCTGCTTGATACCGATGACGAATGAGCCTAGTTTCACCCCCCCCCGTTCTTGACCCATGTTGTGGCAGCCGCAAGTTCTACTTCGACAAGTCTGCGCCCTACGTTCTCTACGGTGACGTTCGGGACGAAAGTTACGTCCAGTGCGACGGGCGCATCCTCGAAGTCCATCCTGACGTGCAGATGGACGTGACCGACCTTCCTTTTAAAGACGAAAGCTTCGCGCTTGTTGTTTTCGACCCACCTCACCTGAAATACGCGGGTGAACGCTCATATATGCGCCAAAGCTACGGGGTTCTCCCTGAAGGCGACCCGCTGGCTTTCCTGCAACGCGGTTTCAAAGAATGTTGGCGCGTTCTGAGACCGGAAGGCACGCTGATCTTCAAGTGGAATGACAATCAGGTGCCGCTTCATACTGTCTTATCCGTCTTCGGGCAGCGCCCACTCTTTGGCAACCGCAAGCCTGGCGGAAAGAAGGGCGAGACCTTCTGGATGGTCTTCTTCAAAACCAAAAAGGATTTAGGTAACAGAAATGAGTTGGATTGACATTTTCCAATCGCTAGGAATTTTCTTCCTTGCACTCGCCTGCGTATACAACACGAAACATATCAATTTGCTTCGTGACTTTCTCTTCGACCAGATAAACGGTCTGTATAGGAGATTCGGTAGATAAGCGGGTCTTCCTTTCTGGCCAAATGAATCTGAACTTCAAAATCTTTTTCTGGAGCTGGAGTAACACAAACGCGCATCTCTACCACGTCACGATTCACGGGAACAGAAACGGAATAAGAAAGCTCGTCGAGCTCTTCGCCTCGAGATAAAGGGTACTTCTTGACCCCCTCTTGATAAGTTGTCACAGAAGAGACCTTGTGCCCGGGCACCTTGATTGATTTAGTTTGAACAAAGTACTGTCCTGGGAAGATTCGAAGCGTACCGAAAAGCTTGTCGCCGTAGCGAACCCAAGATGATTCGCCAACGCACGGTCGAGCGCGTTCTGCCATCAAATGTCCTAGCTTGAACGAGAGGTAAGAAAAGAAGGCCGCCATACAGCTTGCGATAGTTCCGAGAAAGATCAGGAAAAAATCCACCTTTTGCCTCCTTGGTTGAGTGAATGATTGTCTGGACAACCATCATTTTCTCACCAAGGGGCAAGCGCCTACTTTGACAATTCACTAGCTTTGCCGCACAATGCTCAGGTCACGCGAGTAAAAAGCGTGATCGGGCGTGGAAACCCGGACGTAACCATAGGCGCACATAACCGCCTTTCGTTCACTCGTCAGAGCGGATTTTTTGTGCGTGCGCATCACCTTTATGGGTGAGGCCTGCGGGCAGCTTCGTGCTGGCCGTTACCTATGGGACGGTTTTCCACCCCGCAGCGCCTCGCTCACCACCGTGGAAAGTGGCGCGAGGCTCCTGTAACTATCCATAGGAGCCAGCCATGCAAGCTGTCTATCCCTCCGTGTCTGCGACAGGGCCGATCTTCGACCTGACGCAACTCGTTCACAACCTCAAAACCAACTCCGGCACGCTCCAGACAAAGAACCTCTCCTTGAGTCTTTGTATGTCTGCCAAAAGCATCCTTCTTCTCGCCATTGATCAGGCCGATAACAAGACCGGCCTGAGTTCACACGCGGACGTGACGGAAGCGCTCTTTGCTTCCGCTGCTCTTCTGGAGCTCGCCGAGTTTGCTGTCGCCGAAACGGAGAATCACCATGAATGAAATCCAAACCTTCAACTTCAAGAACTCCGGTGTTCGTACCTTCGTTGACGAAAACGGAAATCCTTGGTTCTGCGCCTCTGACGTTTGCAAGGTTCTCGGTTACGCCGTGCCGCAAAAAGCTGTCCGAGACCATTGCAGAAAAGAGGGTGTTCTAAAACAGAACACCCCTACATCTAGTGGTACACAGCTTATGAGCTACATAGACGAGCGAAATGTGTATCGTCTGGTCATGCGCTCAAAACTGCCAGATGCAGAACCATTCCAAGATTGGGTCTGTGGCGAAGTTCTCCCCACAATCCGAAAAACAGGAAGTTACGGGACTCCGCAAACCACTGCTCTTCCGGACTTCACCAACCCAGCAATCGCAGCTCGGGCTTGGGCCGAGCAATACGAGAAGAACCAGGCGCTCCAAGAGCAGATACTCCTTGAGGCTCCCAAGGTTCAGGCCGCAGAGGACTTTCTCAAGTCCGACGGCGACCACATCATCCGTAAAGTGGCGAAGGCTCTCGGCGTCGGCGTCCGATTTCTCTACGACTGGCTGCGCCAGAAGAAGATCATCACCAAGTTCAACGAGCCCTACGCCGAGTTCGTCACGCGCGGGTACCTCCGTCCGTGTCCGAGCTACCACGAGGGACACGACGGCACACGCAAGTGTGACTTGACGACCCACATCACCAACGAGGGCATTTACTACATCTGGAATCGTCTCAAAAAGGAAGGCCACATTCCGGAAGGCCGTCAGCTTCAGCTTGAGCTTCTGAAGGAGGCAGCATGATCGACACTGAAGACAAAAAGAAAGACCTGGAAGAGGATTTGTCTGACAACCTCTTCTCGCATGGAACCGTGGAACGACAGAGGAGTTTTTTAGAGTTCTTTACGTACTGCCTGAACGACATAGATCATTGTCCGACTTTGCGTTCTGTCGATGTTTTCCAGCTCCTGTCTGAGGCCGCCCTTGAATGGCCCGGCGAAGAAGATCCGGAATGGGGGCAGATCACCGGTCTGGCCGCTTACTTCTACGATAAAGCGGTAAAGAATGGAGAAATTGACCCAAAGAAACTTCTGGACAGAATGGGTAACGCCTAACCAACAGCAGCCTCCGAGAAATCGGAGGCTTTTCTTTTGAGCACAGAAATGAATCTCACGAATTGCTTACTCTTCTTCTTGATCGGTGCCACATTGGCTTTCTGCGTGTCAACCTTCAAACAGCTTAAGGAAATTGATGCGAAGCTCGATACGTATCTTGAAGCTACGACCGAGTCCGGAAAAGCCATGTTGGAAGTCGTCAAAAGAACACGAGCCTTTGAAGCTACTGGCTTCGAAGCTGACGTCACCGACGACGGACGCATCAAAATCGTTTTCCTGAGAAAGGTCGCTTCCAAGGAGGAAGATGGCTCCAAAAAAGATATGGCTGAGTTCCGTGAAATCGTCGTTCCCGCCTGGATGTTCACCCAGATCACCTCAGAAGCCGCGTTGAAGCTAGGCTTCGATGCTCTGGAAAACAAAGCAACAAAGGACGATACCTCTTCAACGAAATAGAAACACAAAAGGCCGCAAACGCGGCCTCTCATGTAATCCCCGTGACATGCGTGGAGAAGAGGAACCTGAGGTTCCGTTTCGGTCATTGACCATAGAAACACCTCCACGTCACGAGGCACTTGACATAGTATCACGCTCCACCTTCAAACTCAACCTGCCGCCTTCGGGCGGCTTTTTGTTGCCATGAGCAAACCCAAGAAGAAGCGAACAAAAAAGTACCAACCAGGTCGTCCCAAAATTCCAGCGTGGACACTAGACACGTTGGGGCCACTGACAGAGCCCGACTTTGAGCGACTCGAGACGGAGGTCAAACTCGATCTGGGGTTGATCAAGATGGGAACGATGGATCGACGTTGCTACGGCAATGTTCTCTACGCCCTGAGGCACTTCTACTCGTTCTCCAAGAACTTTGAAAAGCAGGACGAAAACGAGCTTCTGGCGACCATGGGCACTGCAGCTGTCCACTCCCTTCTGAATCTGGTCGAAGAAGTGGAAAATGGGAAACCCAGACGCCCCACCGTTGTGGCGGCAATGCTCGAGCCTCTTGAACACGCTCTAGCAACCTATTTCTCGATGATGAGAGTACTCCACCGCTCCGAGCAAGAGTACGCAAGACGCGAAGCTCAGAAATGCAGCCTCACGAATGCCTTGCAAGAGGTGGCCGTGGGAGGCATCGCAATCGTTCTACCCGACAGCACCGACGGTGACAAGCCCGTGTGCGGCGTGACAGGTGTCGCCTACGTGCATGGGCGCTGCGAAGTCGGGCATCTTGAACGTGAAGATGGACAGAGCTTCTGGGTCATCCCGGAAAAAGAAACATTCATCCGCATCACCAAACCAACCCTCATTTTTCTGGTCGAAAAATGGGAAGAAAAGGAGCAACAGAAATGACAGACAACGTAAATTCTCCCGACCACTATGCTCGCTATCGCTTCGAATGCGAGCCAAAGGATTTGACAAAGTACTTGCCGCATCCGCTGGCAAGTGCCATCGAGTACATCATCCGAGCGCCTTTCAAAGGAAATGAAATCGAAGATCTACGTAAGGCTTGCTTTTGGTTAGGTGAGTTCGTGGGAACTAGTTCCTTTTGGGATGAAGCAGACGATGGAAACCACATCTGCCGACTCAACTTACCACTGGAAGCAAAAGCGGCTGCGTTTGCACTTATCTCTCAAAACCAAGACCTTAAAGAAGTGTTCGAAAATATTGATTTTCCAAACGTAGTTACCGGTTTATCGATACTTCGACTCACGATAAAAATTGGCAATCGAGCCACTGAACTTGAATATCAACAGCCCTCTGCGTGAGGGCTTTTTCTTTGCCATGAAACTCAGATTTGGCTCCGTTTGTTCTGGGATAGAAGCCGCAAGCGTCGCCTGGAACCCGCTTGGATGGGAAGCCGCATGGTTCGCAGAGATCGAATCTTTCCCGTGTGCTGTGTTGGCGTACCGATTCCCAGACGTTCCGAACTTCGGCGACATGACCACGCTACCGCAGCGCATCCTCGATGGCGAAATCGAGGCTCCTGACCTGCTCTGCGGCGGGACTCCTTGTCAGGCCTTCTCTGTCGCCGGCAAACGCCGCTCTCTGGACGATGCCAGAGGAAACCTCTCCCTTGTCTTTTGTCAGATAGCAGATGCAATTCATTCAGCTCGAACTCGACTTCGAAAATCTTCACCCATCGTGTTCTGGGAGAACGTCCCCGGAGTGCTCCACACCAAGGACAACGCCTTCGGCTGCTTCTTGGCGGAGCTTGTTGGAGCGAACTCTCCCCTTTCGTCCGGCTCAGTCCGATGGCCGAGTGCAGGTCTGGTTGCCGGACCCAAAAGAAAAGTCGCGTGGCGCGTGCTCGATGCTCAACATTTCGGAGTCCCCCAACGACGCCGTCGCGTCTTCGTTGTCGCAGGTCCTGTTGAAGGGGGGGGGGCAATCGATCCCGCAAAGGTACTTTTTGAGCGCCAAGGCTTGCCTCTGGATTCTGAGACGTGCGATGTCCCGCGGGAAACAGCTACCGCCTTTGCTCAAAGCAGCTTTGGAACGTACCGCGATGCAAACCGAGCCGCAGGCTCTCTGACGGCTTCCGGTGGAGACATGGGGGGGGGCAGCGAGTCGCTGATTGTTGGAACTCTGACGGCCCGAGACGCTGAAAAGCAGTTCTCCAACAATCAGTCCGTCGATTCAGGAATGCTGATCGTATGTCAGAAGTGAAGGTTTACGACATGACCCACGCAAACGATGTGATTCGCGAAAGCGACAAGTCTCCGACTCTTCAAGCCCGCATGGGAACCGGAGGCAATCAAGTGCCACTGGTCCTTAGCGAAAACGGTACAGATCGAGCCATCGAAGTCGACAAAAGCCCGCCGCTGAAAACCACCACGCCTATCTACTGTCTGGCCGAGAACTCAATCGGGCGCAAACCAGAGAGTGGACCAGATGGTACAGGTGTTAGTCAAGACACATCATTCACGCTCAACGCCACTGGAGTTCACGGAGTCGTCTACCCAATAGACACCATGAATCTGAACGGCCGCAAGGATGACTCTAACGGAACAGGCATTGGAGCGGCAGGTGCCCCATCGTACACACTCACGCGCGGCCACTCGCACGCGGTAGCTACAGCCTCCGCCGTACGCAAGCTGATGCCAGTTGAATGCGAACGGCTACAAGGTTTCCCAGATAACTGGTCCCAAATTCCTTATCGCGGCAAACCGGCAGAACAATGCCCGGATGCCCCAAGGTACAAGGCAATCGGCAATTCGTGGTGCGTTCCTGTTGTGAGATGGATCGGAAAAAGAATAGAAAAGGAATTGAAGAATGGAAACTAAATATCACCCATTCCCTGAAACGCGCCCGCCTCACAGCGGGCATTTTTTTGTGATCTGGAAGGCGTTTCCACTAGGCCATCCGAAAGTCCTCAGCGTTGCATTTTACGACGCAAAAAAGGGAACTTTCGTAAACAGGTCATTTGAGGGAGCCTTCAATGTGACCGCCTGGGCCTTCATGGAGAGCAAATCAAATGCGTGAAAAGAACTACGTCAAATGGCATCCATACCCAGCGGAAATGCCGCCGCACACCGATTACAAGGTCACCTACCTGGTAACCAAAGAGATGCCGAAAACTAAGTTTCTCGAATCCCGTCGTTTCCAAACAACCGCAAAAGGGGATGGGAACGGTTTTGAACACTACTCATTCGTTTCAGCAGCCCGCGTCATTGCATGGGCTTTCATGCCGGAGGATTACGAAGGTTGAAACAAGCCGACTGGTTGCCTTATCCGCAACGTAAACCGCTACAAAGAAAGCACTATCTGCTTTGGGTGCGCCGCCCGCGATATATGCATCCGACATACGAAATCGGCTATTGGGACGGACAGAAGTTCATGGCAATCCGAGATAAGTACATCCAATTTTGGGCACGGCTCACGCCCCCGCCCATGCTTCCACTGCCACTGGAGTGCAAACGCTCAGTTCATGCGCCTAAAGATGGTATTTGTGCGCACAAGTTTTAAAAACAGGATTTTGAAATGGACAAAAGAAACGCAATCATTTTCGACATTGACGGCACGCTGGCCAACCTTGACCAGCGTCTGCGCCACATACTGAAAGAGCCGAAGGACTGGGACGCTTTCTACAGCGATATGACAAAAGACAAGCCAATTGAACCAATTCGCATAGTCTGTGGCAGTTTGTTGGCTTTGCAATATCTAGCCGACAGCTTCGGCTATGAAGCCAAGTGCCACGTCGTCTTTTGCACTGGTCGCCCAGAAACTTATCGCAAAGAAACACTTTCCTGGCTGGATAAACATCTTTTATCCGGGACCGTCATCAAACCGGACATTCTCAAGCTTTACATGAGAAAAGCAGGCGATTACAGGCCGGACGCCAAGGTGAAAGAAGAGCTTCTTACTCAGGTTAAGGCAGATGGCTATGAGCCTATTTTGGCTTTTGAAGATCGTGAGCGTGTTGTCGACATGTGGCGTCGCAATGGCATTCAGTGCTGCCAGGTTGCTCCGGGAGACTTCTGATGACGCTCAGAGAGTTTTGGGAAGTCGCATCGTTCTGCGTTGCTCATCCGTCGATGCTGATCCGCAACTACTGGGGCAACCGAAAAGAAGCGCAAAAGATTGACGTCCTGATTGACATTCTCATCGAGAACAAAGATCGCGTCACTATATGCGGTATTTTTAACGATTGTCGCTTGGTGCTTGAGTTTGAAGGAAACTTCTACTGCTTCTGGGTCGCAAACAAGTTCTATTCATATCTAGATAGCGGAAAATGTTCTGCCACGCTGGAAGAAGCTTCGCTCTTAATTGATCACCCAGATTGGGAAAAGATTCTTCCAAGTCGATTGCGCGCTATCCGCTTCTACAAAGCGTTCGATATCCCGGTAAAACAACAGCCCTCAATCAAGCGAAATCACCTTTTACTACCCGCAAAAAGTGCTACGCAAGATGCGGTCTACAACCATCTGGACGAAATCACAGCTCGAAAATACATGCAGAGGGACCCCGAGACCCTGAGAAGGCTCGGGGTTTTTGATCCTTCAATATGAAAAATTCAGCCTCGATTCAATCGAGGCATTTTTTGCATTCTTAATCGGAGACTTAATCATGAATCCCAAAATGGTCTCGCTCAAGGAGGCCGCAGAAATGGTCGGCCGCAGCGAAAGCACAATCCGCAACTGGATTCGTGGTACCTACACAAAGAACGGCAAGACACAAATCTGCAAGGTCAAATTTGTGCCTGCCTACAAATACGGTTCCCAGTATTCCTTTCGGGAGGTTGATATCAATCGTTGGCTTGAGGCACACAAGTGCTCCAATCCGTCGATTTGCTAAAGCAGAACTCTGCCCACGCTTCCATCATCTCACGGCGTCGTATGAAGGACTCGTTTCGCTCATAGGCGCCGTTGTACGCATCCTTTACCTTGTGATGCAAACACAGCTCGGCCGTGCGCACAACAAAGCGCTTATCGTTGCCTAGGGCGTCATCCTGCGACCATGTTCGAAAGGTAGCTCGCGCCACGCCGTGCTGCGTGATTCTCACCAATTTCCCCCTCTTGAGGCTTTCGGCCTTGTCAATCCACCCCTTCGGGTTCTTAATCCCCGCCGCTTTTTCGCGCTTTATCTTTTCTTTGGACATCAGCTTGATCGTCATGGAAAAGGTTGCATCCGAATAAGGCTCAGATTTCTTTCTCGTCTTTTTAGGCGTGAAAAGAAACCCCTTCTTCTTTATTCCCCAAATCGACAAAAACTTGATAGTTTCCGGCGCAAGAGGAACCACTAACGCACCGTTACCGTGAACCTTTAGCTGGCTGGGCGGAATTGTCCACTCGCCTTTTTCAAAATTGAATTGTTCCCATCGAGCGGTTCGAGCCGTCGCAGAACGAGTAGCGGTCAGCACTGAAAACGCAAACAACGCTCGTGCCGGTTTTAACGGCAGCCGAACGAGTTCAGCAAAAAAATCCGGCAATTCCGGAACCGAAAGCGCCCCACGGTTCTGCTTGACGTGCTTACGACGTGGCAACAGGTATCGGAGAGCACCCTTGCGGTCAGCCGGATTGTCCCCATCAAAGAATCCATTGGCCTTACCCCAATCGAAAGTTTGCCGCGTGAACTGCAAGCTTCGGTTCACAAGATCTGTTTTATCCCAGATTTCAGCCCCGATCTTTGCGACATCCTTTGCCGAAATTTTTGCAAAGGGCATGTCTCCGATGTGCGGAAAAACATGAAGCCGCATAATGGACTCAAAGCATCTGTGGCTTTTGTTCCAGTCTTCCCAGTTTCCAACACGCACATTCCATTCCATGAATTTATTGCACACGTCACGAAAAGTCAGACCGGAGTCCGCTTCAGAAGCTTTGGCAACAGCGTTTATCTTGGCCGATCGTTTGGATTGAATGTGCGCCAAGAAGTCTTCATCAGACATCAGGCGCAACTGCATGGCAGCAAGTCGGGCCTGCGCGAGAGTGACAGACGCAACCCCACCGAGTCCGACATCCTTGCGGCTTCTGTTGACCATGCGACGAAACACCCAAGCACGGTGCCTCCCGCCTGAGCGCACGCGCAAAGACAGCCCCGGCGTCAAAGGGTCTGTGTAGACGCCGTCCGGAGCCTGCTCAATGAAGGCTTTTGTGAGTTTTGTAGCCATTGTTCGTTCACAAAAAAGGTGAGCGACAAAGGGCAATGTCTCCGCAAACAATCTCCCGTCGCCTCTTTTTCGGACTCAACCGATGGCCTGAATTTTTTGTCCCCTACCGTGTCCCCTAGTACGTGTCCCCCAATTTGTCCCCTAGTGAGATTAGCACAGGGTGTTTGAGGTTGTCAGAGGTTGAACTTTTGGCTTCGCTAAAAGCTCGTCGAAAACAACAAAAAACCCGCGTTTTTTGTTGCGGGTTGTTTGTGGTTGTCAGTAGTTGACAATTGGTATGCTGGCAGGGGTAGTAGGATTCGAACCTACGAATGGCGGATTCAGAATCCGCTGCCTTAACCGGACTTGGCGATACCCCAGCACTTGGTGCGGTCGGAGAGACTCGAACTCTCATGGCTCTCACCACAGCCACCTCAAGGCTGCGCGTCTACCAATTTCGCCACGACCGCTTGCACTCGAAAAAAACTATTGTCTTCCCCGAGTCATTCCTTCACAGCCGGGAAAAAATACCGGAACCGGCTGCAAGGCCGCGAATATTAACGCGGAACCTGGTTGGATTGCAAGTCATCCTTCGCAGCAGGCGCTTCGGAGCCGGCTGCAGCGGGAGCCTGCGTTGTCTGTTCGGTCGTCACCGTACCGAGCACGCCGCCTTGACGCTGCTGATTCTGCTTGTTGAAAGCACCAGAGCCGAGGGTGATAGCAATGGTGGCGCAGAAGAAGATCGTCGCAGCCACAGCCGTGGAGCGCGACAGGAAGTTGGCCGAGCCGGTGGCGCCGAAGAGCGAACCGGAAGCGCCCGAACCGAAAGCCGCGCCGAGATCGGCGCCCTTGCCGTGCTGCAGGAGCACCAGAATAATGACGGCAATCGCAGCAATGATCTGCACAACGATCGCGATACTCATCAACATCTGCATAGTTGTGTGTTTTCCGTGATGGTTCTGATTTTGGTTGTTAAAAAGCTTTCAATCTGCCTGCGTCTCAGTGCGCCGTGCAGATCTCGTAAAAATCCTGTGCCTTAAGCGCCGCACCGCCGATCAAGCCACCGTCGATGTCGGGCATGGCAAAAAGCGAAGCGGCGTTGCCGGGCTTGACACTGCCGCCATAGAGAATGCGCACCTTGTCGCCGAGTTCGGCAGCGTGTTTGGTCAGCTCAGCACGAAGCGCGGCATGCACTTCCTGCGCGATCTCGGGCGTTGCACTCTTACCGGTACCAATAGCCCAAACAGGTTCGTAGGCCACCGTGCAACGGGCAAAATCCTCTGCTCCCACTTTGCCGATCACCGCTTCGAGCTGACGCGACACCACGGCAATGGTTTCGCCTGCTTCGCGTTCTTCGAGCGCTTCACCCACGCAAACGATGGGATGAATACCGGCGGCCAAGGCCGCCTTGGCCTTGAGAGCCACACGATCATCAGTGTCGCCGTAAAGCGCACGACGTTCGGAGTGTCCCACGATCACGTAGGAACAACCGATTTCGGCCAGCATACGGGCACTGACCTCACCGGTGTAGGCGCCAGACTCAAATTCATTTACGTCCTGAGCACCAAGCGCTACGGATGATCCTTTGAGCAGGCAGGCCATCTGCGACAGATACACGGAAGGCGCACACACTGCCGCATCGCACCCTGCGTCTTCCAACGCAAGGAAGGCCTCAGCCCACCGGGCATTGGCTTCAAGCGATCCGTTCATTTTCCAGTTGGCGACTACCAGTCTGTTTCGCATGCTTCTTTTCTCCAAAACCGCTGTTGGAAGTGAATTTTGGATTTTAGCCGATATTGAACCTTTTCTCTTAAGGCGGCGAAAGCGGGCCGCTCGGTCCGCTTTGCATTCTGTCCTTTTTTGCTTTCAGCCGGCGAACCTCTCGCCGGCTCGAAAGACATCGTCGAATTACTCTTCGTTCAGAAGTGCCTTCATCGACAGACGCGGACGATTCTTGTCATCGAAGCCGATCACCTTGACGCGTACCGTCTGGCCTTCCTGCAGGTAGTCGGAGACCTGGTTGACGCGTTCGTTGGCGATCTGGCTGATATGCAGCAGACCGTCCTTGCCGGGCAGCAGACCGATAATGGCGCCGAAGTCAAGCAACTTGACCACAGGGCCTTCGTAGATCTTGCCCACTTCGACATCAGCCGTGATGTCTTCGATGCGCTTCTTGGCGAATTCAGCACGTTCCGTATCGTTGGACGCAATCGTCACCGTGCCGTCGTCTTCAATGTCGATCTGGCAGCCGGTTTCTTCGCACAGGCCGCGGATCGTGGCGCCACCCTTGCCGATCACATCGCGGATCTTTTCCGGATTGATCTTGATGGTGAGCAGACGCGGAGCCCAGACGGAGAGTTCCTTGGCGCCGTCGCCGGCCATTTCGTGCATCTTACCGAGGATGTGCATGCGGCCTTCGTGAGCCTGAGCCAGAGCGGCCTGCATGATTTCGGCGGTGATGCCTTCGATCTTGATGTCCATCTGCAGAGCGGTCACACCGTTTTCGGTACCGGCTACCTTAAAGTCCATGTCGCCGAGGTGATCTTCGTCGCCGAGAATGTCGGTGAGCACGGCAAACTTGTTGCCTTCCTTAATGAGGCCCATAGCCACACCGGCCACGTAGTCCTTGAGCGGAACGCCGGCATCAAGCATCGACAAACAGCCGCCGCAGACGGAAGCCATCGAGGACGAACCGTTGGATTCGCAGATTTCGGAAACCACGCGAATCGAGTAGTTGAATTCTTCAGCGCTCGGCAAAACGGCCTTCAGAGCACGTTTGGCGAGACGACCGTGGCCGATTTCGCGACGCTTCGGGCTGCCCACGCGACCGGTTTCACCGGTGGCAAACGGAGGCATGTTGTAGTGCATGATGAACCGATCGCGGCTTTCGCCCATGATGTTGTCGATGATCTGTTCATCCTGCTTGGTGCCGAGCGTGGTGAGCACCAGAGCCTGCGTTTCGCCGCGGGTAAAGAGGGCGGAACCGTGAGTACGCGGAAGGATCGACTGCCGGATTTCGATCGGACGAACCGTGCGCGTGTCGCGACCGTCGATACGGGGCTTGCCTTCGAGAATGTTGGTGCGAACGACGTGGGCTTCCATTTCAAAAAGGATGCCGTGCACTTCGTTCATGTCGGCCACTTCGGTACCGGCTGCTTCGGCGTCGGCCGTGAGCTGAGCTTCGACCTTTTCGTAAATGGCGCGCAGCTTTTCCGTGCGGCTCTGCTTGGAGCGGATCGTGTAAGCCTCTTCAATGTCGGCCTGGGCAATTTCGTGCACACGTGCGATGAGCGCTTCGTTCTTCGGAGCGGGCTGCCAATCCCAAGCGGGCTTGCCGGCTTCGGCAGTGAGTTCGTGGATGGCGTTGATGGCCACCTGCATCTGCTGATGACCGAACATCACGGCATCAAGCATGGTTTGTTCGGGCAGGCAGTCGGCTTCGGATTCAACCATCAGCACGGCGCGTTCGGTACCGGCCACGACGAGATCGAGGCGGGATTCCTTGAGCTGGGAAACCGTCGGGTTGCAGACGAAACCGCCGTTGACGTAGCCCACGCGGCAGGCGCCGATCGGGCCCTTGAACGGGATGCCGGAAATGGTCAATGCAGCCGAAGCACCGATCATGGACGGAATATCGGGATTGATTTCCGGATCAACGGACAGCACGTGAATGATGACCTGCACTTCGTTGAAGAAGCCGTCCGGGAAAAGCGGACGAATCGGACGGTCGATCAGACGGCTCGTGAGGGTTTCGTGTTCGGACGGACGGCCTTCACGCTTGAAGAAGCCACCGGGGAACTTGCCGGCAGCATAAGCCTTTTCGATGTAGTCGACAGTAAGCGGGAAGAAGTCCTGACCGGGCTTGGTTTCCTTCTTGGCCACAACGGTAGCCAGAATAACCGTGTCGCCCATCTGAACGACAACGGCGCCGGAAGCCTGGCGAGCAATTTCGCCCGTGGTAAGCGTCACTTCGTGTTGCCCGAACATGAAGCTCTTGGAGACCTTGTTGAACATGCTCATGTGAGTTTCCTTTGTTCTCAGGTGCTTTGCTTTCCGTATGGCTTTTGGTTCGCTCGGTGCTTGAGGGCACGCTGCGGCACAAATTTCCGGTTGGTCGTGTGTCGGACTTTCAGACGCTTGTGTCGCAACGCGCGTTACCGTCATCCGAAGAGCCTTTGCCGGAGCAAAGC
>OGEP01000457.1_pt1 | contig 61265 bp, 68 predicted proteins | sample 1570721 | NCBI WGS metagenome assembly OGEP01 (sample SAMEA2582131, study PRJEB24529) | metagenome | biome: Human gut stool | place: China | collected 2011 | reverse complement strand
GGTAGCATCCACGATAATGCATTTCTTTTGAATGACTCCGTTTTTCAGCGCAATCTGCATACTCTCATTTAAGAGCATATCTAGAAGATTCGGGTCTTTCAGTCGTTGTTTACGGAATTTAGACAAGGTAGAAGCATCAATGACGTCGTCCTCTGGACGCAAATCCAGAAAATATTTGAAAGACAAGTCATACCGACTGCGTTCGACTAGGTCTACATCGGACATGTTATAGATGACTTTCAGCAAGAGGTATTTAAAAAGATAGATAGGAGATAACGCATTCCGTCCGTTATCTGGGCAATATTTATCCTTTAGCTCATCATATATGAAACTTAAGTCTACCAGATTATTGAATTTTCTTAAAAAGTGGTCTTCGGGAATGATTCGGTCATAGATTCCTTCAAATTGGCTGGGGGATTTGGGGCGGCTAGGTTTTAACATGAGAATGACCTCCTGGACAAGAAATGATAAATAGATTATACCAAAAAAGACAGATACAGCGGAAGGTGTGTATCTGTCTTTTGGACGTGAGCATTTTTTTATATTAAGACTTTTTCAGTAACCTCGGTCAAACAGGGCGACATCATCGCCTACATCGACCAGCGCGACCTCCTGGCCCAGAAGGCCCAGGCCGAAGCCAATATCAAGGCCCTCCAGGCCCAGGTGCGCCAGTCCGGTGTCGTCACGGACCTCCAGGACAGTACGTCCAAGTCCCAAGTCGATACGGCTTCGGCTGGCCTCGATTCGGCCCAGTCCAATCTGGACCTGGCAGAAAAGGATTTCAACCGTTACCAGGAACTCTATGCCCAAGGAGCTATTTCCAAATCCGTCTTCGATGCCTATAAGACCAAGTACGAAGTCGCCCAGTCGGCGTACAGCCAGGCCCAGTCCAGCGTATCGTCGGCCCAGGCCGGCCTCTTGCAGACCGATGCCAACTTAGCGGCTACCGATGCGGCCCAGAAGAAACTGGAAGCGGCTCAGGCCCAGCTGCAGCAGATTGAAGTATCCCTGGATGAAACGGAAATCAAGGCCCCTTTCGACGGCGTCATTACGGCTAAATACATCGAAGAAGGTTCCATGATTTCCCTGGGGACGCCGCTGGTCGCCCTGCAGGACCCGAACGACAACTGGGTCGACTTCAAGATTCCGGAAACGAAGCTCAAAGATTTCCACCTCGGCCAGGTCCTGACCATGCAGGCCCGTGACGGCGTCACCCGCGTCCAGGGGACCATCACCGATATCAGCCGGAAGTCGGAATTCGCCACCCAGCGGGCGACGAGCGAACGCGGCAACGATACGGATATCATCAGTTTCAACGTCAAGGTCCAGGTCAACAGCGATGCCCTGCGGCCGGGCATGCGTTTCCAGTATATGGCAGGTGACTGATATGAAAGTATGGCACGTCTTGAAGCAGGAATGGCACTGGCTCTGGCAGGGGCGCTTTCCCGTCGCGGCGATCCTCTTCCTGCTGCCCCTGGCCTTTACCCTGGCCTTTGGCATCATTTACTATCAGAACTCGGTCGAACGGATTCCCCTGGTCATCTGTGACGAAGAGCAGTCCGTCGTCAGCCGGACCATCGTCCAGGCTTACAGCGATGCTGAAAAGTTCCAGATCGTCGACCAGGTGACACGGTCGGAAGATATGGTCGACGATTTGAACCGCGGCAAGGCCCTGGTCGGCCTGTACATCCCGGAGGATTTGTCCAAACAGGTCAAGCTGGGCAATCCCGTGCCGCTCATGCTGGCGGTCAACTCGGCCAATAACATGTTCGGCAACGCCGCCCTGACGGCAGCCAGTGAAATCAACAAGACCTTGTCCGTCGGCATTGCGGCCAAACTCCTGGAAGCGGGCAACCAGCTGCCGGCAGCGGCCATGAATATGGCTTATCCCGTCCGCCTGGGCATACGCATCGTCAACAATCCGACGGCCGGCTACACGCCGTTCATGCTGGCCGGCCTGACCATGAATGGCCTGCAGATTGCCATTATGCTCGTCTTATGTCCCCTCGTTGCCAGAGAGTTCCAGCACCATGGCTATGAAAAATCCATCCCGTCGTGGCTGATCCTGGGCGCCAAGGTGCTCTGTGTACTGGTCATGGCGGTTCCTTCTTTTTTTCTCTCCCTGGTTTTTTTATACTACAGCTTCGCCGTCCCCGTACAGGGCTCCCTGACCGCCCTGGCCGTCATGATAACGGCTTTCTGCCTGGCCGTCGCCGGCATTATGGTCCTCTTTGCCGTGCTCAGTCCGGATGCGGTCATGTCCATCGAAATGCCCTTGCTCTATATCATGCCGGGCCTCTTGTACAGCGGCCTGAGCTGGCCTGATTTCTACATGAGCGACGTCGCTGCCGCCATTGCCCAGATTTTCCCCATGCGCCATGCCGCCGACAGCGTCCGCGACATCTTATTGGCCGGTTATGCACCGGCGCTGGTTTCCCAGTCCCTGCAGCTGCTGCTCATGGGGGCCGGGGCCTTTGTCCTGGGAACGGCTATCTTTGCCCTGCGCCGCCGCTACGGCATGAAGACGTTCCTGGAAATAGCGGCAGGGGCTATTACGCGTAAGCGGAAAGGAGCGCGGTCATAATGGGATTTATTGCATTGATACGCCGGGAACTGGCCAACGCCTTTCTCCACGATGCCCGGCGGGCCATCTTTCTCTTCGGTGCCGCGACGGCCTATCTGATCCTCTTCGGCATCCTCTATTACCCCGGCGTCGTCAAGGAGATACCGACGGTCGTCTGCGATGAGGAACATACGGCCTACAGCCGCCTTTTGACCCGCCAGGTCGATGATGACGAACGGCTGGGGCTGGTCCGCGTCGTCGCCGATGAAGGGGAGGCACGGGACATGCTGCGCCGGAAAGAGGTCTACGCCGCCGTCATCATTCCGGCCGATTTTTCTCACGATATCCTCAACGGCCGCAGCGCTAAAGTCCTGTTCATGCTCAACGGGGCCAATATCATTACGACCAATATCGCCACGACGGCTGGCAACGACATCGTCAATACCTTCAATACGCGCTTTGCTGCCCGACAGGCGGCCCTGCGGACCAGCGGTGATGAACAGATGCTGAAAAAGCGCATCTCACCGGTAGAGACGACGCTGCGCGTCCTCAATAACCCGACCCAGAGTTACATGATGTTCTTCGTCACCGGCCTGGCCATGGCGGCCATGCAGCAGGGCTTTTTCCTGGCCATCGGAGCTGCCGTTCAGTGCGATTTCCGCAATCCCGAGCTGAAAGGGACGTCGAAGGGCAAGCTGCTGGTCGTCAAAGTCGGCGTATACTGGGTCCTGTCCATTTTATCCTTTGGCCTGGTCTGCGTCCTGGCCCGCCTGCTGGGCATCCCTGACCGGGCTTCCATCCAGTCGCTGGGCCTTTTGGCCGGGGCCTTCTCTTTTGCTGCCATTTCCCTGGGCCTCTTCGCGTCATCCATTTTCCACAACGAATTGCAGTTCGTCCGGGCGTCCATCATGTACACCGTGCCGGCCTTCATCTTTGGCGGCTATACGTGGCCCCTGGAAGCCATGGACCCAGTGACCCAGGTCGTCGCCCAGGCCTTTCCCATGGCCTGGATGTCCAACGCCGTCCGCGAACTCTTCCTGTCCGGCCACTTGGCTACGCTGAGCCATAACCTGACGGCCCTGACGGTCATGGGCGTCATTTTCCTCAGCCTGGGGAGCTGGATTTTCCTGCATAAGATGAATAAAATGGCCTGAACCCGCTTTTTTTGCTATAATAAAGATATTATGCAGAAGGGAAGGGCTAGTGTATGGAATTAGAAGAATGTCGCCGGGAAATCGACGTATTGGACCGGGATTTGACGAAAATACTGGAACGGCGCATGCAGGTCGTCGCCGAAGTCGCCGCCTATAAGAAGGAGCATCATATGGAAATCTATGACCCCCGCCGGGAACGGCAGGTCCTGGATAAGATCGCCAATCTGACTGTCCAGAAGGAATTGTCGCCGTATCTGCGGCGCATTTATCAGTGCATCATGGATGAGAGCAAGAAATACGAACGGGAGCATATGGGGCTGTGAAGATGGAACAAATCGTAGTACGAGGCATTGCGGAACGCCTCTTGTTTGAAGCGCCCGATTCGGATTACCGCGTCTTCCGCCTGCACGATGAAGACGATGATGCGACGTATACCGTCACCGGCCACGGGACGAAACCCCTCGTCGGCGACCGCCTGGAAGTGAAGGGCCACTGGGTCCAGCATAAGCGCTATGGCCGCCAGTTCGCCGCTGACGGCTGGAGCCGCATCATCCCCGAATCGGTCGACGGCATCGAACGCTTCCTGGGCAGCGGCGCCGTCAAGGGCATGGGACCGGCCCTGGCCCACCGCGTCGTCGCAGCCTTTGGCAAGGATACCATGGCCGTACTGGAAAAAGACCCGCAGCGGCTCCTGGAAGTCGAAGGCATCGGCCCTAAGAAGCTGGCTGTCATTACGGAATCCTTCTATGAAGAAAAACAGGTCAACGACATCGCCTATGACCTGGAACAGCACGGCGTCGCCGGCCGTTATGCCAGCCGGCTCTTGCAGAAATACGGCGACGACGTCCACTACGTCCTGACGGAAGAACCGTACCGCATGATCGCCGAAATCGACGGCATCGGCTTCAAGACAGCCGACCAGATCGCACTGGCCTACGGCATGGACCGGCAGGACCCGCAGCGTCTCAGCGCCGGCCTGACCTATGTCCTGCGGACGATGACCCAGAATGGCCACGTCTGTATCCCCGATACGGAACTGGTCCGGCGGGCGGCTTTCATCCTCCAGGCCGATGCCCTGGGGCTGCACGACATCCTCCGGGAAGCCATCGAAGTGGGCCAGCTCTGTACGGCCGATTTTGAAGGGACTTTGTACGTCTACACGCCGGAAGCCTATGAAGAAGAGGAATATATTGCCGGGCGCATCGGCGAAATGGGGAATATGAAGCCCCTGCCCATGAAGACCCACGTCCAGCTCTTCCTCGACCGCTGGCAGGATGCGCGCCATTTCGAGCTGGCCGACAAGCAGCGCGAAGCCGTAGAGAAATCCCTGCAGTCCGGCATGACCGTCATCACCGGCGGCCCTGGGACGGGCAAGACGACTGTCGTCCAGACCATCATCCGCCTGGCCGAACAGGAAGGCTTGCGCATCCTGCTCTGTGCACCAACGGGACGGGCGGCCAAGCGCCTGGCCGAAACGACGCAGCGCAAGGCCAAGACCATCCACCGCCTGCTCGTTCCCGACGGCCACGTCGGGGCCATGCAGGTCTTTGAATATAACGAAACGAAGATGCTGCCGGCCGACCTGGTCATCGTCGATGAAGTATCCATGCTCGACATGGAAATGATGTACCATCTCCTCAGCGCTCTGAAGCCGCAGTGCCGCTGCATCCTCGTCGGCGACGCCGACCAGCTGCCGTCGGTCGGGGCCGGCGCCGTCCTGCACGACATCATCGCGTCCGGCCAGGTCCCGGTCGTCCGCTTGGATACGATTTTCCGCCAGAAAGAAGGGGGCCGCATCGTCACCAACGCCCATCTCATCAACAGCGGCCGCCTGCCCGTCGTCAATGAAGACACGGAATTCCGCTTCGTCGAAATCGACAACGAAGCCGACGGCGCCGAAAAGATAAGCGCCCTCTATAACAGCGAATTATTGGAAACGGGCGATAAATTCGCCGTCCAGGTCTTGTCGCCGATGTATAAGAACCCCTGTGGCGTAGATAACCTCAATCAGCTCATCCAGGAACGGTTCAACCCGCCGGCCGAAGGGAAGGCCGAACTGAAAGGGAAGAACGTCGTCTTCCGCGTCGGCGATAAGGTCATGCAGAAGCACAACGACTATGAAAAAGGCGTCTTCAACGGCGATATGGGTGAAATTTTTGCCATCCAGAAGGACATGGTCTATGTCCGCTATCCCGAACAGGATGTCAAATACGAAGGCCAGGAAGTCGATGAAATCACCCTGGCCTATGCCATTACCGTCCACAAGAGCCAGGGCAGTGAATACCACACGGTCATCATGGTCCTGGTCAACAGCCACGCCATCATGCTCCAGCGCAACCTCTTCTATACGGCCGTCACCCGGGCCAAGCGCAAAGTCATCCTCGTCGGCACCAAGCGGGCCGTCCAGACAGCCGTCCAGAACCAGCGCACGAGCCGCCGCTTCACGCTGCTCATCCCGCGCCTGCAAGGAGAACTCATCGTCTAGGGAGGGAAACTATGTCCCTGATCACGCAGCTTTTCAACCTCTTATATCCGCCGCGCTGTCCGTCCTGCGGCGCCATGGTGACCCATGATGGCGACTGGTGCCCGGCCTGCCTGGCCGCCATCTGGCATCCCCGGCGCATCAACAAGCCGACGGCTGTGAGGCACCTCAGCGCCTGTTACTGCCTGGCCGATTACCGCGGTGCCATGCGCTATGTCCTGCACGACATCAAATATAACGGCAAGCCAGGAAAGTGCCGGGCCTGCCGGACCCTGCTCGACCGCTTCCCCTGGCCGGAACGGTTTGCCCTTATCGACGTCGTCGTCCCCGTGCCGCTGGCACCGGAAAAATTACAGCGCCGCGGCTTCAACCAGGCCGAAGCCCTCTTTCGCGACTGGGCCTCGTCCCGCTGGACCTGGTGCGACGCCTTGCAGCGCCTGCGGCCGACGAAAGTCCAATGGCAGCTCCGGCGGGACGAGCGGACCGAGAACGTCCACGAGGCCTTTGCCGTCAAAGAAACCATCGACGTCGGTAAAAAACACATCCTCCTCGTCGAGCAAAGATGCTTGGGATTGATACAATATTGGAAACGGTGTGCATAGCGAAAAAGTCCATATATAGCGAGGCCTAGGCAAACGTCGGCAGATGGCCGGCTTTTTTTGTGCCTAAAATCAGGAGAGCGGACTTATAGCAAAGGAGAAGAAAAAACGGCAATAAGAATACGGCAGTAACGATAGCTTTTTATCGTTACTGCCGTATTTTTTAGATTTTCTTTCCCCATTGAATACCAAACAGGGTTTCATCGTTTGGCCCCAATTTTATAACTGCATGGTTATTGAGCAGAGAAGAAATATCTGGCCCTAAATTGTCTTGTCGGTCAAATGCTATGAAGATTTGTTTTCCTCTGATGGTTGAATACAGTTGTAATAGTTGCCGTAAGTTTTCATCGGAAATATTCGGAAATAATAATGAATCGTGGGCAAGAGCTGGCAGTGGTGTCAATTTTAAAATACTTAAATCGTAAATCAGCATTCCTTTATAATTGGTGCCAGTTCCTGAATCTCTCGGTGTCTCAAAGGTATAGCTGTTGCTTTTTAGCAACCTGAGAATGGGCGCATTGTCTTCACCATGAGATATGAAGTCGCTGATTTTCTCCATTTCATCATTAATACTTTTTTCCATCTGATGCAGAAGCAATGTGGTTCGCTCTTCAAGTGCTTTCTTTGCTTGCTTTTCAATTTCAGTTAAATTTTGCAGATTGATAAAATTATCGCATTCATTTTCTAAAGTAGTTATCTCATGATCGAGCTTAGTATAAGCGGTAAGAAATTCGTCACTAAATGCCATCGATGGTTTTAGTCGTTCGATATAATTTTGGATTTTATCCACTTGGTTTTGGAGAGGTAGTAGCTCTTGTTCCATTCTTCTCTTTGTTTCAAGCAATTCATCTTTGAGTATAGATTGTATCTTGTGGTGGAATTTTTCAATTTTAGCTAGTTTTTCAATATTGGCATTGGGGAAGAAGGTCAAGAGATTATTCAAATCTGCTTCCGTTGGTTGAACCCCAAGTTGAAGATTTAAATCGACGAGATGAATATCATTTTTCTTCTGCTCAAGCTTTTTTCTGGCATCACGAAGATATCGTTTTAATTCGTTTATTTGATTGGCCTTTTTCACTTCTTCTCTATCAACAGAGGAATTATTGGAGAAGGCTAGGTCTTCTTTTTCTTGACGTAATTCGGCTAACTTTGATTGTGCCTTCTCATACTCTTTTTGTCGTGTAATAGCAGAGGCGATAAAGTTGTATTTCTGTGCTGTACGAAAGGCGGAGTGCTTGTCTTTAGCGGATTTTAACTGGTTCTGGAAATATGAAATCTCATTATGGTGGTTGAAAAGACAGAGCAAGACATTGATTGCAGCCGTACTGTTCTCTGACTCTCTGATTTTCAATGGCTGCATTTCATCGATTTTGCTTTTCTTATAGATACGGAAAAAGCGGCTGATTGTATTCCTAAATGAAACTCCGGGAAAATCCATTTTGTATTGATGACAAAGCCATTGAGTGTATTCAGTCAGGCGTATCTCTTTGAAGATATCTTTTGACGGATGTTCACGAATCACGTCAGGATTTGTTGTATCTCGCGAAAATCTGTAATCTTGATTTGAAAAACGAAAGGTGAAAAATATTTCATGGTTTCCCAATTCAATCACAGCATCGCTTTTTACATAAGACGAACCACCAAATGCGAAATCAATTATCATAAGCATGGTGGATTTTCCAATAGAATTCGCTCCATTTTTACTTCCTAGTATGACATTTAACCCTGGGTGAAAGTTTATTGTTTCCTCTGGGTGCTTTGGAGTTTTAAATTTGGAGCAAGATATTTCTATCAACATTTTTCTATTTCTCCCTTTTCATTTAATGTAATTTTTTTGAGGGCGTATAGACAATCCAGAACATCAACGAGTTCTACAGGCCCCTTGATGGCTCTGCATAGATGCAGAAGTTCGACTGGAGTCTTAGGAGTATTCAGGTTATATAGGATGCAAGGCATCTTGGATAAGATGCTGTCATTATATGAAAAAAGTTTATTTGGTAATATCATGAAATACCTCGCAGGATTGAATGAAATAACAGACAACAATATTACAATAAATCAGATTTTGTTTTGTTATGCGGTGAATTTGCTTAGATATACTTTCATATATTGCAATTTGTGAAAGCCCTTTATCTTCCAAGCGCTGACAAATTGTTTTTATTTCGATACGAACCAACTCGTCTGAATATTGTTTCTGGCGTGATAGGTTCTGCATGATTTGATTAATATAGAAAAAGTATTTTGTGACATAATTTTTTACGGTTTCTGCTAGAAGAAGATTTTCATCTTCATCAATCTTATTTGCAATAAACGTCGGCTCGTAATTTAACGAAGTTAAAGTACTTGGCTTTAAATAAACCAGACTTTCAACAACTCGTCTTATGCCTTTATCAATGTTTACATCAGATATTGTACTTCTTGCTTTTCTGGACTCAATCTGCAGTTCTTTTGCTGTTTCGAGTTCCTTGCGTTCGTGTGCTGTATGCTTCAAAATATACTGTTCAAAGCAATCATGACAAACGGCACAGATATTTGAGAAAGAAGGTACTTTCTTTTCATTGATGATAAGAACCTCATAATCGGGGGTGCTTCTTCCGTCATCAGCAAATTTTTGGAGATGGTGCGAACAGCCTGGCATAGAGCAGGTGCTGTTGCAATCATCTAACAGACCACTGCCATATTGTCCTTTCAGCTGATTTGACTTATAGTGTGCTTCTTGCTCACGTCGCGTATTTTCCAACGCCGGATCAATAAGTTCTTCGAGCCCACGCTTTAACAGATCGAATAACTTTTCACCAACATTATCTTTGGTTACGTCTTCAGCAAATGGTGTTATGTCCTTTGCTAAACCATCCAGCACAATATCTGATCGATTTGGATCATGTATTGATTCGATGAAATTATCTCGTGTCAGACGAGATAACATTTTTCCTGCCAATTTTTTGGTTGGCTTACTTGTATAGAATTTTCTGAGAGATCCATCCTTATAGCTTTCTTCTGAGGAAGGGTCTCTTTTTGTATACCATTCATCTTCAGGGATGTCGCAGAGCATCTGGATAAGATTACGCATGAAACTAGGAACTTCTGCATCTTTCATGAGATGAGGACGAATAGCGTGTATGACCTCTTTGAACAACATGGTAGGGCTCCTTGTTTTCCTATTTTTCCTACGGTTTCCTAAAACATCTAATTTGAGGGAGGGGCATTTTGTATAGTAGGGATGTAAGTTAACTTCATTTTACCATTTCTTTTGCTCCCTGAAAATATATTGAAGATTGCTAATATTAGGGAAACAAAAGAGAAACTGTCTCGACGTTCACTCCCGGACGCGGGTGTGCCCAGAGCCGAGAGACGGTCTGGAAAGTTAATCACGTCAGCCTACTGGGATGGTTGGCCATAGAAGCGAGGATGCATCTTATGGTCAATTTCGACAGGCTGCCTGCGTGGATTCTCGCTTCGCATTATGCGAAGGAGATCGCGCATGGCCAATCTACAGACAAACAAACAGAAGCAGTATTACATTCCTCTGGAGCTCACTCCAGAAACCGTCATCACCGAGGAGTACAAGGATTGTGAAGTCCGCTGGTCAAAAATCGGTTGCCGGAAGGTACGTACTATCCTGATTCCAGCAACCAAAGAACAGTACTATGAATTCATGCGTCCGCTCTGGCGGGAAGATAAACGACAGCAGCGGCATGGTGCCGATGAGGTATCGGCGGACAAGGTGCGGGATGACTACGAGCTGGAGGTGCCTGATGACTTCAACTTAGAGGAAGAAGTCGTGAAGGAAGAGTTGCTGGCAGCGCTGCGCCATGAACTGGCAGCCCTGCAGGACATCGATCGGACTATCTTGATGATGCTTGCCGATGGTTCCAGCGAAGCGGCGACCGGGAAGGCCGTCGGCTTGAGCCAGAAAGCGGTGAACAAGCGCAAACATAAGCTCTATGCACTCCTAAAGGAACACCTCGAAGACTTCCGTTAAATGGGGAAAAATCCGGCTGCAAAAAAAAGTGGCCGGATTTTTTTTGAAATCGGTACTTAACGATAACGCGGTTGTCCTATTACTGGTGAAGGGCGAATGAAGAAGCTCTTCAGGAAGGAGGCAGACAGATGATTCACACACAGACACCTGAGAAACTGGCTCAGCAGCAAAAGATGAACCGGGAACTGGCGGCAGTGCTGATGGCCATCAGCACCACGACCCGCAGTATCGCCAGGAACATCCATCTCTTATCGATGCAAAGACATGTGAAAGGAGTCAATCCGTATGACAAACGATGAATTGCAGAAACTGGCAGCAGCCCTGACCGATTGCGGAAAGGCGCTGCTGAAGATTTCCGAAGCCATGGCGGTGAAAGAAGATAATCCGCCAGCTTCAGAAGCAAAATCTGAGAAGGCTGAAGAGCCGCTGACCCTGGAAGATGTCCGTAAAGTTGCTGCCGACAAGGCTCGCAAGGGATTCACAGCAGAAGTCCGCAGCCTCATCCAGAAGTATGGGGCGGACAAGCTGTCCGGCATTGATGCGGCACAGTATGAAGCGTTCCTGAAGGAGCTAGAGGTGATCGGTCATGCCGGGTAAACACGCGGTGCTGTCCGCATCTTCCTGCTACCGATGGTTGGCCTGCCCGCCGTCCGCCCAGGAATGTGCCAATTTGCCGGATACCTCCAGTGAATTCGCCCGCCAGGGAACAGATGCCCATACGCTCTGCGAATTCAAGGTGAAGACAGCTCTGGGGCAGAAGATGGAAGACCCGACGAAATCCCTGACGTACTTTGATGAGGAGATGGCGGAATGCACTGATGAATATGCGCAGTTCGTTATGGAATGTCTGGCAGCGGCCAAAGCATCCTGCAAGGACCCGCTGATTATGATTGAACAGCAGCTGGACTTTTCCAAGTGGGTTCCTGGCGGGTTCGGAACAGGCGACTGCCTCATCGTGGCCGACGATACCCTGACGGTCATCGATTACAAGAACGGCCTGGGAGTCCTGGTGGATGCCGAGAAGAATCCGCAAATGATGTGCTATGCCCTCGGCGCACTGAACTTGTTCGATGGCATCTATGATATCCGCCAGGTGTCCATGACCATCTTCCAGCCCCGCCGGGACAACGTCAGTACCTGCACCATGAGCAAGGAAGCACTGCTCCACTGGGCCGAAACGGTGCTGAAGCCCGCGGCAGAACTGGCGGACAAAGGCGAAGGGGAGTACAAGGCTGGCGACCATTGCCGTTTCTGCAAGATCAAGGCGACATGTCGCAAGAGGGCTGAATATAACCTGGAACTGGCTCAGTATGATTTTGCCGTCCCGTCCACGCTTCAGGATGAAGAAATCGAAGCCGTCCTTTCTAAGGCCGATGAACTGGTGAACTGGGCCGGAGATGTCAAAGAATACGCTTTGCAGCAGGCCCTGTCCGGCAAGCAGTGGGACGGATGGAAACTGGTCGAAGGACGGTCGAACCGCCGCTACGTAAGTGAAGAAGCAGTCGCCGCCAAAGTGGAAGACGCGGGCTTCAATCCCTATGAAAAGAAGCTGCTCGGCATCACGGCGATGACGAAACAGCTCGGCAAGAAGCGGTTCGAAGAACTGCTGTCAGATTTAGTGGAAAAGCCGCAGGGCAAGCCGGTCCTGGTGCCGGAATCGGATAAGCGTCCGGCCATGCACACCGCGGCAGATGATTTCAATGATGAAAAATAAGGAGGAACTTGTTATGTCCAAGAATTATGTCAATCCGTGCAAAGTGATTACCGGAGTCAATACCAGATGGTCTTATGCCAACGTCTGGGAACCGAAGTCCATCAATGGCGGTACGCCGAAGTACAGCGTCAGCCTGATCATCCCTAAGTCGGATACGAAGACCGTAGAAAAAATCCGCGCTGCCATCAAGGCTGCCTATGAAGAAGGCGAAAGCAAGCTCAAGGGCAATGGCCGCGTCGTACCGGCTCTCGAAGCCATCAAGACACCGCTCCGTGACGGCGACCTGGAACGCCCGGGCGATGACGCTTATAAAGACAACTTCTTCGTCAATGCCAACTCGGCTACCAAGCCGGGCATCGTCGATGCCGACTGCCAGCATATCCTAGAACGCTCTGAAGTCTACTCCGGCGTCTATGGCCGTGCGTCCATCAACTTCTATGCCTTCAACAGCAACGGCAATAAAGGCATTGCCTGCGGACTGAACAATCTGCAGAAAATCCGTGATGGCGAACCCCTCGGTGGCAAACCCCGTGCAGAAGATGATTTTGCTACAGCTGACGATGATGATTTCCTGGCATAAGGAGGTTCGATTATGGAAACTATGATGAGACTGATTCTGGACGGCCTGTACTGCCTGGTCGCACTGTGCGCCGGCGGATTCTTCGTGGCCATGATTTATACGGATATCAAAAAAGACCAGCGGGATGAAGAAATGGCCCGGCACCGGGAAGAACGGGAAGAAGAATATCACCGCAAGCAGATGGAATCCTTCCGGAAATAAGTAGTGGTAAATTGCGGCGGCGGGGCCTTGTGTCTCGCCGTTTTTTTGAGGTGAAGAGTATGAAAACCATCAGTATCGATATTGAAACCTTCAGCGATGTCAACCTGGCTAAATGCGGCGTGTACAAATACGCAGAATCGCCAGCCTTTGAAATCCTTCTCTTTGGGTATGCCGTGGACGGTGGTGAGGTACAGGTCGTTGACCTGGCGCAGGGAGAGAGCATCCCGAACGCTATCCTGGATGCCCTGACCGATGAAACCGTCATCAAGTGGGCGTTCAATGCCAGCTTCGAACGGGTATGCCTGTCGCGATACCTGCGTGATTTTGGGATGAGCCTGGACCCGTTCCATGACCATCATCCGCTTTCCCGGGACTGTGCCAGGTTCCTCAATCCGGCGGGATGGAAATGCTCCATGATCTGGTCGGCCTATATGGGCCTGCCTCTTTCTCTGGAAGGCGCAGGGGCCGTACTGAAGCTGGACAGCCAGAAGATGAAGGAAGGCAAAGACCTGATTCGGTATTTCTGCGTTCCCTGCAAGGAAACCAAAGTGAATGGCGGCAGGACAAGGAACCTTCCTCAGCATGCTCCGGATAAATGGATTCTGTTCATGTCCTACAACAAACGGGATGTGGAAGTGGAAATGGCCATTCAGGAGCGGCTGAAGAAGTATCCTGTCCCGGAACCGGTATGGGATGAATATCATCTCGACCAGGAAATCAATGACCGGGGCATCGCCATTGACCGGACACTGGCTGAAAATGCCATCGCCATCGATGCCCGCAGCCGGGACAGCCTGATGGCTGTACTGAAGGAAAAGACGGGCCTGGAGAATCCAAACTCTGTCATCCAGATGATCGGCTGGCTAGAACAGCATGGGATGAAGACGGAGTCCTTGGGCAAAAAGCAGGTACAGGAACTGCTGAAGACGGCAGAAGGACCGCTTCGCAGTGTACTGTTGCTTCGACAGAAACTGGCCAAATCTTCGGTCCGGAAATACCAGGCCATGGAGATGACGGCTTGTGAGGATGGTCGGGCTAGGGGCATGTTCCAGTTTTATGGAGCCAACCGGACCGGACGGTTTGCCGGCCGGCATATCCAGTTGCAGAATCTGCCCCAAAATCATCTGCCGGACCTATCGGAAGCCCGGGAACTGGTACGCCAGGGAAATTACGAAGCACTGGAACTCTTGTACGATTCCATCCCCGATGTCCTTTCCCAGCTGATCCGTACGGCCTTTGTACCCCGGCAGGGGCTGAAGTTTGTCGTGTCGGATTTTTCGGCCATTGAAGCCAGGGTGCTTTCATGGCTAGCAGGAGAAACCTGGCGCTCGGACGTCTTTGCCCGAAATGGCGATATCTATTGTGCTTCGGCCAGCTCCATGTTCGGCGTTCCCGTGGAAAAACATGGCGTCAATGGCCATCTCCGGCAGAAAGGGAAAATCGCAGAACTGGCCCTTGGCTATGGCGGCTCCGTTGGCGCACTGAAGGCCATGGGTGCCCTGGACATGGGACTGACGGAAAACGAGCTGTATCCTTTGGTTCAGTCCTGGCGGTCGGCCAATCCGCACATTGTCGATTTCTGGTGGCGGGTGGACGCCGCCGTGAAGACAGCCATCAAGGAACATATCCCCATGCGGGTCGGCTGCATCCGCTTCCTGCATCAGAGCGGTATGCTGTTCATCCAGCTCCCTGGCGGACGGCGGCTTTCCTACGTAAAACCCCGGATTGGCGAGAACCGCTTCGGCGGGGAATCCGTCACCTATGAAGGCATCGGCGCAACGAAGAAGTGGGAACGGCTAGAGAGCTACGGCCCGAAGTTCGTGGAAAATATCGTCCAGGGTATCAGCCGGGACATCCTCTGTTATGCCATGCAGACGTTACGGTGCTGTGCCATTGTCGGCCATGTCCATGATGAACTGATCATCGAGTGCAACAGAAATGTCAGCGTCGATGCCATCTGCGAGCAGATGGGGCGGACACCGCCATGGGCCGAAGGGTTATTGCTACGGGCAGACGGATATGAGTGCAAATTTTATCAGAAAGATTGAAGTGGAGGTACTTAAAGCAGCGGATTCTGTCCTGTTACTGATAGAGGACGAGTTCCTCGGAATTTTAACGAAAGGTGGAATCCGCTATGAAGAATTTGATTCCTGAAGATGATTACGGTGTGTTCGCTGACCAGAAAGGGGTAGCCAGAGTCGATAGTCTGTTTGTCGCTGCAACTTTTGAGAAAGGCCATCGTCATGTATTGCGGGATATCGCCAGAATCATTGAGCCCAGATCCGGGCTCAGTGAAAATTTCATCCATGACAATTTTATGCTCAGTACCTACAAGGATGTCAGAGGAAGGAAACTGCCGCGTTACCTGCTGACCCGCGATGGCTTCACGATGCTGGTCATGGGCTACACCGGGGCTAAGGCGATGCATTTCAAGGAGCAGTATATCCATCGCTTCAATGAGATGGAGCAGTGCATCCGGTCGCTCCTGTCTGCCCGGCAGGAATTCCCGATGCTGACGGATATGATCTGCCGCCTGCATGAAAACCCGAAGCCGTACCACTTCAGCAACGAATGTGACATGCTGAACCGTATCGTGCTGGGCATGTCTGCCAAGCAGTTCCGGCTGGCCAACGGCATCGAAAAAGGGCAGAGCATTCGGCCTTATCTGACTGCGCAGCAGATACATGCGCTGGACCGGCTGCAGCACCTGGATTACGGCCTGCTGTATTCCTGCCCGGATTTCCAGCAGCGCAAACAGATGCTCATGACCTATTACAAGACGGAACTGGAGGGATGAAGTATGTTTTACGTCAAGGAACCGATTCATGATGTCATGGAAGTCACAATCGAAATCAACGATGAGAATGTATTCTGCCGCTGCCCGGTTTGTGGCAGAGAAATCCTGGTGGATCTGGAGGAAGTCCTGGGCGATGGGAAGGGCGACCTGTTCGGGACAGCCGTCCTGTGCGAAGACTGCTCCCGGGAACTGCTGGAGGTGCGCGATGGAGATGGATCCGAAGCGTAATGCGGAACACTACCCGGACCCGACGGCTTATCAGGCCATCCGGAATGCGGAACCGGCAAGGTTCCCGTTCCGGCCACTGGTATACGTGTGTTCGCCTTATGCCGGGGATGTGGATGCCAATACAGCCAGGGCGAGGAAATACTGTCGCTATGTGACAGATCAGGGAGGTATTCCGCTGGCCCCGCATTTGTATCTGCCCCAGTTCCTGGATGAAAAGACGGAGCGGGACCTGGCCCTTTTCATGGATATCGCCCTTTTGTCCAAGTGTGCGGAACTTTGGGTGTTCGGCGATATCATCTCGGACGGGATGCAGAAAGAAATCGAGTACGCCCGGCGCAAAAGAAAGCCTGTCCGGTATATCAAGGAGGTTTAAGAATCATGGAATTTACCCTTTATACGGCTGCTCTTACGGGGGCAGAGGCCAATTGCCGTTATCCGGAACAGCGGAAAATCAGCTGTGCCGAAGACCTTGAAGCAGCGGCTGCGTTTGACCATGTCTGTGTGGCATTCAAAAATGATTACCGGAAACGGGAGAATTTTCTCTCATCCGACGTCCTGGTCATGGACTGCGATAATTCGCATACGGAAAATCCTGCTGAATGGATGACTATGGAGAAATTCCTGGTCATGATGCCGGATGTCCCGGTGGCCATTGTCCCGTCACGGAATCATATGAAGCCCAAAGATGGGAAGTGTGCCAGGCCGCGCTTCCATGTCTATTTTGAGATTCCCGAGATTACAGATGAACCGTGCTATACGGAGCTGAAGCGGGCTGTTTATCACGCATATCCTTTTTTCGACGAAGCGGCTCTGGATGCAGCCCGTTTCATCTACGGCTGCCCGGCTGAGAAGGTGCTATGGCAGGATGGGAAAATGACGATCGATCAGGTGCTGAAGGCTCGGGAAGCCGGGACACACAGCATTCCCCAGGGACAGCGCAATAATACCATGAGCCGCTTTGCCGGCCGGGTCATCAAACGGTATGGGGCAACCGAGCGGGCATACTCCATTTTCCTTGAGGAAACCGAAAAATGCGACCCGCCGCTTTCTGATGCAGAACTCAATAAAATCTGGCAGAGCGCTGTGCGTTTTGGTGAACGCATTGCCAGACAGGAAGGGTACGTCAGTCCGGAACAGTACAATAACGATTTTGCCCGTCAGGGCAGCCTGAAGCCGGAAGACTACTCGGATATCGGTCAGGCCAAAGTGCTGAAGCGGGAATATGGTGATGAGCTGCGGTATACGGAAAGTACCGATTTCTTGCGGTACAACGGTATCTATTGGGCTGAATCCCATCAGGAAGCCATCGGCGCGGTGGAAGAATTCCTGGAACTGCAGCTGGCAGATGCCAGGGACCAGATGGAAGCTGGCAGAAAAGCGCTGCAGGAAATGGGCGTTGCGGCAGAACTCATCGATAAGGGCGGCCGGATGCTGGAGAAAGTCATCGAAGGCAGTCAGCAGAAAGCCTTCCAGTCCTACCAGGCGGCTTTGGCATATTATGCCTTTGTCATGAAGCGGCGGGACATGCGCTATATCATTTCGGCCCTGCAGGCCCTGAAGCCGATGCTGCTCATTCCCATCCAGGCCCTGGATGCGGATGAATTCCTGCTCAACACGCCTTCGTTTACGTATGACCTGCGGCAGGGGATGGCGGGCAGGCGGAATCATCGTCCGGAAGATTATATTACCAAATGCACCGCTGTCAATCCCGGAGAGGAAGGGGAAGCGGTCTGGCAGCAGGCCCTGGGCGAGTTCTTCACGGGCGACCAGGAGCTGATTGATTACGCCCAGGAAATCTGCGGACTCATGGCTATTGGCAAGGTGTATGTGGAAGCCCTGGTCATTGCCTATGGTGATGGACGGAACGGGAAATCTACCTACTGGAACTCCATCGCCCGGGTGCTGGGGAGCTATTGCGGCGGCATTTCGGCGGATGCCCTGACGGCGAACTGCAAGCGTAACATCAAGCCGGAAATGGCGGAACTCAAGGGCAAGCGCATGGTTATCGCGGCCGAGATGGAAGAAGGCGTCCGGCTTTCCACTTCTGTCCTGAAGCAGCTCTGCTCAACAGATGAAGTCGGCGGCGAAAAGAAATACAAGACGCCGTTTACCTTTGTACCGACCCATACGCTGGTCCTGTATACCAACCATCTGCCGCGCGTCGGAGCCAGTGATGAAGGAACATGGCGCCGGCTTATCGTCATTCCCTTCAAGGCACAGTTTGAAGGACATGGCGAAATCAAGAACTATGCGGATTATCTGGTGGAAACGGCTGGCCCCGCTATCCTGCGCTGGATCATCGAAGGGGCGGAGAAGGTCATTGCCAGCGAGTACCATCTGACCATGCCGAAATGTGTGCGGGATGCTATCCAGGAATACCGCGGGCAGAATGACTGGCTCCGTCATTTTCTGGAAGACTGCTGCGATGTGGATCCATCATGCCAGGAAAAGTCCGGGGCGCTTTATACGGCCTACCGCTTGTATTGCCAGCAGATGAATGAGTATACCCGTAGCACGACGGATTTTTATGGGGCCCTGGAGAAAGCAGGTTTCGACAGGCGCAAGCGGAAAGCCGGGTATTTTATTTATGGATTGAAACTGAAAGTCACAGATTTCCTGTGAGAGAAGGGAAGGGTGCAGGTCGGTGCAGGTCTATCCATAAACTCCCTTTAAGGCTGAAAAATAGAAAAAATGCCTTTAAGAAAAGTTTGCGGAACGACCTTCAACGACCTGCACCCCTGTAAAAAAGAGGTGATACCGATGCGGGAAAAAGAGATAGAGCATAACCTGGTGATGGAAACCAGGAAGGCAGGCGGTATGGCAGTGAAGTTTGTTTCGCCATCGTTTTCCGGCATGCCGGACCGCTTGGTCCTATTGGGTGATGGGAAGATGGGCTTCGTGGAAGTGAAAGCGCCGGGGCAGAAGCCGAGGCCGCTGCAGCTTAGGCGTCATGCCATGCTGCGGAGGCTGGGCTACCAGGTCTTCGTCCTGGATTCCATGGAGGACATCCCTGCTGTCCTAAAGGCCATCGCCCACACGCCCGATAGGAAAGGGGGCGGAAGTGCATGAAGTTCATGCCGCATGAATATCAGAAATACGCCATCGAATATATCAAGTCCCATCCCGTCACGGCCCTGTTCCTGGACATGGGACTTGGCAAGACGGTGACGACGCTGACGGCCATCCGGGACCTGATGTATGACACCTTTGAAGTACAGCGGGTGCTGGTTGTCGCTCCGCTGCGGGTGGCGAGAGACACCTGGCCGGATGAAATCAAGAAGTGGGACCACCTGAAATGTCTTGCCTGTTCCGTCGTGGTCGGCAGCGTGGCAGAACGGAGAAGAGCCTTGCAGCAGGATGCGGATATCTATATCGTGAACCGGGAGAACCTGGTATGGCTCTATCAGAACAGCCACCTGGATTTCGATATGGTTGTCCTGGACGAGCTGTCGAGCTTCAAGAACCACCAGTCGAAGCGGTTCCGGGCCATGAAGGCCCTGCGTCCCAGGGTGAAACGCATCGTCGGGCTTACAGGTACACCCAGCGGCAATGGTTTGATGGATCTCTGGGCCGAGTTCCGCATCCTGGATATGGGAAAGCGGCTGGGGAGATATATCAGCCAGTACCGGAACCTGTACTTCCAGCCGGATAAGCGCAATGGCATGGTGGTGTATTCCTACAAACCCCTGCCGGGAGCGGAAGAAGCCATCTATCACCAGATTGCCGACATCACCGTGTCCATGAAGGCGACCGATTACTTGAAAATGCCGGAGCTGGTGAGCGTAGCGAAGGAAGTCCGGTTGAGCGGTAAGGAAAAGGAACGGTATGATGAACTGAAGAAATCCCTGGTGCTGGAACTTCCAGGCGGCGAAATCACAGCCGCCAATGCTGCGTCGCTTACCTTGAAGCTTTCGCAGTTGGCGAACGGTGCCATTTATACAGATGACAAGGATGTGGTGACCATCCATGACCGGAAGCTGGATGCCATGGAAGACCTGGTGGAAAGCGCCAACGGGAAACCGGTCCTGGTGGCCTATTGGTTCAAGCACGATAAAGACCGCATCCAGAAGCGTATGGAATCCCGGGAACTGAAGGAGCCGAAGGACTTCGCCGACTGGAACGCAGGAAAGATTCCCGTGGCGCTTATCCATCCGGCCTCTGCCGGACATGGGCTGAACCTTCAGCAGGGTGGTTCCATCCTGGTCTGGTTCGGCCTGACCTGGAGCCTGGAACTGTACCAGCAGACCAACGCCCGGCTCTGGCGGCAGGGGCAGCAGAGCCGCACAGTCATCATACAGCACATCATAGCCAAGGACACGATTGATGAACGCATCCTGAAAGTCTTGGAACACAAAGACGGAACCCAGGCCGCACTGATCGAGGCGGTGAAAGCTGACCTGGGCATGACGGAAACAGGAAAAGGGGGTATACTATGAAGCAGGACTTGGAAGGAGAAGAAAAGCGTATGGAAGCCAAAGCGTACCTGGAACAGGCACGGAACATCAACATACAGATAGACAGCAAGCTGGAGCAGGTATCCGCCTTGCGGCAGCTTGCCATCAAGGCGTCATCGACACTCAGCCCGGTGCCGCCGAGCGGGACACCCAACCCGCATCGGCTGGAAGAAACCATCGCCCGCATGATGGATATGGAACAGGAAGTGGATGAAGCCATCGACGTCCTGGTCGAACTCAAGGCAGACATCATGAAGGCCATCATCCGGGTGCCGGATGCCCGGGAACGGGTCGTCCTGGAACTCCGCTACTTGGCCTTCAAGGATTGGGCGTCCATTGCCGATGCCCTGGGGCTTCATGTCCGCCAGGTGTACCGCCTGCATGACGAAGCCTTGAAACACATCGAGATTCCTGGAGAATGTCACTGAATGTCACTAAAGCAGCACTTGATGTCACTGGCTTCCGTAAGATATACTATAATCAGCAAGAAAAGAATGAAGGACCGAGGCTTGAACGCCATCGGTCCTTTTTGATGCCGGAGATGATACGAATGCCAAGAAGACCGCAGACACCGTGCAAGTATCCGGGATGCCCAAAGCTGGTGCCGTACGGAAGGAAGTATTGTGATGAACATGAACGGCAGTGCCAGGGGGAACGGAAGAGCGCGGTGCTGCGTGGCTACGGGAGAGAATGGCAGAAAGCCAGGAAGTTCTTCCTGAAACGTCATCCCTGGTGCATCCGCTGCAAAGAGAAAGGACGGCTGGTCCCGGCAACCGTCGTGGATCATATCAAGCCGCATCGTGGCGACCCGGATTTGTTCTGGGATGAGAAGAACTGGCAGCCCTTGTGCAAGAGCTGCCATGACCATAAGACGATGACCGAAGACCGGGACATCGAGTACAAGTACTGAAAAGCAAGCGGGGCGGGGGGATGTCAATCTCTGCAGCCCTTCCGTCCATGACCGCCGCCCCCTCAAATGGGAAAAAACGCGAAATTCATAAGGGGGGATATAAGGACGGTCTTCAACCGAATATCAAGCAGCTCCAGGCTTCTGGCCCGGGGCTTTTTTATTGCCAGGGAGAAGGGAACCTTCATGAATGACTGCCAGCGCAGGCAGATTGAAACCATGCGGAAACAGGGGATGGGATACAAGGCCATCGCCCGGGAAACGAAGCTGTCACGGGACAGCGTACGGAATTATTGCCGCTGGCATCATCTAAACGGATACGGAGCCGCCATCGCCGCGGCATCCAGAAAGGAAACAGTGTATGAAGACATCGGATATGGAATGGAAAGTCCTGCCCATCGGCCAGCTGAAGCCTGCGGCATATAACCCCAGGAAGCAGCTGAAGCCCGGTGACAAGGAATATGAGAAGATCAAGCATTCCATCCAGGAGTTCGGTTATGTAGACCCCATCATCGTCAACTATGACATGACCGTCATCGGCGGGCATCAGCGCCTGACTGTGCTGAAAGAACTGGGCTATGAAGAAGTCCAGTGTGTGGTCGTCCATATCGAAGACGAACACAAGGTCAAGGCACTCAATATCGCGCTCAATAAAATCACCGGCGCCTGGAACGAACAGCTCCTGGCCGACCTCATCGTGGATTTGCAGAGCGTCGATTTCAATGTAGACCTGACGGGCTTCGAGGCACCGGAAGTGGAGCAGCTCTTTTCCAAAGTCCACAATAAGAAGGTGAAAGAAGATGATTTCGATGTGGGCGGAGAACTGGAACAGCCGGCTATGGCCAAGGCAGGGGATATCTGGCTCCTGGGGGAACACCGTGTCATCTGCGGCGATGCCACGCTGCCGGAAACCTACAAATGTTTGATGGACGGCAAGAAAGCAAATCTGGTGCTGACGGATCCTCCGTACAATGTGGATGTGGAAGAAACGGCCGGGAAAATCAAGAACGACAATATGCCGGACGATAAATTTTATCAGTTCCTGTTCAGCGCTTTCGTCAACATGGAGCAGAACATGGAACGGGATGCATCCATCTATGTGTTCCACGCCGATACGCAGGGGCTGAACTTCCGCAAGGCCTTCAAGGACGCAGGCTTCTACCTGTCCGGCTGCTGCATCTGGAAGAAGAACGCCCTGGTCCTGGGCCGCAGTCCGTACCAGTGGCAGCACGAGCCGTGCCTGTTCGGCTGGAAGCTGAACGGGAAACACCAGTGGTATTCCGACCGCAAGCAGACAACCATCTGGGAATATGACCGTCCGAAAGCCAGTAAGGAACATCCGACCATGAAGCCCGTGGCGCTCATGGCCTATCCTATACAGAACTCGTCCATGAGCCACTGCATTGTCCTGGACCCGTTCCTCGGCTCCGGCTCCACGCTCATGGCCTGCCAACAGACAGACCGCATCTGTTATGGCATCGAGCTGGACGAGAAGTTCGTCGATGTCATCGTGAAGCAGTATATCAGCGAGTGCGGGAGTGAAGGCGTGTTTATACTGCGTGGGAATGAGAAAATTACTTATGATAAAGTACAAGAATGACTTGCTATTATCGGCGTTCAGCGTGATATATGTACTAGCAAAACAAGGAGGTACATAGACCATGACAATCCAGACGAACCTGAACGACCGCAAGGAACTGGCCAGAAAACTGATTCCTTTTAACCATAACGAAAAGCTTCATTACGCCGGAGCACCGACCTTTGCCTACGAAGGGCAGAGCTTCCGCATCCTTCGCAGCGGCGATATCGAATGTGACGATGGAAAGACAGAAGCCGCCATGATTGGTTTCCTTCAGCAGGAAGGCATCCTTCTGCAGCCGGAGCCGGCAGAAGGAACGGAAACCGAAGTGCCGCAAGAGCGGCTGCAGCAGGATGAAACGCCAGGATTGGAAGCACTGCCGCAGACGGAAACGGAGCCGGATACGATGGAAATCAAGGTTCCCCTTGATGGCATGGACGGGGCGCAGCTTCGCAATCTGGTCTTCATGCTCCATGCCCAGCAATACCTTCTGAACCGGGCTGCGGGGCATGAAAACATCCAGGTGCCGGACAGGCTGATTGAAGACCTGAAAGAGGAACCTGTGACAGACAGGACTTCATTCTTTGTGGTCTACCAGAACTACAGCAAGGAAGGGAAAGGCTTCCTGATTACTGCAGAAACAGTGACATTCTATTTGGTTGCGACAGGCAACGCCATGAAGAACCGTGCTTTGATTGAACTGACGGCCTTCATGGTCGGCGCGGCGAAAAAGGCGAAACGAATTAATCCCGTCACCCGGAAACCGGAGAATGAGAAATACTATCTGCGGATGTGGCTCCTGCGCATCGGCATGGGAACGAAAGCCAGTCACGAATCGCGCATGGCCCTGCTGAAAGGCCTGAACGGATGGAGTGCTTTCCGCACAGAAGCGGACGCCAAAGCCCACGCTGAACGGCAGAAGGAACGCCGGAACCAGAACACATAAATCCTCAATTTAATTCATAATTATTCTCAAAATGACTTGCTATTGTGTGCCTTTAGAGTGATATATAGTGTACCGAAAGAACACACGCACACATAGAAAGGACAGAGATGATTATGAAAACACTGCACTTTGGAATCGAAATGGAAATGACAGGGATTACGAGAAGCCGGGCCGCCAGCCTCATGGCCCGCTTCTTCAGAACGGAAAGCCGGCACGAAGGCGGAGCCTACGATACCTATATCGCAAGGGATGAACAGGGACGGAAATGGAAAGCCATGAACGACTCCAGCCTGATTCCCCAAAAGAAGGTGAACGGAAACATTACAGACGCTTCCAGCTTCTACCGCACGGAAGTGGTCAGTCCCATCCTTTCCTACGAAGACATTCCGAAGCTGCAAGAGCTGGTACGGACGCTCCGCAAGGCCGGTGCCTTTGCCAACAAGTCCTGCGGCATCCACATCCATGTCGGGGCCGAACGGTTCACGGTAAAGACCCTGCGGAACCTGGTGAACATTATGGCGAGCAAGGAAGACATGATTTACCGCGCTCTCCAGATCAATCCCTCGCGGGAAAGCCGGTACTGCCGGAAGGCGAACACCACCTTCCTGAAGGAACTCAACCGGGAAAAGCCGGACACCCTGGACGGGATCGCCGACCTCTGGTATCAGGAAGCACCCTATGGACGGACTCACCATTACAACAGCACCCGCTATCATGGGCTGAACCTGCATGCCACCTTCACCAAGGGAACGGTTGAGTTCCGGCTTTTCAACGGGACGCTCCACGCCGGAGAAATCAAGGCATACATACAGTTCTGCCTGGCCGTCGCCCATCAGGCCCTCGCGCAGAAGAAAGCCTCGGCACGGAAAAGCGAAACGGACAATGAGAAATACGCCTTCCGATGCTGGATGCTCCGGCTCGGACTCATCGGCGACGAATTCAAGACCTGCCGCCTCCACTTCCTCAAACATCTCACAGGCAACTCCGCATGGCGCAACGCCGCCGCTTGAAGGGGGTAGCCTTCCGGGCAGCTTCGGCTGCCCTTGGGGTGGTAGAAGGGCATTCCCTTCAGAAAGGATGAGAGCGATGAAACAAAGAATCTACATTGCCTATGGCAGCAACATGAGTGAAGTGCAGATGGCGCAGCGGTGTCCCGATGCCACCCTTGCGGGGACAGGACGGGTAAATGGGTATGAGCTGCTTTTCAAAGGCTCCCTGACCGGATGCTACGCCACTATCGAGAAAAAGGCGGATGCCTTCGTGCCGGTCGTCCTCTGGCGCATTTCGGCAGCAGATGAACGGCGACTTGATGCCTATGAAGGCTTTCCGCGGTTCTATTACAAGAAAACCGTCCCCGTTGAAACAGACAGCGGCACAATCCACGGCCTGGTGTACATCATGCACGAAAACCGCCGGTTCGGCATCCCGGAAGACTGGTACTACCAGAACATGGAGCGGGATTACCGCAAATTCGGTTTCGACCTGTCCGTCCTGCGGGCTGGTCTGCGGCACAGCCGGGAACGGATGGAAGGGACGCGGGTGCGGCTTATCGCCATGGATGACAGGCAGGCACCGCCCAGGGGAACTGAAGGCACCGTCCAGTTCGTCGATGATGCCGGGACCATCCATGTACAGTGGGATACGGGCAGCAGTCTTGGGCTGGTACCCGGAGCCGATGAATGGGAAGTCATCGAATAAGGTGGATAAATATCGGATGAATGATTTGCTATTATGTGCGTTCAGAGTGATATATATACATGACAAAGGGGACAAGCCCTAGAGGAAAAGCACACGAAAGCGAGGATTTTACCATGACAAACATCTATGTACTCCGCAACCATTTCGAACTCCGCGAATACCAAACAGCCATAACAAGGGCTGATTTTGAAACCCATTTCAAGGCTACCAAGGAAAAAGTGACCTTCACTTTTGGCGGATGGGATGGCAAAAGCTACGATGGCGAAAGCCGCACGGCAAGGGTTTACCGGACCGATATAAAAGGCTACGAAGATGCCCGGTTCATCAAAGTTGGCAAGGGGCTTCATTATATCGAGGAAGATCGACAGGTGCTTGAAAAAGCAACCGGGGAAACCCATCCAAGCACTGGATGGCTGGTCGATGTCCTGAAAAGCACGAAGTAAGGGAATCCTAAAGACGGGGCCGCAAGGCCCTGTTCTTTGCCATAAAATAAAATGCATAAATTTTCTTTAGAAATGGTAAAAGAAAATCGGGGAAGGCTGCAGCCGCGGCCTTCTCTGCCGTACAGCCCGCAAGGGCTTTTTTATTGGGAGGTGAGCGCCATTGGCTGTACGAGGAAGAAAACCGAAGCCGACGGCGCTCAAGGTGCTGGAAGGCAATCCCGGTCATCGTCCCCTCAATAAGAAGGAACCCATGCCAAAGGGACGGCTCCCTCGTTGCCCGGACTGGCTGGAGGATGATGCCAAGAAAGAATGGAAGCGGCTGGGGAAAGTTCTCGCTGAGATGGGGATGCTGACCCATCTGGACATGATGGCCTTTGCCGGATACTGCCAGGCGTATGCCCGGTGGAAAGGGGCCGAAGAGTTCATCACCCAGCATGGGGATATGGTGCGGACGCCGAACGGATACCTGCAGCAGGTGCCTCAGGTGTCCATCGCCCAGACGAACCTCAAAAGCATGCTGAAGTTCTGTGAGCAGTTCGGCCTGACTCCGTCTGCCCGGAGCCGCATGATCGGGGAAGAAAACGGGGAAGAAACAGAAACGGATGAAATGGAACTGCTGCTAAGGGGGTGACAAGTTTGGCATTTGTATATAAGCCGTCAGCGTTCATGCTGCCGGCTTCCCGTTATGATGAAGAAAAGGCTGACCGTGCCGTCGCTTTCATCGAGCATCTCTGTCATACCAAAGGAAAATGGGCCGGGAAGCCTTTTCTCTTATTGCCCTGGCAGGAACAGATTGTGCGTGATCTGTTCGGCATCGTCAAGGAGAACGGGAAGCGGCAGTTCCTGACGGCCTATATAGAGATACCAAAGAAGAATGGGAAGAGCGAGCTGGCTGCCGCCATCGCCCTGTACCTTCTTTATGCTGATAATGAACCGAGTGCCGAAGTGTATGGTGCAGCCTGTGACCGCAACCAGGCATCCATCGTCTTTGATGTGGCACGGCAGATGGTCGAGATGAGTCCGGCTCTGATGCGCCGTTCCAAGATACGGTCGGCCGGGAAGCGGATCATCAACTACCGCAATGCCGGGTTCTATCAGGTATTGTCAGCGGAAACAGGAACCAAGCACGGACTCAATGTGTCCGGCCTGGTCTTTGATGAAATCCACGCCCAGCCGAACCGGAAGCTTTATGATGTCCTGACCAAAGGCTCTGGTGATGCAAGGGAGCAGCCGCTCTTTTTCGTCATCACCACGGCGGGCAATGACAAGAACAGCATCTGTTACGAACTGCATACCAAGGCCCTGAACCTGATGGCGGGCCGGAAGAAGGATGCCACCTTTTACCCCGTGGTCTATGGGCTGGAACATGAGGAAGACTGGACGGATGAAGCGAACTGGTACAAGGCGAACCCGTCCCTGGGCCATACCATACAAATCGACCGCGTCCGGGAAGCGTATCGGAATGCCGTCGAAAATCCGGCGGAAGAGAATGTCTTCAAGCAGCTCCGGCTCAATATCTGGACTTCGGCCAGCATCCGCTGGATACCGGAACAGGTCTATGACAAGGGGAGCCTTCCCATTGACCGGGATTCCCTGCGGGGGCGGATGTGCTACGGCGGGCTGGACTTGTCCAGTACGTCGGATATCACGGCCCTGGTTCTGGCTTTCCCGCCACGGAGCGATGACGAGAAATACATCCTGCTTCCTTTCTTCTGGCTGCCGGAAGACACGCTGGAACTGCGGTGCCACCGGGACCATGTCCTATACGACGTCTGGCAGAAGCAGGGCTTCATCCAGACAACGAAAGGGAACGTCATCCATTATGGTTTCATCGAGAAGTTCATCGAACGTTTAGGAGAAACCTATAACATCCGGGAAATCGCTTACGACAGGTGGAACGCCACCCAGATGGTGCAGAACCTGGAAGACATGGGCTTTACCATGGTGCCTTTCGGCCAGGGATTCAAGGATATGTCGCCACCGTCGAAGGAGCTGTTCAAGCTCTTGATGGAAGGGAACATCCTCCATGGCGGCAATCCCGTCCTCAAATGGATGGCCGGCAACGTCGTCATGCGGCAGGATCCGGCGGGGAACATCAAGCCGGACAAAGAAAAATCCGTCGAAAAAATCGACGGAATTGTGGCGTCTATCATGGCACTGGACCGCTGCATCCGCAACGGAATAGGCAGCGGCAGTGTCTATGACGAACGGAGTGTTATTGCTTTTTGATTTTTATTACCAGGTAATTTGGCAGATGTTCATTCTGAACACCCAATCGAAAAGATACGCCATTTCCTTTAAAAGTGGAGAGATGCCTTCCTTTTTCAGGTCTACATAGCCTGTCAGGTATTTTCGTACAGATACCTTAATGTCGTCGTCCAATCTTAGGTCATGAAGTGGGTTATTGCAGTAGAACATTCCCTTTATGCCATGTATTCCCATTGTTTTCAATGTTCTCTTCATCAGTACCTTTATACCGAAGCTGCCGATAGTATCAAATACGAGGCAACCGTGGGGAAAGGCACCCTTTAGCCTCAGAATAAGTTGATGTACCTCTTTTTCTCTGAGATACATAAACACTCCGGCTGCAAACAGGAAAACTCCTTGAACTACATCAATGTATTGAGTCCAAGTATCATCATTTAAATCAGCCGCGATATTGATTTCTCGGCCAATAGGGGGAAGAAGCGAATTTCGTATGGAAATAATGTCTTTCCTGTCGATATTGTATAGATTCATTCTTCCGTTATCTCCTAAGCGAGGGGTCTGATCTAATCCGCATCCCATATTCACAACAGCCGCATCTGGATGGGAAGATAGATAGTCTTGCATCTCATAAAGAATAGCTTTGCTTCGAAGAATACCTTCTAAGGCACCAAACTTCCAAACAAAAGAACCTTTCTTTTTATCAAGCGTAGAAAAATCGTAATTCAGATGTCTGATTACGTCATCCGCATAAGGGTCTAGGAGAATGTGAGGGAAGAGTTCATTGCCAAGTTTCCTGGCATAGAGGGGAATGATTAATGTTTCTTGCACCGTATTTTTTTCAATAGTTATTCTGCCCATGAGTGCTCATTTCCTTTCTGAGATTTACTATTATGAAAATAGTTTACCAATAATAAAACGTGTTTGTAAACTATCAATTACTAGGTTAAGTATCCCTTTTCAGGAGGTTTTCATGCATATCCCATTTTTATCCAGCCTGTTCCGTACTCGGGACAAGCCTCAGAACTATTACATCAGCACGGATTTCCGTTATCTGTTCGGGCCTTCCACCAGCGGCAAGATGGTGAACGAGTTCACGGCCATGCAGACAACGGCGGTGTATGCCTGTGTCCGCATCCTGGCGGAAACCTTGGCAGCTCTGCCGCTACAGCTGTACCGTTACACGCCGGGCGGCAAGGAGCGGGTCTATGACCATCCGCTGTATCATCTGCTTCATGATGAGCCGAACCCGGAGATGACCTCGTTCATCTTCCGGGAAACGCTTATGAGCCATCTACTCATCTGGGGCAATGCCTACGCCCAGATCATCCGGGACCGCTTGGGACGGGTGCAGGGACTTTATCCGCTGCGTCCAGACAAGATGACCGTCTGCCGGGATGACCGGGGACAGATTTTCTATCTGTATACCAAGACGGGTGATGAGAATCCGAATGTCAAACCATACGGGCAGGTGGTCCTGCAGAAGGAAGAAGTGCTGCATATCCCCGGCCTTGGTTTTGACGGCCTGGTCGGCTATTCGCCTATTGCCATGGCCCGCAATGCCGTGGGCATGACCATGGCCTGCGAGGAATACGGTGCGTCTTTCTTTGCCAACGGGGCCAGTCCCAGCGGGGTACTGGAGCATCCAGGCGTTCTGAAGGACCCGGGCAGAGTCCGGGATTCCTGGAATGCTGTCTATCGGGGGACAGGCAACGCGCACAAGGTAGCCGTGCTGGAAGAAGGCATGAAGTACCAGCAGATCGGCATCCCGCCGGAAGAAGCACAGTTCCTGGAAACGCGGAAGTTCCAGCTCGATGAGATTGCCCGGCTCTACCGCATCCCGCCACACATGATTGGCGACCTGGAGAAAAGTTCCTTCAATAACATCGAGCAACAGTCCATGGAATTTGTGAAATACACTCTGGACCCATGGGTTATCCGCTGGGAGCAGGCCATGCAGAAAGCCCTGTTCCTGCCGGAAGAGAAAAAGCAGTATTTCCTGAAGTTCAACGTGAACGGCCTCTTGCGCGGCGACTACGAGAGCCGCATGACCGGGTACAGCATCGGTCGGCAGAACGGCTGGCTGTCCGCCAACGATATCCGGGAGATGGAAGACATGAACCCTGTGCCAGATGAGGAAGGCGGCAACCTGTACCTGGTGAACGGCAGCATGACCAAGCTCAAGGACGCCGGGGCCTTTGCCCAGAAGGGAGAAACGAATGAAACATAAATTTTGGAGATGGGTGACAAATGTTGCCCACGATGCCTTTGACAGCGAACGGACGCTGTACCTGGACGGACAGATTTCGGACGAGACCTGGTGGGGCGATGAAGTGACCCCGAAGGCGTTCAAGGATGAACTGAACGCGGGTAGCGGCGATATCACCCTCTGGATCAACAGCCCGGGCGGTGACTGTTTTGCTGCTGCCCAGATTTATAACATGCTCATGGATTATCCTGGGAACGTCACCGTCAAGATTGACGGCCTGGCGGCTTCAGCGGCTTCCGTCATTGCCATGGCCGGAACGAAGGTCTGCATGTCGCCGGTGGCCATCCTGATGATCCACAATCCGGCGACCATGGCTTACGGGGACAAGGCTGAGATGGAAAAGACCATCGGCATGCTGAGCGAGGTCAAGGAAAGCATCATCAATGCCTATGAAATCAAGAGCGGCCTGGCCCGCACGAAGATTGCTCATATGATGGATGACGAGACCTGGCTCAATGCCCGCAAAGCCGTGGAACTGGGCTTTGCCGATGAAATCCTGTTTGACCAGGAAGACGGGGAACAGCAGCCGGAAGCCATGCTGTACAGTCCGGTCACGGTGACGAATTCCTTTGTACAGAAACTGAACCCCAAGAAACCCTTGCAGAAAGTGCCAGCCGCAAATCTCGAAAAGCGGCTGGCATTGCTCATTCATTGACAGGAGGACAAGCATAATGGATACGATTTTAGCACTGCGCGAGAAGCGCAAGAACCTCTGGGATGCGGCGAAAGCCTTCCTGGATACGGCCCGCGATGAGAACGGCATGGTATCGGCAGAGGACGCGGCCCGGTACGACAAGATGGAAGCGGATGTAGTGAACCTGGGCAAGGAAATCGACCGCCTGGAACGCCAGCAGCAGCTCGATGCCCAGCTGGCCCAGCCGACATCTTCTCCCATCACGGAACAGCCCGGTGCCAGGAACCAGGTGCCGGAAAAGAAAGGCCGTGCATCCATGGCTTACCAGAAAGCCTTCTGGGACAGCATCCGCCATAAGAACTTCATCGATGTACAGAACGCCCTGAACGTGGGCACGGATGCCGATGGCGGCTACCTGGTGCCGGATGAATTCGAACATCAGCTCATCGACAAGCTTCAGGAAGAGAACTTCTTCCGCAGCCTGGCGACGGTCATCCATACCAGCGGCGACCGCAAGATTCCCGTCGTGACGGGACATGGCGAAGCATCCTGGATGGAAGAGAATGGCCTCTACCCGGATAGCCAGGATACCTTCGGCCAGCAGTCCATCGGGGCGTACAAGCTGGGGACGGCTATCCGTGTGTCGGAAGAACTCCTGAATGACAGCGTCTTCGACCTGGAAAGCTATATCGCCGGCGAATTCGCCCGCCGTATCGGCACGAAGGAAGAAGAAGCCTTCCTCATCGGCGATGGGAGGAACAAGCCGACCGGTGTATTTCCGTCTGCGGAATTGGGCGTGACGGCCAATGGCGCATCTATTACCTTTGATGATGTCATCGACCTGTATCACTCCCTTCGTATCCCGTACCGCCGCAAGGCCGTATGGCTTCTGAACGACGCTACAATCAAGGCCCTGCGCAAAATCAAAGACAACAACGGCAACTACATCTGGCAGCCGTCCGTCACGGCCGGGACACCGGATACCATCCTGAACCGTCCCTGCTACAGCACATCCTTTGCCCCGGAACTGGCGGCCGGCAACCGTCCCATGCTCTTCGGCGATTTCAGCTACTACTGGATTGCCGACCGGGAATACCGCTCCTTCAAGCGTCTCAACGAACTGTATGCCGCCAACGGCCAGATTGGCTTCCTCGCAAGCCAGCGCGTCGATGGCATGCTGATGCTGAAGGAATCGGTCAAGGCCCTGGAGATGAAGGCGAAGGGATAAGCCATGCTGGTCAGCCTGGAAGAAGCCAGGGAATATCTGCGGATTGATGAGGGTGATACGTCCAATGATGACGTCATCCTGTCTTCCCTGGAAACGGCCCAGGCCTTGTGCCTGGACCTGGCCCGCTGCGAGGAAGCGGATGCCGAAGAGAATCCCGTCGTGTTCCATGAAGCCATCCTATATGCCGCCGCCTTTTTGTACGAGCATCGGGAAGAAGCCGATTATTCCGGTCTGCTGAAGCGGCTGCGGTGGCTGCTGTTCGGGGTGCGGCGGAGCTGTTTTTGAAAGGGGGATGCCCATGAAGACCGGGCTTTTGAACAAACGGATTGAAATCCTGGGGAAGCAGGCGGCAACGGATGCATACGGCTTCGACACCCAGACCGACGTCGTGGTGTACCGCTGCTGGGCATCCATCGAGCCTGCCCGGGGCAAAGTGTTCTATGAGATAGAACGCAAGGCGGACACGGAGTACAGCAAGATTACCATCCGCTGGCGACCGGGCGTTACTCACGACATGAAGGTGAAGTACCAGAATCACCTGTACGACATCGACACCATCGTGGACCCGTACATGCGCCACGAAGCCCTGGAACTGTACTGCACGGAAGAAGTGAGGGGGACGGACAATGAGCGGAAGTGACTTTGAGGTCAAAGGATTGGATGACCTTTCGGAAAAACTGCTTTCTGTCATTGAAGAGTTTCCCGGCACTGCTGAAAAGGGCCTGGTGACGATTGGCAACAAGCTCAGGAAGGAGTGCGTGAAGAACACGCCGGAAGGCAGCACGGGCAAGCTGAAGAAAGGCTGGAAGCACAAGGTGGAAGGCTATAACGGCTCGGAGCTGACCTATGAACTGGTCAACCGGCACCCGGTCCATCACCTGCTCAATAACGGCCATGTCAAGAAAACGCCGGGCAGCAGGACCGTTGGCTATTATGAAGGCCAGCATTATACGGAGAAATCCGTCAAGGCCTTTGAAGCCCGGGAATTGCAGCCGGGCCTGGAGAAACTGGCGAAGAAGCTCCTGAAGAAAGCAGGCGGCACATGATCCATGACATCGACATCCTGCAGGCCATACAGCAGAAGCTGAAGGAACGGTTCCCGTATCCCGTGTATCTGCAGGAAGTGAAGGAAGGGTTCCGTCCGCCAGCGTTTTTCCTGAAGACGATGACGGTGGCTTCGCCCCAGAGCTGCAAGGAGGTGTACCGGGATACGGATATGTACATCACCTATATACCGCAGAAGCAGACGGCCAGCGCATCCATCTATGAAGTGCTGGCTGCTGCAGAAGACCTGTTCCGTGACGGGATTGCCGTCCAGGACAGGTTTTTTGCTGTCCGCTCGATGAACGAGGAACTCATCGGTGCCGACAACGACGGCGGCCGGCTGACGCTGACCGTCCAGTACTATGATTCTGCCGATGAAACGGAAGCAGCCGAACGGATGAAAGTGCTGCATCAGCGGTATCGGGGAAAGGAGACAACGAAATATGAAAATGCCATCCATTAATGTCGTGTTCAAGGAAAAAGGTATCAGTGCCATCGAGCGCAGTGAGCGCGGCATTGTCCTCATGATCCTGAAGGAAGAGACCCTGCCTTCGGTGACGGAAGTGAATCTGTATACGGCAGATGACATCCCCAAGGAACTGTCCGACAGCAACCGGGAGCAGCTGGAACTGGCGCTCCGGGGCTATGTGAACAGCCCGAAGAAGGTCATCGCCGAAATCATCAGCAGTGAAGCCGAGGACTATACGGATATCCTGAAGGTCATCGAGAACAAGCGCTTCGACTACCTGGTCATCCCGGACATCGGAACGTCGCACATCGATACCATCGCCACCTGGGTCAAAGGGATGCGTACCAATAAAGACAAGATGATCAAGGCCGTCCTGCCAGACTGTACGGCGGATACGGAAGGGGTCATCAACTTCGTCAACAAGACCATCCGCACGAAGAGCAAGACCTATACGACGGCCCAGTACTGCAGCCGCATTGCCGGCATCATCGCCGGGACGCCCATGACGATTTCCTGCACCTACGCGCCGCTGTCGGAAGTCATCGGCTGCGATGTGTGGACGAAAGAGGAAATGGACACCATGGCCGGAGCAGGGAAGCTGTTCTTCTTCTTTGACGGTGAAAAGGTGAAACTGGCCCGGGGCATCAACTCCCTGGTGACCACCGTCCAGGACAAGGGGACGAGCTTCCAGAAAATCAAGCTCGTGGACCTGATGGACATGATGCACGATGACATCCGCACGACGGCCCAGGACCATTACCTCGGGAAGTACGCCAACAGCTATGCGAACCGCTGCCTCCTGGTGACGGCCATCCAGGGATATCTTGACCAGCTGGCCCAGGAAGGGCTGCTGGAACAGGACCAGAACACAGCCTATATCGATGTGGAATCCACGAAGATATGGCTGGAATCCAACGGCAAATACACCAAGGCGGAACTGGCAGACATGTCCGATATGGACATAAAGCTGGCCAATATCGGCAGCAATGTGTTCATCGCCGTCAAGGCATCGCTGCTGGATGCCATGGAAGACGTGACGATTACCATCAATATCTGAGGAGGTGAAGCCGGATGAACAGTATGGAAGCCAAACGGGTCATGAACGGCAAGTATGCTGACCTGTATATCGACGGCGACCTCATGGCCGAAGCAACGGCGTTTAAGGCCGAGGTCACACTGACCAAGGAAGAAGTGAAGATGCTCCGCCATGTAGGCAAGGGCTACAAGGTCACAGGCTACGACTGCAAAGGCCAGCTGAAGCTGCATAAGGTGTCGAGCTACATGGTTCGGAAGATGAACGACAACATCAAGGCGGGCAGGCAGACTGTCGTGACCATCGTCTCTGTTCTGGATGACAAGGATGCCATCGGCAGCGAGCGCATCGTCATCAAGGACGCGACCTTTGACAGCCTGATCCTGGCTGACTGGGAAGTGGACAAGATGGGCGAAGAAAGCTACAGCTTCACCTTCTCGGACTGGGACCTCTTGGATTTAGCATAAGGAGAACAAGCAGATGAATATGGTAGACCGACTGCTGAAAGCAGATGTAGTGAACAAGCTGGCCGAACGGCCTGAAAAGAAAGTGAAGATGGAACGGCTCTCGAAGCTGTTCGGGTTCGATTTTGTCATCACGCTCCGGGCCATCGACCCGGAACGCTATGCGGATATCCAGAAGATGGCCGTGGATTTCACCAACGGCAGCGCCGATAACATCGACATTTATCAGATGCAGACGCAGACGCTCCTGGCGGGGATTGCAGACCCGGATCTCAAGAACAAGGACCTGCTGGAAAAATTCGGAGTTGTACTCCCTGGTGACATCATTCGCAAGCTCTTCCTGGCCGGAGAGATTGCCGACCTTACGGCACAGATTACAGAACTCAACGGCTATACGACCCAGGAAAAGGCAGACAAAGCCGTAAAAAACTGATTCAGACCGATGGCGAAGTGCAGGCGATGTATCTCCTGTTCCGGGAGCATCACCTGCTGCCGTCAGCGGTCATGAAACTGGGATACGGTGAACGGCAGGTGCTGTACGCTTTTATCCGGTATGAGATGGAAGAAAGGGAAAAGAAAAAGCAGGCCCAAAAATAGTGTAGTCTGCTGTTCTTTTTAGCGCTTGCGGATGTATGCTGTGGCCGGACCAGAGCCGACTTTGATGATATAGCCCTCTTTTACTAGACTGGACAAAGTGCGTTCTATGGTTCCCTGGCTGATATCTGGGCAGCGTTCCATCAGATCTTTTTTGCTGATTTTTCCTAGTGTCTGGGAAATGATGGCTTTGATCCGGTCTGGCTTGGAAATCTTTCTGGTTACCAGATATTGGATCCGATCTTCGAATTCATCATATGCTTTTATGATGATGCCCAAATAATATTTCACAAAAGGCGCATAGGTGTTTTGGTTTTCGTGCCAGCCGGAAGAACTTGCCTGAAGAGCTTCGTAGTAAGTGGTTTTCGTTTTTTCAATCAGCATTTCCAGGCTGATGTATTTCCCGACGATGTAGCCGGCACGATATAAAAGAAGGAGTGTCAGAAGTCGGCTCATCCGTCCGTTTCCGTCATTGAATGGATGAATGCAGAGAAAATCCAGAATGAACATGGGAGTCAGCAACAATTTATCCATTATGTTTTCCTGCCAGGCATTCTGGAACGATTGACATAAAGAATCCATAGCGTCAGCTGTCTGAAAGGCAGGAACGGGGATAAACCTTACCTTTTGATGCCCTTGTGCGTCTGTTTCTGCAATTACGTTATCTGCATTTTTATAGTCTCCTCCTATAGCTCCTGTCGAATAAGCGTACAGGTCCCGATGGAGCTGTCTGATGACATTAGGAACAGGAGAAATATAGTCATGATTTTCATGAATCAAGGCGAGTACTTCACGATATCCAGCAATTTCCTGTTCAGACCGATTATGCGGTTTAGCTTTTTGGCTGACCAGTGCTTCTAATCGCTTGTCACTGGTGCGTATTCCCTCAATACGGTTGGAAGCCCCTGTACTCTGGATCATGGCAACGTCTACCAGCGTTTTTAGTTCGTCTGTATTCGCTTCCAGAAATAAATCCTGCCGTCCCTTGTGTTCATGGATACAGGTGAGAAGCTGGACGATCTCAGGTGTCAGTAAATTTTGTATTTCCTGCGAGTAGTTAAATGTCCGCATAAAAATCTCCCTCATTTTTCTATCATCTGCCACATTTTAGCATGAAATGAGGCAGATAGCAAGAGAATGAGGCAGATAAATAAGGCAGATGATGGAAAGTGAGGTGAAACAGCATGGCCAATAACGTCATTGATGCCGCCATCCGGCTGCGGGATTTGTTCACGCCGACGGTGCGGAGTGTCAACGCCAGCCTGGGGGCCATGAAGACCCAGATGGCGGCGGCGAAACAATCGGTCAGCGGCCTGTCGGACAAGCTGACGGAGCATGAGCGCATCCAGAAGCGGACGGTAAAGAGCATCGAGCAGACGGGAAGCAAGATCTCCAGCCTGTCGGACAAGATGGCCCTGCTGTCAGCCCCCATCCTGGCGACGGCAACGGCAGGCTTCAAGCTGCACAGTGACTTTGCTAACGGCATCGCCAAGATTTCTACCCTGGTGGATACGACGGTCGTTTCCATGCAGAAGGTCAGTGATGAAATCCGTGCTGTCAGCGATGAGACCGGGGCGGGCGTTGCCGACCTTTCCGAATCGGTCTACCAGGCCATTTCAGCGGGTGTCGATGCCGGCCACGCTGTAGGTTTCGTCCGGGATATGACCATTGCCGCCAAGTCCGGGTTCACGGATACGACGACTGCCGTAAACGGTGTCACGACCGTCCTCAATGCCTATGGGAAATCGGCAGAAGAAGCCGCGGCGGTGACGGACCAGATGCTCCTAGCACAGAACTTCGGTAAGACATCGTTCGGCGAGATGGCCCAGTCCATGGGCAACGTCATCCCCATTGCGGCACAGCTCAATGTCAGCACCCAGGAATTGTTCGGTTCCATTGCCGTCCTGACCAAGAACGGCATCCGGACCAGCGAAGCCATTACGGGACTCAAGGCGGCTTACAGCAACATCCTGAAGCCGTCTTCTGAAGCGGCGAAACTGGCTCAGTCCCTTGGCCTTGAGTTCAACGCGGCTCATTTGCAGAGCGTAGGATGGGTGAAGTTCCTGGACGAAGTGAAGCGGGCCACCGGCGGTGACGCCGAACAGATGGCCCAGCTCTTTGGTTCCGTCGAAGGATTGAACAGCATCCTGGTCCTGACAGGCAAGGGAGCCGGGGATTTCGATACGGTCATGGATCAGATGGCCCAGTCTGCCGGCATGACCCGGGAAGCTTATGAGAAGATGCTGACCCCGTCGGAGCAGATGCAGATTGCCATGAACCAGCTGAAGAATGCCGGGATGGACCTGGCTGTTTCCTTTACCCCTTATTTCAAGGCCATGTCCCTGCGGGTGAAGGAACTGGCGGCCTGGTTCCGGTCGCTGACTCCGGAGCAGAAGACGCTGATTGGCCAGGTGGCTTTCGGCATCGTGACCTTCCAGCTCTTCGGTTCCACCCTGGGACGGGTGCTGACGATAGGCGGACGGGCCTTCGGGACGTTCAGCTCCATCGCTGCGGGCATCAGCAAGGCCGGGAGCGTATCGAAGTATCTGGCTGCCCAGTTCAAGGGCCTCATCACTGTGGCAAGAGGCATCGCCATCGTTGCCAAAGGCATGGGCAGTACGTTCCTGACAGTGGGCAGGCTGATGATTACGGTCATCCGGGCAGTCGGCGCAGCAGCGATGGCAAATCCCATCCTTATCGTCATCGCTGCCCTCATCGCAGGGCTGTATCTCCTCTGGAGCAACTGGGATACGGTTTCGCAGTATATCGAACAGGCCATCCAGGCGGTGTCGGATGCCGTGGATGCCGGGATGCAATGGATTGCTTCGGCCTGGGACGGGGCCATGAACGGCATCAGCGAGACGGCTTCCAGCATCTGGGAAAGCATCAAGGATACTTTCCGGAGCGGCGTGAACTGGGTCATTGACCAGGTTAACGGACTCATTGCCAGCATCAACGGCCTGTCCATCGACATCCCGTCTCTGACGGGCGGGGCGCTGACTCATGTGGGATTCAATATTGAACCCATCAGCCACTTTGCCGGAGGCGTCGAGAACTTTGGCGGCGGCTTTGCGGTCATCAACGAAGACCGCCGGGGCGAGCTGGTCCACCTGCCAAACGGTAGTACCGTGGTCCCGCATGATGAAAGCATTCGGCAGGCCATGAACGCAGGCAGCCACTCTATTACCATCCGCATCGATACGATGAACGTCCGCAGCGAGCAGGACATCGATGCTGTAGCCGGCAAGCTGGTAGAAAAAATCCGGCTGTACGGCATGAACCGCATGAAAGGAGCGACCATCTGATGGCCTCATTCTTAGAATCCATCCTGAACGCCATCGGGCAGGCATCACAGAATCTGACGATTTCCCTGGCCGCAGGCAGCTCTGTCGTGACCTTTCCCGTGCTTCCTTCGGAACTGATGGTTTCCGTCAATATGAACCATGGTACGGTGAACATCAACAACTACGGGGAGTATCTCATGAAAGGCAGGACCGGGCTGAAGTCCCTGACACTGGCGGGATTTTTCCCGGCCCAGGATTATCCCTTTGCCGTGATGACGCTGTCGCCTTATACCTATATCGCCGAACTGGAAGCCATGCGTACAGGCGGCGAGGTCTGCCAGCTCACGGTATCGGACACGCCTATTTCCATGCCCTGCCTGATCAGCTCCTTCAAGTTCGGGGAAAAGGACGGCAGCGGCGATGTGTATTATGAACTGGCGCTGACGGAATACCGCTATGTCACAGCGGCGGAAACAGGGAAAACGGATCCGGCAACGGGGCTGAAGAAACGCCCTGAGTCGTTCTGGCAGAAGCTGAAGAAGAATATCACCTATTATCCGGGCGACAGCATCGGCAACGTCGTGGGCCGGGCCGTCGGAAAATCGGTCACGCTTAATAAGGAGCAGTTCTCCAAGTTCCAGGTCTACCGCAGCATCATCCGAAACGGCGGCCTGAAAACGGGTGACATCATCCGGCTGACGACCATGAACCTGAAAAGGAATGATGAAAATGTTCCAGTTGGCAAAGATAAATAAGGCAGATACGGAAAACCAGCAAGCAGATAAGCCGCAGAACACGGACTTGTCTGCTTACGTCCTTTCCTATACCTGGTCGGGCGATGTGGAGCAGGCCGGGAGAAAACTGGAATTTGACATCGCCTATACCACGAAAGACAAGGACTGGACGAATGCCGTTCTGGAGCTGGGCGATGAAGTGTGTTTTTCCTATACCGATGAGGTCACGCAGGAGATGTTCCCCATTTTCCAGGGGCGCATCTTTTCCCGGAGCCGGGACAGCGAGTCCTATGCCATGCGCTTTGTGGCCTTTGACAATATCATCTATCTGGCCAAATCTCGCATTACCCGGAAGTACGCCAATGTGACCGTGGCGGATGCCATCCGGCAGACCATCCATGACTTTTCCATCGAAGCCGGGACGATGCCGGACCTTTCTGTGGTGTGCAGTTTCATCGCCGATGACATCTCAGCAACCGATGCCATCAAGCAGGCGCTGTCTTACCAGTCGGCACAGGATGGCAAGGGCTATCACATCTACATGACAGACGGGAAGCTGAATGTGGTCTGCACTAATGATCAGGTGGTGGAGGACTTCCTCATCAGCGATGAAACGAATCTCACCGGGGCATCCGTGTCCGAGTCTATCGAAGACATGGTATCCAAGGTGGTCGTCGTGGACAGTGCAGGCCAGACGATAGGCGAGATGCCGAATACTACAGATATAGAAAAATTTGGCATCATACAGGCCATCTGCAAGGCAGACCCCAAGCAGGACGATGCCTCGCAGGCCCGGGCCATGCTGAAGACCGTCGCCCATGACATGGCTGTCAAGGCGCTCGGCCATATCCAGTGCATCGCCGGCTTTTCCGTGGACATCCAGGAAGAACAGCTCAAGGGGCGGTTCTTCATCAAATCGGACAGCCATCGGATTGAGGGGAACAGGCACACCATGGATCTGCATCTGGTCTTCCATAAACTGCTGGATGAACAGAAGCAGGCACTGGACAGTGCATCGTACAACACCAACCCGGATTACGTGCCGCCAGCAGCAGCCGCTTCGGGCAGCAAGAGCGGGGCGTCCATGAGCGGGAATGCTGCCGGAGGCGATGTGGTGGATTCGTGCATGGAGAATTTTGATGGCACCGTTTCGCCTTATGGCTCCAATGGCTGCGTGGACCGGGCGACGGTTGCTGCAGCTGGTTATTCGCCCTTTGCTGCCCGGGAATACAACAACAACGTTAAAGGCTGCGACCAGCTCCGGGCCGATGCCGAAGCCCAGGGACTAGCGATTCCCTACGACCCGGCACAGCTGGAGAAAGGCGACATCATCATGTACAACCGCTACAGCAAGCCGGACCCGAACTGGCATGTCGTGGTCTATGACGGCAACGGCGGATGCTGGGGCAACAGCTCCAATGTGTACGGCTGTTTCCATCATTACGAAGGGAACATCGATATGGGGCGTGACTATTATCCGGCGACCCTCATCAAGACATCGAGGGGGTGACGGGAAATGCAGAAAAATCCATATATCAGCCTGCTGAACCTCATGGAGCAGGTATCGAGGAGCAGCAACAGCCCGTCCATCCAGATTGGCGAGATACTCCAATCCCCGCCGGACATCCAGGTGAAATACAATGGCATCGTCCTGACCAAAGAGGAGCTGTGGATTTCCCATTACCTCCTGGCAGGCTATGGCAGGACAGCCCGGGGCCATCTGGTATCGGCTACGCAGAACCGGGCAGGCGGCAGCGGGGATGCGGCCTACCAGTCGCATAACCACGATATCCATAACGACTACACCGATTCAGTGATTACCACGGATACCTTGAAGCCGGGCATGAAAGTCGCCATTATGCCTATGCTGGTGAACGGGAAAATCCAGCAGTATGTGATTTTAGATGAGATTGTGAGGTTGGACGGATATGGCTGATCCTTTTGTGGCCTTGGCATCCGGAGCGGATGCCAGCGTCAGAGAAACATTGCCGCTCCTTTCGGAATACGGTTATGACTTCGAGAAGCATCGGTTTCGCTATGACGAGAACGGCAATAACATCACCGTGACGGAAGATGAAGCCCTCAAGGTGTGGATTTATAAAGCCCTGATGACGGAACGGTACCGGTATCTGGCCTACCATGATGAATACGGCATTACCATTGAACCCTATCAGGGAACGATGCCCAACAGCGTCTATACGGCAGACCAGATCTGCCAGAACATCCGGGAAGGGCTGGTCGTCAATCCCTATATTGCCCGGATCAACCGGGTGGATGTGGAAAAGCGGGAGAAAGATGATTTGTTCATTCTAGTGGATGTGACATCCATTTACAGCGATGAAAGCATTACGGTTGCCGCAGAAAGGAGTCTTGCATGAGCGATTTGTTCGATGCCCAGACAAAAGATCAGATTGAGAGCCGCATGGTGCAGACCCTGCATACGCTGACCGATACGGACAAGACGGCTATCGAGGGTTCGTTTGCCCGGGATATGATTGATACCAATGCCGTGGAATTTGAGAACAGCTATGCCGAGATGGCCATGCTCCGGGACGCGGCGTTTGCCGAGACTGCCTGGGGCGATTATCTGACGCTCCGGGCCGAGGAATTCGGCATCCAGCGGAAACAGGCGGTGAAGACCAATGGCAAGGTGACGGTCACCGGGCAGTCCGGGGCCTACATCATACGCGGCAGCTTGTTCCAGACCAAAGACGGGCTGCGCTTCTATACGACAGAATCTGCTACGATCCCGGCGGATGGAACGGAAGCAGACATTGCTGTCCAGGCCGCAGATACAGGGGTGAAAGGGAATGTGGCACCGGGGACGATTACGGAAATTCCTTATTCCATCCCCAATGTGTACAGCGTGACCAACCCGGAGAAATGCACGGACGGAGCCGATGAAGAATCCGATGCGGCCCTCCTGGCACGGCTCCTGTTCCGGGTCCGCCAGCCCATCACGTCCGGCAACGCCAACCACTACCGCTCCTGGGCCATGTCCGTGGACGGGGTGGGCAACTGCAAGGTCATCCCGCTCTGGAACGGGAACGGTACGGTGAAAGTCATCATTGTGACGGCAGAGAATGAATCGGCTTCCAGCGAGCTGATCCAGAAAGTGTCCCGGTACATCGAATCTCAGCGGCCCATCGGGGCTACCGTGACTGTGGTATCTCCGGCACCCGTATCTGTGGATATTACGGCAGAAGTGTACGGCACCGTCAATGCCGATGCGGTGACAGATGCTGTGTCTGCTTATTTCAAGAATACGGGTTTTAGCCTGTCCTATGTCAGCCTGGCCCAGATTGGCCGGCTCATCCTGAGTGTGAATGGGATTACAGACTACCGGAACCTGAAACTCGGCGGCAAGGCGGAGAATATCCGCCTGACCAATGAGCAGATCCCCGTAGTCGGGAAGGTGGTGCTGAACCTTGTCAGCGAATGAGTGGATGAGACAGCAGCCCATTAATGTGCTGGACTATCTGCCGAAATTCCTGGGGAAAGACCCGATGTTCAAAAAGACGGCGGATACCTGCAGCACGGAGCATAACCGACTGCGGCTGGCTCTGCAGGACCTAGCGGACAACTTCTTCGTGAACACAGCCACCTGGGCGCTGCCTCTTTATGAATCGTTCCTTGGCATCAAGACCGGTGACGGGGCTACCGACGAATTCCGCAGGCAGCGGATTCTCTTTAAGCTGCAGCATGTGGATGTATCCACGGTGGATTTCATGAACTCCATCGTGAACCTGTACAGTGTCGGCCACATCGAGGAAGTGAACGAAGAATATTATTTCAAAGTGTACTGCATTATGAATGACAAGGATACCGGAACGCTCTCGAAGCTGATTGCCCAGCTCGATATCTACAAGCCGGCCCATCTGGGCTATGCCATCTATCTTGGCTATTCCTGGAACGGGAAGATCCATTGGGATGGCGAGGCGACGTTCTCGACAGCGACGATTGTATCCGGGAAAGGAGTGACGGCAAGTGGCTGAGTATATCAAGGAGAAGTGGTCGGCAGATTTTCCGGACCGGGCCGGGCAGGAAGTCCGGCCAACAGAAGCCGTAGAAAATACGCTGGATTATGATGTGCTTTTTCCCCAGTATCTTTCGGAAGACCCGGTCGTCTTCAATCAGCAGAACAGGACCGTGTCCCAGCTGGTCAGCAATGATGCACGGCTCTATGAGCGGATTTCTGCTACGGCAGCCGACATCAATGCCCATCTGACCGATGCCAAGGCCCATGCCAGCGGCATCAGCGGCAATGCGGCCAGTGCTTCGAAGCTGCAGACGGGGCGGAAAATCCACCGGGTGCTGTTTGACGGCACGAGGGATATCGCCCTGCCGGATTTCAGTGGCTGCGGCGAAAAGACAGCAGGCCAGAGCGGCATGGTCCCGTCACCGTCTGCGGGGAAGCTGAATACGGTCCTGCACAGCAATGGCAGCTGGGGCAAGGTCACTTATGCGGATATGGACGAAGAGGCTGTGGCAAAAATCCAGGCTTGCCCGTTCCCTGTCAATGCCATCTACATTTCTACGGACGGGAAGAATCCCGCAACGTATTGGCCGGGTACGACCTGGGTGGCCTTCGCCATGGGGCGGTGCCTGATCGGAGCCGGGGCAGCAGACAGCGGGACAATGTACAAGGCCGGGGACAAGCTGGGCGAAGAGAAGCACACCAATACCCTGGCGGAAATACCGATTCACAAGCACAGTGGTTCAACGGCTAAAAGTGGTGGACATAATCATAACCGAGGGGACATGGAAATCTGGGGGAACTTTGGGGGAGATGATGCCGTGCGTGGCCAACAGGGGTTACCTGCGCCGGGGGGCTCCTTTTATCCAGGCGGAATTGCCAGATATGATGCTAAATCTGGATATGATGGCGATGAAGATGGTGTCGTAGTAGAATTTCGTGCTTCCCGCACCTGGTCTGGGAATACGTCATGGAATGGAGAACATGCGCATACCTTTGATACAGGAAATGCCGGGGGCGGTACAGCCCACAACAATATGCAGCCGTCTATTGTCGTGTACATGTTTCAGCGGACGGGATAGGAGGTGAGAAATATGGCTGAATGGTTACAGATGGCCGCATCTCTGGTATCGGTCCTGATGCTCTGCGGCGTTATCTTCAATTTCAGCGTCATCAAGCCCTTAAATCAATCAGTACGGAGCCTGCAGGAGTGCATTGATCATCTGCGCAGGCAACTATCCGATACGGAATCCAAACGGCAGCAGATGGCAGAGCGGTTGTCCCGGGTGGAAGAAGCTACGGGGCACGTACAGCATCGCCTGGATGTGATTGAGCAACGGCAGAATGAGTAGGAGGTGATAGAATGGGTTTTTCGGTCATTCAAAACCGGCTCTTTTTGACAAGAGGGGATTCTGCTGAAATCACGCTGATTATTCGGGACCGGGTGACAGGTGCCATCTTTATCCCAGGTCCGGATGATCAGCTTACTTTTACCGTTAAGCGGGAACTTTCAGATGAAAAGACAGTGATAGAAAAGCATCTGGATAGTGGTATTCTGCGCCGAGAAAATGACTGTGTTCTGATCCTGATACCAGAAGATACAGCACAGCTTCCATTTGGAACCTATTGGTATGATGTAGAATTGGTGCTGGACTCTGGGTATACAGATACGATCATTCCACTCAGTCCCTTTATTATAACGGGAGAGGTAACGACCCATGGATAAGTATAAAGGCACTATAAAGGGAATAAGTACTCTGCAAGGGATTCTATCCATGCCGGTGGTACCTTCCAGAAATTATCAAAAGAAGGTGGTCATTCCTAATAAAGAGAAACAAATCATCCGACCAGATGCAGGCTACGATGCCTTGCAGCGGGTTACGGTAGCTGCCATCCCGTCGAACTATGGCAGAATTAGCTTCAATGGATATGAGTTAAAGGTTGAGTAAAGGAGAATAACATCATGGCGAAAAATGTAAAAATCAATTCCGTAGTGTATGCAGAAGTCCCTCAAGTTTCGATTCCACTAGCAGAAGGAGAGGGAGCCGCCACTTTTTATGATACAACGGGGGCGACTGCAGTATCTGCGGATATTCTGAATGGGAAAACTGCATTCTTGGGAACCGGTTCAGTGACAGGCTCTATGCCAGATAATGGGGCTGTCAGTGGCAGTATTGGCAAGGTGGACGGTTCGTATACCATCCCGGCAGGCTACCATAATGGCAAAGGCGCAGTTACCATCCCGAGCGAGGAACAAGTCAAGCTGGTCGCGGATAACATCAAGGCAGGTGTGACGATTCTGGGAGTAGCCGGCAAGGCTAGTGTGGTGGATACGGCAGATGCTACCGCAGCTGCGAGTACTATTGTGTCGGGTAAAACCGCCTATATTAACGGAGCGAAAGTGACCGGTTCTTTGACCTCTGTAGCAGTATTCCAGGATAGTCTGACCAAAGTGCTGACCATTGAATAGGAGGACTGAGCCATGAAGGTTGATGTTAAGATTGCGGGAGCTAATTATACGGAAGTTCCATCCATATTATTACCCCTTACAGCGGGAGGCAAAGCAAGGTTTTGTGAAGTGTCCGATACGACAGCTGAAATTGGAGATGTTGCTCGGGGAAAAAAGTTCTATACGGCCGATGGAGAACTGGTGGAAGGAACAGCGAACGTATCTTCTGGTGGGGATACCCGGAAGAAAATAACCCTGGTGCAAAAAGACCATCAAAAAATTACGATTACCTGCAATCATCCAGAGTTATCGATGCAACATGATACGGATAGAAATGCCGTGTATGCTACAGAATATCAAAATATGCTCGATATTACCCTAAAAGCAGACAATGATTATTACGTCGGGAAAATCACAGTTAATGGTAAAGAACAGGGCACTGTCAGTTCGAATCATCAATATGCTTCTGCATCTATGCCGATTAGTGATGGCATGATTGTCAGTGCCACAGATGCAGTTTTGATTCCCACCAGTCCCTTTACGACTGTGAACCTTACACTGCAAGGACAAGGCTCACAGTTCCTTTTAGGAAGTCTGCTGATGACCTTAGCGCAGAGTCCGGACAGTCCTAAGATAGAAGGGATTGTTGTTGTCGAGGATGCGGATAATAAAGGGATGATATTCCTGGTAAAAGAAGAACAGCGATACGCTGCCTGTCAGGCTGAAGTCACAACGGGAACGGGAATCAAGGAAATCATAGACTTGACATATAATATAGACACAGATTTAGGGGCAACAATGTCTGGGAAAATTTCTGATACTTTATACACTTATTTAAAAGAGCGTTCGGAATCGAATGCAAAAGTGACACTACAGATTAAGGTGGTAGCGTAAGTATGTTTGAAAAAGTGAATATCCCTGACTGCATCGTCATCATCGGGCTGGTCATGGCACTGATCTTGGCGATTTTTTATGCCCTCAACGAGCTGGCCATGTCCATCGCTTCTGGCTTGCTCGGTTACATCGGCGGGACCGTGAAGACCGCTGTTCATCAGAAAGGAGAAGAAAAGCAATGAAAGTATTCCTGAACCCCGGCCATGCGCCGAACGGGCATCCAGACCCAGGTGCCGTCAATGAAGAAACGGGCCTACGCGAGAGTGATGTAGCATTGGCCGTTGGTAAATCCGCTGCAAGCTATCTAAATGCGGCAGGCGTAGAAACAGAACTGCTTCAATCTGACAGCCTGTATGAAATTTGCGAAGCAGCCAATGACAGTGATGCTGACGTCTTCGTGTCCATCCACTGCAATGCCGCAATGGCAGAAGAAGCTAACGGCACAGAAACCTGGGCCTGTGCTGACAGTTACTGTGGCAACATACTGGCCAACTGTATCCAACGCCAAATTATTGATGCCCTCGATACCACTGACCGGGGCGTGAAAATCGCAACGCCTGGCGTCAACGGACTCTACGTTCTGACCAATACGGCAATGCCCGCTGTCCTGGTCGAGTTGGCCTTCATCACTAATCCCGGCGATGAAGAAATCCTGGCCTCTGCCCAGGATGCCCTGGCCAGAGCAGTAGCCCGGGGTGTTACTGATTATGAACAACTGATCTTGGGAGGTAAATGACTATGAACCGTGAAGAAATCAAGAAAGCCGTCGCCGATACGGTTGTATCTTTTGCCAGGAGCGAAGCCGAAGCGGCCATCAAGTCCATCGACCTGGAGGACATCCAGAAGCTGGTGGAAGCGCAGATGAAGAACCTCACAGACCCACTGGAAGCGGAAATCCAGACCACCACCAGTTGGTGGGTGAAGATTCGGAACAGGCTGTATATTACTTTGCTGCAGCAAGCGGTCAAAGCTATTGTGGCTGATGCAAAGCAGAAGATTGTATGAGAAAAGCCGATACGGAACATCGGGAAGGATGTTCCGTATCGGCTTTTTTTTTTATAGTACTTAGTAATAGCCGTTCTGTCCTGTTACTCCTGAAGACCAAAAATTCAGGAGGTATCCATCATGACGGACGAACAGAAACAACAGATTATTGCTCTGCGCCGAGCTGGGGCCGGGTATGGCAGGATAGCGATGCAGCTCCAGATTTCTATCAATACGGTGAAGTCGTTCTGCCGGCGGCACAGTCTGGTAACCAGGATAGATGGAGCAGTATGCGAGCAGTGTGGGAAGCCTATTGATCAGAATCCGGGGCGGAAGCGGAAACGGTTCTGCTGTGATGCCTGTCGGAACAAGTGGTGGAACGCACATCTGACGCTGGTGAAGCGGAAGGCAGTCTATACTTTTACTTGCCCGGCCTGCGGAAAAGCATTCACTGTCTATGGCAATAGTCATCGGAAGTTCTGCTCTCATGATTGCTATATTGCTTACCGGTTCGGAGGTGTCCGCCATGGATAAGAAGTTATTTTTTAATGAAATAACTTTTCAGGTAACGATAAATCTGGCAAGGAAAATGTTGAATGATAAACTTATTACCAAGAAGGAGTACCAGTCCTTCAAGAAGGAAATGCTTCATAAATATCAACCGTTTTTCGGAGGGTTATACACTTGATAATTCTACTGGTTAGAGTGATATATATAGTTGGAAGGAGGGCTCAACTATGGAAAAGAAAATGTGGAAAATAGAACAGAAGGTTACCGAAATTTCCAAACGGAAGAGGGTTGCTGCCTATGCCCGAGTCTCTGTAGAGTCAGAGAGAATGCAACATTCCCTATCGGCTCAGATTAGCTATTACAGTTCATTGATACAGAAAAATCCTGCGTGGGAATATGCCGGGGTATATGCTGATTATGGTATTACTGGAACAAAGATTATTAAGAGAAAAGAGTTTCAACGTATGCTTGCAGATGCAGAAGCTAGAAAAATTGATATTATTCTTACGAAATCCATCCAGCGGTTTGCACGTAACACGGTTGACCTGCTTAAGACGGTTCGGCACCTAAAAGAGATTGGTGTCGAAGTCTGGTTTGAAAAAGAAAACATTCGTAGCCTAAGTGGTGATGGAGAGCTGATGCTGACAATCCTTGCCTCCTTTGCTCAGGAAGAAAGCCGCTCTATCAGCGACAATATCAAGTGGAGGTTTCAAAAGAAATACGAAAAAGGAATTCCCCATGCAAAGTTCTTCATTTATGGGTACCGATGGAAAGATGGAGAACTAGTTATCCAGAATGAGGAAGCAGCGATTGTTCGGAGAGTCTTTAAGGGGTATTTAGCAGGGAAAACGCGAAGAGATATACAGCGAGAGCTTGCCAATATCGGAGCTCATACGATGTACGGCAACCTATTTCAGGATTCTACTATAAAGCAGATGTTGCAGAATCCTGTATATAAAGGGAACCTGGTCATTCAAAAGACCTTCGTAATAGATCCAATTACCAAACATCAGGTCATAAACCATGGAGAAAAGGATAAGTATGTAGTGGAAAATCATCATGAGGCCATTATTGATGCAGCGACATTCAATCAGGTTCAGGAAGAGATGGCGTGGCGTAAGGAGGCGGGAAAGCAACGTGGCGGATATGCCAGAAATTTCCTAAACACATTCTGCTTTACGGGAATCATCAAGTGCGGTATTTGTGGAAAGAGCTACATCCATAACATAAGAAAGTACAAAGGCAAACCGAGTGAATACTGGTCGTGCCTGTCAAATAAAGGAAAAGCGGAGAAACGGTGCGGGGCCTATGGTGCCATTCCACAGACTGCTCTTGAACGCGCTTGTATGAGTGCGCTTGAAATGGCAATTTTTGATAAGACTGAGTTTTTACAGAGGGTAGAGAAAATAGTGGTGCCGGCTTATCATTCCTTGCTATTTTACTTAAAGGACGGCAAGGTTATTAAGCAGCCATGGAAATCGACAGCGTTAAAGGATATGTGGACGGAGAAACGGAAGGAACAAGTGCGGCAAAGAATGGTCCAATACCGTAAAAGTGGACTGTCCAGCCGTTATAGTGCCTTTTCAGAACGTATCTTTTGCCCGACTTGTGATGTGAAATTTGTCCGTTGTTTGAAAACACGTAAAAATAGAAGAGTAGCGTATTGGCGGAGTCGGAACAAACATAAATGTGTCCACACTAGCGGCATCCAAGAAGATTGGCTGAAAAAAACAGTGGCAGCCCTTCTTGGCGAATCTACATTTGATGAGCAAAAATTTCGGGAACAGGTGGAATGGATTGAGGTTCAGAAGAATCGGACCCTGCTGTTCCGATTTTATTCTGGAGAAAATAAAGAGGTGCAATTGCCATGAAAAAAGTGCAGGTTATACCAGCTACACTGCAGAATTACACAGAAAAACCTATTCATAGCCAGAAAAAGAGAAGGGTCGCCGGATATGCACGCGTTTCAACCGACCGGGATGAACAGCTTACAAGTTATGAAGCACAGGTTGACTATTATACAAATTATATAAAGGGACGCAGCGACTGGGAATTCGCTGGGATGTACACGGATGAAGGAATTTCAGCGACAAATACCTTGCATAGGGAAGGCCTTAAAAGTATGATTCGTGATGCAATGGATGGCAGAATTGACCTTATCATTACGAAATCGGTCAGCCGTTTTGCGCGGAATACGGTGGATAGCTTGACAATCGTACGTAAGTTGAGAGATAAAGGGGTCGAAATCTACTTTGAAAAAGAAAACATCTGGACACTAGACGCCAAAGGTGAACTTCTTATTACTATTATGAGTTCCCTGGCACAGGAGGAAAGTAGGAGTATATCAGAAAATGTCACTTGGGGACATCGGAAACGGTTTGCTGATGGGAAGGTCAGTTTGGCATTCAGTCATTTTCTTGGTTATGACAGGGGAGCGGACGGCAATCTGGTAGTGAATAAAGAGCAGGCAGAAACAGTAAAACTGATTTATCGTTTATATCTTAGCGGGTACACCTTTCATTCTATTGCAAAGAAATTGACAGAGCAAAAGATTCCAACACCTGCGAGGTGCAAAATATGGAGACCCAACACGGTGCGAAGTATTCTCATGAATGAAAAGTACAAAGGTGATGCGTTGCTTCAAAAGAAATTTACGGTGGACTTTCTTACGAAAAAAAGTAAGAGAAACGAAGGGGAAGTACCGCAATATTATGTGCAAAATAACCATGAGGCTATTATCAGTCCACAGGTATTTGACTTGGTACAGGAAGAGATGCGGAAGAGAAAAAATAGTAAAATTCGTCATAGCGGTATCTCCATTTTCTCCAGCAAAATCAAATGTGGACAGTGCGGCAGTTGGTACGGAGCCAAAGTTTGGCACTCGACTGATAAATACCGCCAGACCGTATATCGCTGTAATGATAAGTTCAAGAGACATTGTAAGACGCCACATCTGACTGAAAATGAGATAGAAAATATATTTGTCCGAGCAGTCAATCAACTTATCAAGAATAAAGATGAGATCCTTAGCAATATTATTCTGTTAAAGATTCGCCTAGTTGATACTACAGATTTGGAAAAGAAACGAAACGCATTAGAATTCAATATGAACCTGTTAGCAGAACGGGTTCAGCAACTCATCTCCGAAAATGCTTGCTTGACACAGGATCAAGTGCAATATAACCAAGAGTACAGCGAGCTAGTTAACCGCTATGAAAAAATAAAAATAAAGTATGACCAGATTTGCGATACCATGAAACAGCGTACAAGTAGGGGCCAGCAGCTAGAAAGATTTATTGAAAATTTACAGAAACAGGAATTTATTAGCATTTTTGATAAAAGACTGTGGTGCAGTTTGGTAGATTTCATTACTGTAAATGAGAAAGATGATATTTGGGTGACTTTTAAAGATGGCACAGAAATCAAAGCATAAATGGATATTTGGAAATGCAAGAGAGAAACGACATGACTTTCCGGGAAAACGGAGTACAGTATGTTAATGTACAGCATTCATATATTATTATTAACTTAAGCTTCACAGTTGATACCCCGCTGATTTATCTTTATTAGTAATCCGCGAAATAAAAATAGCATGAACTCATTCCGTTTTGTATAATAAAAGTAACGAAAATCCACAACACAAACGGAAGGCTTATGCCATGAATATTGTACAATATCATCACTCATGTGAAGTATCATCTTCCAAGATTTGTCAATTCTTTGCCGAATTCCATGTCAGCCAGTTCTTGCGACAAGATGTGCGACTTTGCGGTCATGACCGCTAAGCGTGTCCGAGGCAGTGTTTCAGAGGCGGTTCTTCTACCAACGGAAGAAGAATGCGTCAGAGCCTATCCCGTTTGAGAGAGATACGTTCTACCATTTCAATGGACTCCTGGATACGACCAACATCCAGAAGGCCAATCGCACCAATGACGGGCGAAGACCGTAGGAACATCCTCATCATCGACAACGACTCCTTGCTTAAACGCAACAGCCCAAGAAAGTGGAATTGCTGGCCCGCGTCTACGACTATGTCAGTGGCACGTTCCTGAAAGTCTTCCGTATACTCACGTTTGGTTGGAGCGATGGGAATACCTTCCTGCTGCTCCGCCACTGCCTGCTGTCCTCTTTGTCGAAGCAGCAGCAATTGTGAGGCGCGTCAGCTGACATCTACCCGTACAGCAATGGTGGCAAGCATGCAGCGCAAGCTAGCACAGTGCAAAGCTCCAGAGGTTATTCTAACACTGCTGGAAGAGGCTCGTGAGGCAGGTGTCTCTGTCCAGCACGTCCTGTTCGGCTCATGGTTCTGCTCACCGGCATCGCTACACCAGATTCACGAGCTTGGCTACGACGTCATCGCGTATGTCAAGATTACTAAATATTTTTTAATCAATTATAGCTTTATAAAAAATAAATAATCTAGAGGAATGCATTGTTTAGGAAGTAAAATGATGTTAAAATAAGAAAAAATACACCGTATAAAGTTTAAATCTATTAAAGGTGCTGAGTGTTATTTTATGCTATTTTTAATATAAAGGAGGCGATTAGATTGAATAGAATTTACAAGGTTATATTCAATCGTGCAAAAGGGCAGTACCAGGTTGTTTCAGAATTAGCCAAAAATGGTGGAAAAGCGTCGGGTAATTCTTTATTAAGAACAATTATTAAATCGGGGGGGTGCTGACCAGTTCTGTATTAACAGTTGTGTTCGTATTTGGAAGTGCACTTTATGCTAACGCTGAAGCTGTTCATGACGGTGATATTTTGAATGCCGGAACTAACATTTCTGTAACTAAAGACGACACAACAAAGACAATCACAATATCCACTGATGGGGTAGCAACCAGTGTAGAAGTGGATGCAGTAAAAACAGACGTACAAAATAACCAAACAACTATTGCTGCCAATACGGACAAAATTGCGGATAACAGCACAGAGATCGCTAACAATAAAGTTGGAATCAATCAAAATTCCAATGACATCCAGCAAAACAAGACGGATATTGCGGCGAATAAAGGTGCAATTACAGCCAATACAGGAAAAATCAACAATAATACGGCTGATATTACAGAACTAAAAAATGTGAATTCTGCTTTGGGCTTGGATAAAACAAAACCGGGAATGAAGTATTTCCGTGCCAATTCCACAGGAGAGGACGCTGCAGCTGTGGGGAAAGATGCTGTTGCCATCGGTGTCAGTGCAAAAGCGAATGGCAAAGATTCTGTGGCTCTGGGCGATGCTGCTCGTTCTGCTTCATCTGCTGAAAACAGTATTGCCATTGGCCGAAAAGCTGTCAGCGGATCTTTTAGCGGTATGACGGCTGATGGCGACAGTTCTACTGTGGTTATAGGCGGAGGCAAAGCAAGCATATCCATCGGTGATGCAGCCAATGCTCGGGGAATTTCTTCGATTGCACTGGGGGATGGAGCGACGGTCTATAATGATGGGACCAATGCTCAGCTCAACGATAACAGCATGGCAATTGGAACTAAGGCTAGTACGGTTGCTTCGAATCATGCAATTGCGATGGGCAACAATGCTGCTGTGACGCAAAACAGTCATAGTGCTGCAGCGATTGGAGACAGCGCAAAGGCTGAGGCGGAAGGCGCACTGGCTCTGGGCAAAAGTACGGCTGCTTCTGGAGCTGACAGCATTGCGGTTGGAACAGAGGCAGCAGCGAGTGGAACAGATGCCTTGGCTATGGGTAAGAGTGCGCAAGCCAGTGGGGCAGATGCTGTTGCTCTTGGGAACGGAGCTGTTGCTGGGAGCAGTGCTTCTGTGGTTTTGGGCAAAGATGCCAGTGCAAATGCTGTCCGGTCTGTCGTACTTGGCCCTAATGCAGGGGTCGGTATGGTAGGGGATGTATTAGGGGCGAAAGGATCCCATGTAGTCATCGGAGACGGTGCCGGCAACAATATTGACGGACAGCAGAACATTGCAATTGGCTACAAAACGGGAAATGATGTTAAAAGCGATCATAATGTTGCCATTGGTTCTGAAGCCGGGACCAATATCGGATCAGGTGGAAACACATCTGAAGGGAAAAATGTTTCTATTGGATATCATGCCAATAAAAACGATTCAGCTGTATCTCGAATCCAGTCTACCGCTCTGGGCAGTGAGACAAAAGCTGCCGATGACGCTGTAGCCGTAGGGTATCAGGCGCAGGCGAATGGGAATGGATCTACGGCAGTTGGGTTTAACGCCCAGGCTGCAGACGCAGCCAGTGTGGCTTTAGGACAGGGAGCACAGGCTTCTGGTGGGAATGTTGCTATCGGCAATGATTCCGTAGCGAATGCCGCTATGATCAGTGGGAACGGATATCTGACAGGCCAAGCGGCACCTAAGACGGCTGTTTCAGTCGGCAGTGCATCGGCTTTGCGCCGCATCACCAACGTTGCTGACGGGGCACTGGACCAGGATGCCGTCACTGTGGCACAGCTCAAAAAATCAATCGACGCTACGGTAGCTCAGGTCAATGCGAATGTTTCTTCGGCAACGGCAAGTGGGGTATATTATGATACGGTCACTTCTGGAGATGGAGACAGTATTACCCTTCGTAATAATGACAATAAGGGAACGAAAATCCACAATGTTGCGGCAGGGACACTGGGGACTGATGCAGCGAATGTAGCTCAGGTCAATAAGATCGTTGATACGGCAAAAACACATTACTACTCTGTAAAATCTGCCAATCTGAATAATTATGACAACGATTTGGCTACGGGTGAAGACTCTATGGCAGCTGGCGTCAGTGCAAAAGCTTTAGGGGACAGGAGTGTTGCGCTGGGGAATAATACAGAAGCGCAGAGTCTTGGCAGTATCACTGTGGGAGCCGGCTATGAAGATCCGGATAACCCGGGCAGCCTGAAACAGACTCTAGCCATCAGCGGTTATCAATATAACACGGCAATCGGGGCTGGCGCTCAGGCTGCCGGAAATGATTCACTGGCTATAGGGACTTTGGCAACCTCCTCTATAAAAAATGGCGGAAGCAGCGTAGATAAAGCTATTGCCATTGGCTATTCTGCTGGCGTTTCTGATGACAAAGCCATCGCCATCGGCAGCGATGCCAAGAGCAACAGCAAAAGTGCTTCCGCTATTGGTGATACGGCTCAGGCACTGGCAGAAAATGCTCTCGCAGTGGGGATAAATGCACAGGCAGAAGGTGTTTCTTCTGGGGCAATCGGTACCAAAAACAGGGTCACTGGAGCAAATACATATGTTTTGGGCAGCCAGAACAGTACGGCTGCAACAGGTACAGCTGCTGATGTAAGTGCTTCGAATTCGGGGATCTTTGGGAATGAAAACCGAATGGAAGGGGACAGCAATCGTATTGTCGGGAATCAAAACGTACTGAAAATGGAATCCCTTTCCAATAATTCTTCCAACCCGAAAGATTTTAAAAATATTTTTGTGACGGGTAACCAGAATACGGTTACGGGCGATCCGGATACAAGCACAGCAGGCGATGCAGGCAGCGTATCTGATATTACTGTTACAGGTTCAAAAAATACCATCCAGGCAAAAAACCAGAAAAACAGGAATCTGACGGATATCCAGATCGTGGGAAACCAGAATACCGTTGATGCCACGGCTCAAAACACGGATTTGTCCAATACCCAGATTCTGGGGAGCCATGTAACGGCAACCTTGGGAAATTCCGTCTATCTTGGCAGCAATTCGGCTTATGTTGTATCGGGAGCTACTACAAAAGGAATGGATGTATATAACAGCAACGGGACATATCAGTACGCCGGGGGAACCCCTGCAGGTATTGTCACGGTGGGCTCTGCAGGGAAGGAACGACGGATCCAGAATGTTGCAGCTGGACTGGTCAGTGCAAAGAGTACTGATGCGGTAAATGGCAGCCAGCTTTACACCATGACCCGACCTCTGCGGTTTGCCGGAGATAATTCGACCATTGGCAATACTTCAGAAGCAGATGTCAATGTGCTCCATCGCGGTTCTGACCAGGCTATGTCCCTTTTGGGCGGTGCTGACAGCAACAATTTAAGCGATAATAATATCGGAGTGGTTGCCAATTCAGCCAATAATACGATGACCGTAAAACTGGCAAAAGATGTAACTGGCCTGAATAGTGTTACATCGAAAACGGTAAACGCTGAGACGGTAAAAGCCGGCGATACGACTATCACCAATCAGGGTATGACCATAGCTGGAGGACCTTCTGTAACGAAAGACGGAATCAATGCGAACGGCACGAAAATAACCAACGTAGCTGCTGGTACCGCAGATACAGACGCTGTCAACGTCAGTCAGTTGACGAAACAGTCTGCTGATTTAACGGAAAAAGGGTTCGGATTAAAGGATCAGGATGGGAATATCGTCCACAAACCTCTGGGAGAGGATATTGAAGTTACCGGGGACGGCAAAAATATTTCTACGAAAGTGGAAAACGGAACGATGAAAGTGGTCCTGAATGATAATCTGAACGTGAATAGTGTGACGACCACAGACGCAGACGGAAATCAGACTGTGACGCAGGGGAGCGGTATGACTGTCACGGATAAAGACGGGAATAAGACGACGATTAATGCCAGCGGTATTACGATTACTCCGAAAAATCCGGCAGCCGGGACTTCTCTAGTTTCTTTGACAGAAAAAGGGCTGGATAACGGTGGCAATCAGATTCACAATGTGGCGGCAGGCACGGCTGGAACGGATGCAGTGAATGTCAGCCAGTTGAAAGATGAAATTGCCAAGAACGCCACTAAATTGGTAGACGGAAAAAATACGACCGTTACAGGCAAAGGCACAACGGAAGATCCGTACAAGGTCAATGTCAATGACAACCTGAATCTGGGTGAAAAAGGTGAACATGGCATAGACGGTTCCATCGGTGTGGCGGGTAAAGATGGTTCATCCGTCATAATCAATGGCAAAGATGGCTCTATCGGTATGAATGGTAAAGACGGCAAAGACGGGCTTACCATGAAATCGGCAAAGGGCCAGGATGGCGTGGCTGGTACTAATGGTGCCAATGGGATGACCCGGATTGTCTACGAAGATGATACACACGTTACTCATGAGGTCGCTACGCTCGATGATGGACTGAAGTTTGCTGGAAATACAGGTTCTGTAGCCAAAAAACTGAACAGTACCATGACCATCAAAGGAAATGGCACCAAAGCAGATACAGAATATGATGCTTCTAACATCAAGACTGTAGTGGATGCAAATGGAGATCTGGTCATCGGACTGGACAAGAATCTGAAGGCAGATACTGTTACCGTGGGCGGCCAGGGCAAAGACGGCGCTGATGGCATCAATGGGGCTATTGGTGTAAAAGGTGCCGATGGCAAAGATGGGGTTACCATTTCTTCTATAGGTAAAGACGGAAACAATGGTACCGATGGTCATATTGGCATCAATGGCAAGGATGGTGCTTCTGCTGACATCCATGTTGTAAAAGGTGTGAATGGAGTAGACGGCACGGATGGCTATAATGGCACGGATGGTATTGATCGGATCGTCTATGAAGATCACAATGGGAATACCCAGACGGTCGCCACTATGAACGACGGAATGAAATATGGCGGCGACGTAGGGAATGTAATCAGTAAAAAACTCAATGGGCAAGTGAATGTAGTTGGGGGCATTACGGATTCTTCTAAACTGTCAACGGAAGACAATATCGGAGTGGTATCTGATGGAAGTGATAACCTGAAAGTGCGGCTTTCAAAAGATTTGAAAGGACTGGATTCGGTTACTACGAAGACTGTTACAGCAGACACTGGGAATATCACGACGGTAAATGCCAGCACTGTCAACGTTGGAGACACCACCATAACGACGGGAGGGATGACAATCCAAAACGGTTCCGCAGGTCAGGATGTTACGCTCAATAAAGATGGGTTGAATAATGGTGGAAATAAGATCACCAACGTAGCTCCTGGAGATATTTCATCGACCAGTACGGATGCCGTAAATGGAAGCCAGCTGTACCGTGCGGAAAACAGGATCAGCCGATTGGGAGATCGAGTGAATCGTGTTGGGGCAGGTGCCGCGGCACTGGCAGGATTGCACCCCTTGGATTTCGATCCAGATGACAAATGGGATTTTGCTGCAGGGTATGGGAATTATAAAGATGCTCATGCAGTCGCTATCGGAGCATATTATCGTCCTAACGAAGATACGATGTTCAGTGTGGGAGGCTCCTTTAGCGGAGGCGAGAATATGGTGAATGTAGGAGTCAGTTGGAAATTTGGACAAAAGAACCATATCTCTCGCTCCAGAGTATCCATGGCCAAGGACATGTTGGCCATGAAAAACCAAATTGAAATACTTACGAAAAAATTGGCTGCTTATGAATCAGGCCAACCTGCGAAGGCAATCCCTGCGTCTGCTCACAGCATGAACTTCCCTGATGTACCAGAGAACCACTGGGCTTACCAATATGTGAAGACATTGGCAGAAAAAGGCTACTTGGAGGGATATCCGGACGGAGAATTTAAGGGAGATCGTTCTATGACCCGCTATGAGTACGCTGCAATCATCTACCGAGCTTTACAGAATGGGGCACCTTCTGATGGAAATATGGCCCGGTCGGTGGATGAATTTGGACCTGAACTGGTCAAAGTTCAAAATATTGATCGGTTCCGTGTGGATCGTATTTCTGGTAAGGATAATGACCGTCATAAGGTAGAACGTGTCCGTATCAATGATAAGGATGATAAAAACAGAGGTGATTTCCGGGATGTGTATGGATCCCATATCCAGAAATCATAAAAGTATGTAGGATAATAAGACATTGGGGCAATGCTTGATTTCATTGCCCCAATTCTCTATTCAATTGTATTTAGGAGGAAAAACTATGAAAAAGTACATTGCAGAGTTCATTGGGACGTTTGTTTTGGTCGTGTTTGCTTGTGGAACGGCGGCTGTCTCGGGGCCCAAAGTCTTGAATGGCATGTTCATGCCAGCTTATTTTGCAACGGCTTTTGCCTTTGGCCTTTCTATTGTGGCAATGGCCTACTCCATTGGTAATGTTTCCGGCTGCCATGTAAATCCCGCAGTATCTCTTGGCGTATTTCTTTCAGGGAGGATGAGTGGACGAGACTTTATTGGATATGTGATTGCTCAGTTTTTAGGGGCTATCATCGGAGCGGCTGTTCTTTTTTCGTTAATTGGTACGACAGGAAACTTGGGCTCTAATGGGCTCTACTTAAATGATGTCGGTGCATCTCTAACAATAGAAATCATTCTGACTTTTGTCTTTGTTTTAGCGGTGTTGGGTGTTACTTCAAAAGCAGAAAATAATGTGGTTGCTGGATTGGTCATCGGGCTATCTTTGACGTTCGTCCATTTATTGGGCATTTATTTTACGGGAACTTCAGTAAATCCTGCACGGAGCTTTGGCCCGGCAATCTTGTGCGGAAATCCAGCCGCTTTATCTTGCGTATGGGTGTTCGTCGTTGGCCCGTTCATCGGTGGGGCTTTAGCAGCATATGTATATCATTTTATTTCAGAATAAAAAAGGTATTGCAGGAACTTTGCTATTTTTGTAATAAACAGTGGGAGTTTATGGATAGGTATATTTATATTCTTCCACTGTTTCTAGGAATATCATTTTATCGGTCTGCACTGCTGGCAGGCTAATCATCAAAAAATGGGGAAGAGACATATGGTAGAAGATCATTCAGCCAGTTGTTTGTATGCAGTGCTCGTTCTTTTGGTCCTGAACTTGGTTATCAGCATAAGGGATAGGCAGGTACAGGATAAAATACTCTATGTGATAAATGCTGTATTAGCAGGAGTAGAAGTTATAACGTATCTCATCCTGAAATCTCTGCCGCTTGGGTGGGGAGCAGACCACCCATACCTAGGCTTCCTTCCCTTTCTATGGCTGGGGTCTGTAATAGGAATCATGTTGATGTCTTATTTTTGTTTATGGGACTTCTTTGACGCACATCGCAAGACATGGTGGGGAAAAACAGGAATGACATTGTTGATTTTAGCACATATTGCCATTATAGCGGTCGGGTTATTCATCTTGTTTGGAGCGCTTTATTCACTGAAATGGGGATAATGGCAGAGAGAACAGGGCAAGCCAATGACAGTTTTTTTGAAAGTCGAAGAGAATCGATCAATTGCTTGAGAGGCTGAAAAAAGGAATCAAATGCTGTGAAATTAAAGTCACTCAA
>OGEP01000450.1_pt1 | contig 61925 bp, 45 predicted proteins | sample 1570721 | NCBI WGS metagenome assembly OGEP01 (sample SAMEA2582131, study PRJEB24529) | metagenome | biome: Human gut stool | place: China | collected 2011 | reverse complement strand
TGACTGGACCGCAAGCTTAAATCCTTCGGATTTTAAGGTTCCTATTCCTCAAGATATGTTCACTCCTTTGGAGGGCATTGCATTAGATGTCCCTTCTTGGGAAGAAGGCATCCCTGAAGATTTGCAACCTGCAATGGATCGTTTGGCCGACTTAGTGGATGAATAATATGTTGATAGCAAGCAACTGTTCCACTCTGAATGGCGGCAAGCTGCAAACCATTTGAGAACAATAAAACTGTATGTAGCATGAATTGGATAAGAAAAATATTAGGATTGGAGCATCCGGAGAGGATTACAATGGAACTGATTGAGCGATTGCCGGCCCACAAGCTTTGCAGGAAGTATATAGACAGAGAATTGGATGCTGACACTGAAACCGAAGTATTTGATAGCATAATGTGTGCAGTGGAGCTTCATGCAGAAGTAATCAATGGCGGTTTCAATCAATATTTTTATAATTCTGATGGTGAACGAGCGGAACGTGCAGAGAACACCTTTATCAAACTTGGTGCAATGCAGATCGCGGATATCGTAAGACTGGCTATCAATCAATATGTCGCCAATCGTGATAAACTACATTTGATTTGGAATGGCACGATGGAAGGATTCTCTTATGGTTATAAAGAAAAGTTGTTTGATACATTTGATGAAGAGTATTACGCTGTGATGAAAAACGACAAACAGCTATACACACTGATAGGCACATACATCAAAGAGCATCCGCAAAACTTTCTGACAAAATAGTACGATGAATAAAACTGTCCAATCCATAGTATCATTGACTGCTTTCAGTGCTTTACTGATAGTCATAACATTATTTTGTGGTGGCTTAGGTTTTGGTCGTCTGTTCAGGATATATGGCATTATGGAGTATTGTTTTTTAGGTTTACTTATAATTACAGATGTAACTGTAATCTACAAGGTCTATAAACTATATGCAATGCAGCCTAAAGCCATAATGTTATTGTTGGGTTTGGAATGTTGCTCTATCCTTTTGTGGTTTGCCTTTATCTATATGGATCAAAGTCTATTAGACTGGCAAATTACAAACTTCATATTGCAAGCTGTCAACTTAGACGGCTTCACGGGAGATGAACGAGGATTGAATATGCTTGCAGTCTTATGCGGCATTATTTATCCTCTTTTGGGGATTGGGTGTTTATTCACCGGATTGAGATTTATAAATAAGTTAGTAACAACGAAAGATAGCATCTGACGATGCTCATTTCTAACCATTATAAACAGTATTGATTGAAATATGACGAAATCCAAATTCTTTTATATCATTCTCTGTATTCATCTATTATCTGGAATAATAGGATTGATAACTTTGAATTTGTCAAGTAATTGTGACCGGTTACGCTGGAATATTGGTGATATTCTTCGGTTATTGTTTTTCCTTACTCCTTTCGTCATGATGTTCTGCGTTCCTAAAAAACTACCTACATGGAGCAAAGTCTGTATGCGCATTTATTTTGGAGTATATATATTTCCATTCGTCATTTTTCCTCCATTATGGTGGTTTCTATTCAAATTTGACACTGCTGTAGCTGAAAACAATCAATATATAATCCGTCAATATAGATATGGAGGACGTGATTATTACGAACAAAAAAGTATATATAAAAAAAGTGGAATCTTAGAGAAATATGTAGGGCTTTTTGACAGCTCTGACTCTTATAGTGAGTTAAACCAGTTGGATTATGTAATAAAAGAATTTAAGATTGATAACATGACATTTACAGGAAATGTGCTCTTGAAACGAAATGAAAATGGGCAAGTTGTAACTAAAGACACGCTTATTGTTTACCCGATATACGAAAAAGAAGCACCTATGTAATTCAGTTTATAACAAGGTCGAGATAACAGCTTAAGGCTGTTCCTCACCAAATCATTATGAATAATACATTAAACTTATAATAAATAGATTATGATGAATAAATGTTTTAGAACTATAGTGGTAGCCCTAATAAGTATAATTATGATAGGGTGTGATAAAAATGAATATACAGATAAAATAGAAGAAATAAAAATGTATGTGTCTGCTGAAACAGGAACATACAAACCTTGGGGAAGCGAAACTCCTGTAGAATGTATGCTTGTTAAAGAAGAAACGGCATCTGATTATTCTCCTCTTGCCTTTGATGGCATCAAGGGTTTTGACTATGTACGCGGACATGAATATGAGTTGAAAGTACGTAAAACGACACTTGCAAACCCACCAGCCGACGGTTCTAATATAGTTTATGAACTTCTTAAAATAATAAATGATATACCTTCTGTAGAACCAGAAGACCTACCGGAAGAAGCGAAATTCAAACTCAGAATGGTACAATTGAATACATTTATGGATTTAGACACACCGATACCTGCTCCTTTTGATTATCTGATATTTCGGATACTTGATCACAATGATAGGTACATTTTTCCAGCCGAGCCAGCATTCCTAAAATATTATGATTTAATAGAGATGACATCTCCTGTTTCGCCTGATACTTTTTGTGTTTACAAATACACTACAGACGGAAATGGTACAAAAAGAGACTTCACAGCTCAGTGGGGATCCAATTTTTTTGAGAAAGAAGATTTCCCAATCAGTCTGAAAGGATATAAAGACGGGAAACTAATATATGAATATTCAACTACCCAATTGATGCGTGAGCGCGATTTCCTTGGTGTAGATTGGAAGAATGGTAGTGTGGCTATTGCCAACCCTAAAACACACCTTATAGAAAATATCCTTGATACCCGTTATAAATTTAAGTTGACAGATACCCAGGAGACAAACAATACGTATTATATAAAAATACGTGTAAATTCTTCGTCGGACAAAATAACAGAAGCTGAATATCTCAAAGAGCAACAAGACGGATTACGATGGTTGCTGCAAAAGCATTTGGGACAAAAAGCGTCATTAACTGCCTCCGACTTCAAAACTCTTCCTGAAGGGACTGATATTGTGGAAACTTATGAAAATACCACTACACGTGTAGCAATTATTCATCAATATGCCGATGATTTACATGAAGAACAGTACATCGCCATAGCAGAATCTAAGTATAAGTAACATATTCCTTATTAAAACCTTTTGACAATAAAACAAGAGTAATATGAATAGGATAAGAAAAGTTAGTAACAACGAAAGATAGCATCTGACGTTGCTCATTTCTAACCATCAACAGTAATCCCAAATATGAAACAGAAAATATATAATATCAGTATTTTATGGCTTCTCTGTATCTGTGGAACAGTGTATTCTCAAAATTCCAAAGAGGATATTCTGAAGCATGACCTTTCTGGCCTGTTTGTCGATTCGGACATGACCGGCATATTGGGAGAAGATTGTAGCAGAATTGATATTCATTTTACTGAAGTCCGTAAGACTGATGACAGGAAATATGAAGTGAAAGGCTCCAGTCGTACCAGATTGTCTGTCATCTGTCCGTTCAGGGGGAATATCTGTATTGACAGCATTTCTCCTTATCCGCAAGACAGAGATGAATGTACGGAACTGGATGGTTTCATATCTGGGCATTACTCGTTTACTGAATTCGGAGACGAACGATTTAGCGGCACATTTAGTGGCACTTTCCGGCAAGGATACCGGATAAGCGGACAGCAAATTGTAAAAGGACGTAATGAAATAGCGGAACTGAAGTTGAACCTGTCTGAATATCGGGGCAAGTGGAAATCTGAAAAAGGACTGACAAAACGATGTTCATGGGCTGATGAGATAATACCCGATATTCCTGCAGACTTCTACCGGTTCAATGACGCAGGAGAATGGATTGTAATACCTAAATACCGTAAAAATGGTTGGGACAATCTATATAATGCCTACCATAATGAAACCCTGACAGCGGGAGAAATACAAAAGGCCCGTGAAATGGAAGAACAGGAATGGTGGATGGATAAGAACCAACAATAAACAGATTTGATAATTAATATGACATCATTCGTAAATACTCGAAACAAGATACCAGAAGATCAGGCCGGAAAGTTGTTTTCTGCCGGGATTTCCTTCATGTGCAGCAACGCTTTTTCTGCAGCCTATTACTGCTTCGAACTCATTCCGCACAAGGACTTCGGGCTGCTGTACAACAAGGCCCTGTGCTGTTTCATGGTGAATTGGTACGATGAGTGCCACAGACTGCTGTGTGAGGCTGAACACCTGTTGCCAGGCAATGCAGGTGTTACCGCCGACAGGCTTCCTGAAGCATTTCTCCGTTATCGTCATGATGACGAGCCGCCATATTGTCCCATGCCGCAGGACACCCCGATACAGCTGGCATATGTACAGATCTTGCGGTTGAAGGCAGAAGCAGCCTTCAGACTGGGATTGCACACAGAAGTCAAGGCCATCTCCAACCGGCTTGGCCGGAAATACAAGCATATTGAATCATTAATCAAAAATCATGATAAAGATGAAGACAAATAAAGGACTCTACGATCTGCACACTTATTACAATACAGATCCGTATGAACTGTACGAAGCTTACCAGAATGTCCCGCTTGACAGTCTGGATGAAAATCACGACAACAATACGCCTCTTCATACAGCGTGTTGCTTTGCGGACAAGATAGCCGTAACCATCCTTCTGGAAAGAGGTGCGGATGTCAACCAGAAAAATGACAAAGGCTATACGCCGCTGTGCCTTCTGGCCAAGTATAAACCTTGTCCCGACGATTCGGTATTTGCCGAAATGACTGAAATGCTTCTGGCCAAAGGTGCCAGGGTGCCGAGATCCGGCAAGGACACAACCGCCTTGCTCGAAGCGGTGCGCAACCGTCATTTTCTGATGGCTGACATCCTTCTGAAGTCGGGAGCCAGGACAGATTCCACTGACAGCAATGGAGACAATGTGCTGCACCTGCTCTCCCGGTCTGCAGCATCCATAGCATCCGATATAAAAAGCAGACAAAGAAGGATAGCTGATTTTTCAGAACGTTGGTATTCCGAACAGTCCAAGCAGGAGACATATGACGAACTGGAAAACCTCAAGTCCTTGGAGATACAATGCTGCCACACGGCGAAACTGGTTCTGGAAAACGGAGAACCGGATCCGGAAGAAAAGAACAACAGCGGAAAGACTCCTTTTAACATAGCAGCTGAAGGTGGCGCCCGACGTATCGGAGCGTTGCTGTCGGGGCAGGATCCGGAAACGGATGAACTTGCCGCTCTTGCCGGAGGTCTGGATGTCTTTCAGGCACTGTGGTACGGGGATGAAGTTTCTTTGGATGCTCTCCTGCGTTCCGGTGCGGATACACAGACAATATGTGAGGACGAAAAAATGTATGATTTCCGTGGCAAGTCACCTTTGGGCTGTGCCCTGACATGGGATAATCTTTCAGCTGCCGAGATGCTGCTCAGAGGCGGTGCCGATCCCGATTTCAGAGACTCGAAAGAACAGACAGCTTTCGCTGTTTGGATGAACAAGAGGGGATACAAGAATGAAGACAAGGAACAATGCCTTCATATTCTCCAATGCCTGGCGGAATGCGGATGGAATCCAGAGAGTCCTGCCGATGGGGAAGGAAACACAGCCCTGTCCGTAGCATGCCGTAATGTCGGATATGACACCGGAATCTGGGCTGTAAGATTTCTTGTAGATAACGGTGCGGATGTCAATGCAGCCAACGCTCAGGGACAGACACCTGCGATGAATCTTTACGGAGGTCGTTACTGGGACGGGAACATTCCCCGTTTCGCCGGTCTTCCGAGATCATATCCCTATGGAGGTCGCGAATGCAAGGAAGAAGATGCTGACATACTTGAACTTCTTCTTGAAGCCGGAGCTGATATAAACGCCAAAGACAAGTGGGGAAACACTCTGCTGCATTATATTGCAGCCGGTTCGACAAGGGGGCTGAAAGAAGCCGCTGCTCTTGTGATGGACTTCGGTTCTCCGGATGTGAACGCCGTCAACAATGAAGGCAAGACTGCCCTGGACATCGCAACTGAAAAGAACAATGAGACCCTTGTGAAATTTTTGTTGAAATATTGCTGAGAATCTTATGGACAACAACATGACTTTCCTGAATGCCTGCCGAAACGGCCAGAAAGGCATTGTACAGATATTCCTGAAAAAAGGCGGCATTGACGTGAACAAGAGGGATGCCGAAGGCAATACCCCTCTGTATTATGCCTGCCTGAAAGGTTACCGGGATATTGTCAGTCTCCTTCTTGACAGCGAGGCTGATGTTTCCCTGGCAAACAATATGTCAGAAACGCCCCTTCATGCCGCTTCCCGGAGCGGAAACAAGGAGATAATCGGTAAACTTGTCCAGTATGGAGCTGATCTGGACGTTACGGACAACGAGGGACGGACTCCGCTGATCCGTCTTCTTGACAACAGGCGTACCGATGCCGCCCTGTTTCTGATAAAACAGGGAGCGGACACGGAAATAGCGGACAATACCGGCCATAAGGCGATAGACTACGCTACGGCGCACGGATTGCGCGAAGTGCTTGAGTGCCTGTCGGCAGATACTTCAAGTGATGCACAAGGCAATACTCCACTGCATCAGGCAGCTTTCAACGGACATACAGAAATCGTCCGTTCGCTGCTGTCTTCATTCCCCGCCATGATCGATGCGGTGAATGATGAAGGGGAAACAGCCCTTGCAATAGCCTGCATGAAAGGCAACCTTGCCGTTGCCGGTCTTCTGATAGAAGCCGGAGCGGATGTGAACAGGACACTGCTTGACGGAAACACGCCATTGCATTTTGCCGCATGGTCAGGGAACAGATTCATCGCAAACAACCTGATAGCGGCAAAGGCAAAGATTGACGTACAGAATGCTGACGGTGAAACACCTCTCATCATAGCTGCAAGGGAAGGCAACAACGAGTTCGTCTCACTTCTCGTGGAGAATGGAGCTGATGTGAATATTGCAGACAATCTTCAGCACACGGCTCTGTTCTATGCCGGTGAACGCGGTTACAATGAAATAACGGAAATACTTCTTACGGCAGGCGCTGAAGGATAAAAGATCACATAATCAATAATAGAATAGAATAATATGAAAAAAGACAAAACGAATCCTCAAAGTCCTGAGGAAATGGCAATAGCGGCCCAGGAAGCCGCAATAAAGGCAGCTATGGAACAGGCTCGTTCCATGTTCGGAAATATTCCCGGATTCCAGATGCCTGATATGGCTGCTGCACAGGCGCAACATGAAGCCATGCTGAGGGCTGCCGGCATAGACCCTGAAACAGTCGCTCAGGCTGGCCGTCAGAATATGGCTTACGCCAATCAGATGATGCAGGAGATGATGGACGGCACATTTGATGAACGGTTGTCTTCGTCTGACGCTATGGCTCAAATGATGGAAGCTTTCGGAGACGAGGGATGGAGCATCAACAGATGCAATGACGGCGGACTTGACGAATCCCAGCTTCGTCTGCTTGCATTCGGGGCCCCGATGCTTGTGTACAATGATGAGAATGTGGACTCGATAGCGTGTGCGGAAGAAGATGTGGAGACCATCAGGAACACAATCGAGAACTGGTGGAATGTTACTGACAAAGAAAGTACGCTTGATATTGTAAGATGGCTGCTTGAAGAGGGACACCATGCGGAAGCTGATGAAGCGCTGGAAGAACTCCGGAAACGTGGACTTGAGAATATCTCTCAGGAAGAACGTGATGACGAGGAAAACAAGATGGGAGATGTCTGCCTGATAATGGAGAGCATGACTGAAAACGGCTGGTGCCCGGAAAACAGGATGCCGGAGAGCGTCATTGCCTGGGATCTGGTACGTGTGGTAAATCTTGCCCGGTGGGCCCGTCTGTGCGGATACCTGAATGATGATGAAATGTGGCAGATCATGCAGACGGCAGCTGATACCGCTTTGCATCATTTCTCTTCATGGGAGGAATACGGGCGAAGTTTCATCATGGGTAGAGGTGTATGGCATGGTGATCCGGATGACAGTGAAACGGCATTCGAGATTGTCAGCCTGCTGCTGGAAGACGAGGAATCGCCATGGAAACTGAGTAATTTCTATAAAAAGTAAAAACGAACTTAAATTGAAGTAGATATGGAACAAGAAAATGGGAAAATAATAGAAGGGGAAATACATTATCCCAGTCATTTCGGAGAAGTCTATGATGCCATGCCGGAGAAGTTTGAAAAGCGTAAAAATCTGGTCAAACCGATAATCTACTGGGGACTGACAGCCGTATGCGTACTGCTTGTCATTTTCCCCGGATGGTTGCCGTTCATCAACCCGTGGATAATACGGGTAGCAGGTATTATCGGGGCTATTATCTGCGGCCTTACCGCATACGCCGCCGACCTGTGTATCTGTAATAGGACAAGTGGTGGAGAAGTGAAGCATTACAAGACAAAGAAGTTCATCAGTAGCATGACGGACAGGGATGATATTGTAGCGGCTTTCAACCGCCATGATTTCGAGTACCTGTGCAGCCTGCCGAGCGGCAACGACCAGCCGGTGCAGTTGCAGGTGGAGAAGGATGAAAAAGGACATGAACTCTATTGCATACTGGTTACCTACACCAAAGGGTACAAGATTGTCGGTCTTGCAGATCCGGTAATTCTCACGGGTGAAGAGTATGAGAGAAACGAGTCGTTTATACGGCACATGTGCGATAATGATGCCGATTGACAACCGGTACAGTAACCGTCAAGGTTGGGACACTCAAAACGGCTTGCCGTCCCTGTGTCCTGACCTATCTATCGTCTTTATTTACTCTAATTTTATAAAATGAACTGTGAAATATGATATTTGAAATGACATATGACCCAAAAGATATATAACATAGAAAATAGAGTCATCAGGATCAAACAGCTCCTCTGCATATTATTGTTTCTTGCATTTTTCCCTGTAGTCCGAGCCAATGCATCGGAGACGGCAGATTCCGTGTATTTCCACGTGACTCTCGACACTTTGGGCAGCCTACGTGCCGGACAGGTGCAACGGCTGACTTATGTGTTGGCCAACTCCGAGATAGACTCGGTTTCTTATCCCGAATTCAATGACAGTATAGAAGTGGTAAGCGGACCGGAGCCTCATAAAGGCAGCACTTATGCTATTATTAACGGTGAGGAACACAGTAACTCTGAAACAGGCTTTGCTTATCTTGTCCGGTTCCGGGAGATTGGTGAGACAAGGATTCCTGGCGCATCCGTAACCGCCGGGGGCAAGACATACACCACACCGGAATGCCGTGTGGACGTGCATCCCGCCGAAGTGGACATGAGCAAGGTGGAGTGCCGCCTGACGGTGGAACAACTGAAAAGCGACAAAATCAAATACCGTGCGGTCCTGACCTGCAACGCCTGTCCCGACCAGAACCCTCCCATGCTGACCATCAACGGGACAAAGGCACGGCCGAACAGCAACGGCTATTCAAGCTCCGAGGGCAAGCAGGAATACACCTACGATTATTACTTCACGAGCGATGGCTATGACGTGTCCTGCGAGGAACTGACCTTTGGCGGGAAACCCTATACCATCAAGCCCCGAAAGAGCAAGTTGGACGACGAGGATTACATTATTGCGCTCCTGATTATTGTTGCATTGTTCGAACTGATATGGTGGCTTGCCTACCGCATCCGCTACCGGGAGGAGAAGGATGCCGCTCTTGCCGAGTTTGTACTGGAAAAGAAGACACTGCCCCTGATTATCAGCTGGGCGTACACCCACTACGGCGCATCGCACATGCTGATGTTTTTTGCCACAATGTTTGTTTCCATGGGCGGAGTAATGTATTACTCGAGCAATATTGATGTCGAGGGTATTTTATGGCTCGGTTTTGTGCCGATCCCATTTGCCTATATACTTTACCGGAGACAACGTCGCAAACTGGATTTCCAGAGTTTACCAACTTCATTGGACAAACAGGGCATTTATGACAGGATATATTACCTGTCGGTAAAATACGACTGGGATGTGGACCATTACGGAGAAGACTGCATTGTGGCACATACAAACCCTTCTTTTTTGAGGTTATCATGGGGAGAACAGATATTCATCGTGTTCGACAAAGGACAAATATGGGTCAACAGTGTGAATGACCTGAACAAACGCACTTCAATCTGCTCGTTCGGGTATAACAAACGTAACATCCGGAGAATAAAGGAAGCACTGGACAGTGACGTGCAGGAAGTGTATTCTTTTGCAAAAAAAGAATGCGCGTCCGAGCAATCTGCTGATTGTAGTAAAAGCAATGATAATCAAGAAAGAATTATATCAACCGCACATACCGTTGATACAGAGAGTACGGATACCCCGGCAGACTTTGCGGAACAAAACTCTTCTGATGATAAGGAGATAAAAGGCAATGGTGACAATGATTTATCATTCTGGTCACTAATAACTCCAAGAAAAGGGAATATCGCTACCCCTTTACTTGTCTATATAAACGTGGCATTATTTATAGTAATGTCTATAAATGGGGTAAGTCTTATAGAGCCAACCGGCATTTCTCTGATAAAGTGGGGTGCGGATTATGGCCCACTCACGCTTACCGGAGACTGGTGGAGGACTATAACCTGTAATTTTATCCATATAGGGATAATGCATTTGTTGATGAATATGTATGCCCTGCTGTATATCGGATTGTTTCTGGAAAAAATTATCGGAAGCAGAAGGCTTATAACCGCATATTTCCTGACCGGATTGTTCTCTGCACTGCTAAGTCTAACGGTTCATCCCGAAACAATAAGCGCAGGAGCTTCCGGTTCCATTTTCGGACTTTATGGAATATTCCTTTCCAACTTGATTTTCAATCATAAAATGGAACGGAATCAGAGGAAATCGCTTTTATACAGTATAGGCATCTTTGTTGTTTATAATCTTCTGCTTGGAGCTAAGGAAGAAGGAATAGATAATGCGGCACATATAGGAGGCCTTGTTTCAGGAATTGTTCTTGGCATAATGTATTTTTTTGCCGATAAGAATGAATCTAAACGAGTATCCCGGTATATCACGTATGTTGCTGAAATAATATTTCTGATAGTGTTTTCCGCCCTTTTTATGGGACAAACACAAGCCGTTCCTTCGGATTTTAAGGAAATAAGGACCCTATGGGATGACGGGATATTGGAGGAATATGCACAGACATTAGGGGCTGAAGACAATATTCAGGAGAGTGAAACAGCCAATTCCAACTATATCCTTGATCAAAAGGATAATTCTGTAACTTTTACCGGTAGTGATGAAAGCATCGGAAATGGTAAAAGAGAGTATGTGAATAAGGTACGCGGACTAAGATGCATATATCCGCCAGGATGGAAAGCTGTGGTGAAATCGGATGACAACTGTATTTTACAGCTTATGGGTACTGCCGGCAACTGCTTTGTTTTCAATTACAAAAAGTTCACTTCAACTGAGGAAATTGATAATACGCGCAATTTGTTGTTGAAGTCATTCAACGGAGCAGCCCCCGAAAAAGTAAATATAGACGGAATCCCGTTTGAAAGAATTTCGGGCAGTATGGAATATCAATTGGAAAGAGGTGGCACTATGAACTTCAATCAGAGTATATTCTTTTATATGAATAAAAATACACTGGATGGCTTCATTATCGTTACAATGACCGCGAATGATATTCATGAATCCGAAGCCCGTGATATAATTGGATCCATCAAGTTTGACACTCCGTTGTAACTTAAAAAAGGTAAATATGAAGCTGACAAGTCGGACATTATTTCTTCTTATGATGTTTTTATGTTGTTTGGGTAGCGTAAAAGCAAATCCATTGCAGCAAGATACCATAAGGGATGTAAGCTATCAACTTTATCCTTTGGGGGTTGCCTGTCGTGACAATGACATGGCAACCATAAAACGGTTGCTGGCAGGAAAAGATGAACCTATGGCAATGGGTAACGATTTTTATGAGTTTGACATATTCTATACGGCGATTTACTTTGATAAAGAGGATGTACTGAAATATGCCCTTACCAGGTATAAGGACATTAATAACAGATTATATAGTGACGAATACGGGCTGACTCTCCTGACATACGCCTGCAAATTGTCCAATGTGAAGTTAGCCCGCATATTGCTGGAGCATGGCATTGATGTAAACGGTTACCAAAGTCCATACGATACCTATAAAGTATATCCGATTATGGAAGCCATTGCCAATAACAATGTAGAACTGGTTCAGCTGCTTCTGAAATACCATGCTGACGTTCATATAAAGGATAATGACGGCAATACTCCTCTTGATCTGGCAAGGAAAACAGGTTCAAAGGAAATCGAAAGACAACTCCTGTCTATTGAGTACGATCAGACTACAAATGCTGCAGAGGTACAGGATACATTATGTATTGAAACAGAAAAAACGGAGTCTTGCATGATATACAGGTTATGCCTTAACCAACATAACAAAAAGAATGTGGTATTTGAATTGAAAACCGTGGATGATAGCAGTATTGACTTCGTACAAAGCTACATATACCGAGGAGTAAGGAAGTTTGATTGTTTTGCTGTTTATGATAATGTGGCGGATGGTAATCGTTTCCTGTTCTTTGACTATGCAAGTCAGACTACTTATCTGACACCGGCTTGCTTTTCCGGTTTCTATCCGATATGCAGTTCTGTGGACTTTGTGAAGGCGGAAGTCCTGCTTCGGAATGAAAACTTCTGTCTGAGGCAACCAATCGATACACTGCATATCGGTAAGAATGCCGTTTATGTTCCGTTTGATTGTAAGAATCAGATTATAAAGGCGCCTCTTGTTTCCAAGGATATCGTGCCTAACGACTGATTTTATAGTATGTTGACTGATACATAATAGTATGATAAAAGAACTGATTGATAAACTGAGAAAGACAGTTGCAGAAAACACGGAAGGACATTTGCCTTTGTCCTGCCGTATTGAACTGATGAAACAGATCGGTGATATACTCACCGTGCAGAAAATTATGTGCGAATGCTGCAAGAAAGCCTGCTCCGTCACGGGACGGCAGATCAAGGAGAACGTGCATCTGCTTTCCCGCATAAACAGGCATCTCTACAGAAAGCCGGACTCGGTGGAAGACATCGAGAAGGAATCGGGCGAACTGTGGTTTCACGTGCAGAATAATCCTGACGAGACTACCACGACCGTGAGCTGGGCCATCGCCAGCCTCGGGTATTTTGTCTATGGTGATGCGGCCTCCATGCTGGACCCGGAAGATTACGAGGGAGAGGATGATGATAGTTATGACCCTGAGAGCATGGACATCGATTTCATAGTGTCGCTGGTCTGCTCCGGCGGAAGTCCCTTTTCCGATGAGTGGAAAGGTGACGTGAAAAAACGCAGGGAGTACTGGAACTGGTATCTGGACATGGTTCTTGCCGTATATGAAAACCCGCAGCAGGAAGTCATTCCTTTCCGTATGGACAATAATCATGGTGAAATTCATATACCAGTGCCGCCAGAGTGCGGCCAGGCATTGTCCGACATGATAGGCCGGCTGAATTCAGATCTCGGTTCCTATATCCATGCTCCCACGAACAGGAAAGAGGTGGAACGGATGAAATCCTATACGGAGAACATTGCCCTTGTCCGTATCGTGGCCGATGTCATACGGGGATATTCCTGCATCCCCTCCACACCCCAGGAAAAGGAAGATTACCGTATAACCGGAATCTACAGCTATGATGTCATCCGGTTCTGGTATTGTGTGGCTCTGCTTGCCCAATCTCCTGAAGGATATGCGAGGGATTGCCTGTCGGAACTTGCCCGTACCCTCATGGAGCAGGGACCGGGAGAGCTCGGCATACTGTACCGCATCCTGCTTATGCTGCCGGAGCGGGAATACCTGCACGGGCTGACCGAGGAACTTGCCGGCTATTACCGGAAAATCATCCCGGATCTTGAAGCGGCGAAATGGCTGGCAAAGGCGGGCATCCCGTATCCCGACTCTTTCGAGTGGTCCGTATCGTTCCGGTTCACATCCAATGGGGAAACGGTCCTCCTGTCCGGGAACGAAGCGGAAAGAAAAGCGTGGTTCACGCTGAGTATCGAATTGTTCGGTCCAGAGGCACTTTACGGCGACTGCACGAGGTTCACGAGCTATCGTATCCATGTACGCAACGGAGACAACTCCATTCACGGGCATTGGAATGAAAAGGACGGCTATCTATTGCGTGATGATGAATATCTGATAAAAGATGAACGCTATACACCGGAACAGCTTGTCATCCTGATGCACAGACTGTCGGGTTTCGGTATCCGTTTTTCAAAGGTTCCGGCTGGTGTTTCCGCTTCCAGAGGAATATCCGGCAAAGCCGTAAAGAAATGGATTCAGGAAGAAATGGAGGCATACGAGCACGACTGCATGGAGGAAGTGCGGGATCAGGCTCTCGACTTGTATCGGGATGAAGGTGATGTGGGCGATACGCTCAACGAGATAAGGGAAAAATGGGGAGAAGAGGTCCCCGTGCTGAAAGATAGCCGTTTCGATGAAATCGAGATGCAGTATTCCTGCTTCTCGCACGAGACGGGGCTTGCCGCCTTGGGACAGGAACTTACCACCTGCGGGTACGCACTGTATGACCTGAACGGGGATGACATTTACCTGCTGGCATTGGTTCCGCAGGCGGAAATGCAGGCTTTTGAAGACAAATGCCGCAAGTACGGACAGTATTGCAAACTGCTGAAACAATCCCGTTATGAGTTCGGCATGAGGGCAAGAACCATAAAGCTGCGCAAGCAGATGCCCCGTGAAAGGATGGCATGGCCTGATGACGGGAACAGATATATTACAAGAGGTTTTGCGGGTTATTTCGTTTACGGTGAATGGAGACCTGAGGATGCGGAGGAATGGCAAGGTTCATTCGTCGCAGATCTGAGGGTTACACCGCTCCGGCCGGTGATGATGAAGTCGAGAAAAATCCACAGTTTCATATACTCGAAGGAACTGGATTTCTATGCGGCATTGTACCCCGTGTCTTTTGGAGAAATAGTCATAGGGGGTAAGAATCCGCTTGAGGCGGAAAAATGGCCGCGCATGAGCGGTTTGTCCGTTGAAGGAAAGTATGAATTCCAGTGGTGTGGGCGTTATCTGTGTTTGGGCGATGTCCAGAGTGCCATCGTACACACCATGACACCCCGTGGTGTGGAACATGTCAGTCGTCTAATCTTGCCTAAAGGCATGAACTATGCTCCCAGTTTTGGCATAGACGGCAAAAGAACATTGTATATCCTTCCGGGAGAGTTTAGCACTTCTCATATTTTCCGTTATGAAGGCAACGGGAAATATTACAGGATGCCGTTCCTCATGTCCGGATATGACAGGTTCAGCAGCGGCTGCATTCCTGTGCCAGAAACCACCCGTCTTCTTCTGTTGGGAGACTACATGGCAAGGAGCAGCAGCAGGATATGGACGGAACCCGGTCTGCTTGATCTGAACATGGCGACACAGGAATGTCGTATCGCCCCTCTCCGCATAGGAGACGGCTCTTTCCGTCTGCGTGAGTTTTACAAGGAGTGGGTGCTGGTGGAGAGCCGCTCGAACGGCAACCGCACCGACTATGCCCGTCTCTGGAACCGGAAGACTAACGAAGTGCTGCGCCTCCGTCCCGGCGTATTAGGAAACGAATCCTTCAGAGCAATTCATGCCATGCCGGACGGAACCATAATCGTGAATACCCTTGACAATAATGGAGATGTATTGTGCCGGGCGGAAGATTTCTGGGATTTCCTGCGCACGTCAAGCCGACCGAAGGAACTGGGATACTGGCTCAACTATCCGAATCCTTATCCGGCCAGAGAATACGAGCTGCCTCCCTTGTCGGAGGACGCCACCCTGATGCTCGCACCACCTTTTAAGGAATCTCTGATTTCCAGTTTATTGTCCGACAAATCTCTGAACACTAACGCTTCCAGCCATAGCATAGCAAGGAAAAATCCATCGGAGTACGGTAATGCCGAAAAGAACGATAAACCGGAAAAATCTTCTGCTGACGACATCGAGATTTCTGACGGGATACTGAAAATCAAAGGGGAACCGATGGATATGCCTCTGTCCTACACAGCGATGGTCCGCATTTTCGGTAAGGAACGGATAGTGTTCACACACCGTACTATGCAGGATGACAACGGACGGACCGTACAGTATGACAGACGCAGTTTTCTTGTCTGGGACAATGCCGGAGTAACTGCAGTAAGGAACGAGGAGAACGCCTACAACATCTCTGCCATATATCTATGGATGACGGGAAGCAAGACCCCGGCCGAGTCCATTCCTGTACCGGCAAGCGTTTTCAGCGGTGATGTCCTTGTGGATGGTGTCAGATGGGACAGGAAATCGGATATGGCAGTCAGCAGCGGCAAGCTGGAGATAGCGGCACCGGTATCCGGAGGCTATATGGAAATCACTTTTGCGGACAGCCGTGACAGGAAAGATACATGGCAGCATTACCGTAATGCCATGGTTGAACACTTGCAGGCAGCACTTATGGACAGGGACCGGATAAGGCAGCTTGAAAAAGTCCGTCCTGCTGCCGGACTACAGGGTGACCGGCAGGATGTAGCTGTCCGGTTGGCAGATGTCTGCAGATCTTTCATTGAACACATGGTTCAGGCCCTTGAAGCGGGTTATTCTATGGGCAGAAGTGTACGTTATCTGAAAAACAGCCTGATGCTGCCATTGATGGAGGCTGCCCTGAAATGCAGCGAACATGGTCCGGTCAAGCCATCAGACATGCTTTCCGTGTACTCGGGATGCGTGTGCCTCGGTTATGAAAAGGTGAACATGAAACGGTTCTGTGAGAAACTGGTCGGGAACGGTGTCCGTGATTATGTATATGATTCACTGGTACGGTGCATTGTTCCTGAATGGGAACTGTCTGAAGGCAGTGTATTTCCTGAAATCAAGGAATGGCTCGTATCCCATCATGGGACTGAAGACGGTGCGGAAGCTGAAACCGCATTGAAAGAGATATCCTGTATATCAGGTAATGCTCTGATTTGTGATGCGTTAATGAAAACCGTTCAAAACGGCAAACGGTAGAGGTAATATTGGAAATTAAACAAGAAGCCCTCCAACATAATTGAAGGACTTCTTGTTTTCATATTAGAGCGACATGGCTGCCTGTTCACAGAAGCGTGCATATTCCTCTTTGTCAGTTCCGCTTTCAATATGGCGGTCTATCAGTTCTCCCAGTTCATCGAAGCAGACTTCATCACTGAGGCACTCTATGTCTGTCCCGTTCCGGAGATATACTTTATAATAGTCCGAGCCGTTTTATCTTTCTCGGCGAGAACAATCTTTATTCGGTTTAGCATTTTACGCTACATATCGTTGCAATTTTTCATATTACAAAGTATAGTGATTATTTGTATATTGTGTGGCTATAATCGACAAAAATGTGATTAGAATGTCAGTTATGATTGATATTTGTTAAAAACAAGAAGATTAAAAATCAATTGTGATTAATATATACTACTTTTGCTAATATCCATAATGCTAAAAACATATGAGTGCCATAAATAATGATGAGAATAACATTTCTAGAATTAGAACTATACTTAATAATCATAAAGCAACAACAGCATTTTTAATTGGAAATGGTATTCATTATCAATATAAAGATTGCAATATACCTTGGAAAAAATTGCTGAAAGATTTGTGGTCAGAGTATACAGGAAAACAAGAAGATATTCCAACTGGGATATCGTTCACAGAGTTTTATGATATAATAGAGTTGATTACACTCAGGCCGAATATATCATATGAAGATCGGCTAAAAAGAATTGCAAATGAGATAAAAGATAAAAAGATAGATGTATCTGCACATAAAAAAATGCTTGATTTTGCCCTTAAATTACCTCCCGCAAAATTTGATATTAATAATATAGATAAAGAAAAAATTAATCAACTTAATAATGTCTATAGAGAATTTGTAGTTACCAGTAGAAACATTTGTATGCAGAATTATGAAAATACAGATTCTTTGTCGGATCAAGACTGCGTGCAGATTGTAATGGGACTATTTACTAATAGTGCCAAACAGCAGATCTTGAAAAATTCAATAAAAAAGAATGTTGCCAGTAAATTTCCTGATAAGCAAGAATATAATGTGAGTGACTTGATTACAAAGATTAAGGAATTTGAGTCACCTATTCTCACAACAAATTTTGATGTTTATATTGGAAAATCTATAAGGGCTAAACGCCGCATACTGTCTCCAAACGAGGATCAATATAAGTTCACTGATTTTTATCCATGGAATGTATATTACGGTACAGATGAGATAGAAAATCCTTTAGATGGGTTCGGCGTATGGCATATTAATGGGTTGACAGACTATCCAAGAAGTATAAGATTAGGATTAAGCGACTATATGGGATGTGTAGAACGAGCTCGTAAAATGATACAAAGTGATGGATTCAATGAATTGTTCGATGGAAAGAACCGGAATAATTGGATTGGGTGCAATACTTGGCTGCATGTGATATTTAATAAGGATTTATTCATTTTTGGACTTGCTCTTGAAGAAAATGAGGTCTTTTTAAGATGGTTGCTTATCCAACGTGCTAAGTATAGTCAGATGTATGATAAAAGATTAAAAGGATGGTATATTGACAATAATATATCTCCGGGTAAGAAGTTTTTCCTTGAACAATTAGGTTTTGAAGTTATTGAAATTAGAGATTTCAATAATTTGTATCAATGTTTTACTGAGATATAAACAAGATATTATTATGTGCTCTTTGATAATAAGTTTGTCTCGTCTTTCCTCCCACCGCCTCAGACCGTCTCAGACGGTGCGGTTTGTTTGCGCAATTTTCATTGATTGCTGCATAATATATTGATAATCAATATAGATAAATTTCTTCAATGAGGACGAGTATTGATACAAAAGACGCTGGAATGAGCTGAAACAATGAATTACGAAATGAAAGACCACTGCTAAACGGTGGCCTTTCTCGTTTTTACCTGCGGCATATTCCGGCATAACTGCAGGTCCGGCATTTCTTTTCGTTATCGGTTTGGCAAAAAGGATGTTCCGGGGAGAATAATTCTTCCAGTAACTGCCGGAGATGATCCGAAAATTCCTGCTGATAATACCGGAAATTTTGTATCAGCTCTTTATCACATTTTAACCGGAAATCATAATCTTTTCCGAACAACAGTTTGGTACTGTAAATTCCAGGGATCAGAGGCTGTTCGCTGGGATGCACATGATCGTACATCAGGCAATACACCATGGTCTGAAAAGCTGCTTTATTCCGGGTAGGATTTGCCGGATCGAAAACCGAAGCGATAGTTTTGAAAGCCGTCGTATCGGCTCCTGTTTTGTAGTCTATTACCCGGATGCCTTGATCGGTACGGTCTATGCGATCGATGAAACCTCCGACGAAAACTGTCTTTTCCTGGCCTTCGATACCGATTTTTACAGGCACGTGAAAACGGTTCTCCATAGCCAGCAACCGGAAAGGACATATCTTTTTATCGTAAGAAAACATCTCCCGGAGGTATTTTTTGATTACTCCCAGGATCAGTTCGTTGCTGCCGCTATCGATCAGCCTGGAAATTTTCGGGTCGTATACTTTTAGATAAGAACGGCGGATGTGTGCTTCGATCAGAGATCCGTTAGCCAGAATGGTATCGATGGCCGCTTTCGTGATTTCGCCTCCAGGTATCGTGGCATACAGTGATTCGGAGCATTCGTGAAAGATATTTCCCAAAAGACGGTGGTCCAGTTCTTCGGCCAGTTCTTCTTTCTCTTTTATTTGTGCTATGTATTTGAAATAAAATTTCAGGGAACATTCCATATAAGTGTTTAGGGCCGAAGGAGAGATCGTCTGATCCTCCGATCGGGTATACCGCTCCAGAATATGGAGTATCGGCGGGGTTTTACCGATTCTGATTTCTTTGGGATTTTGGGTAGAAATCGGGTTTTGGAAATTCCTTTCCACTACGGTAAGTCCCGATTCATATTTGATTTGATAGAGAAAACGACTCATTTCCCCTCCGTTCATCCCTTTTACGCCTGAAGTATATAAAATATGAATGTCTCTGGAACGTTGTAAAAGCCGGTAAAAGTAATAGGCGAAAACAGCGTCCTGGTGTTCGGGGGTGGGCAAACGGAAACCGAATCGGAGGTTATAAGGAATAAACGAAGCGGGAAGTGTGGTCTTGGGTAAAATACCTTCGTTGGCCGAAAGGATGATCAGATGATTGAAATCCAGCATACGGGTTTCCATTAATCCCATCAGTTGTAAGCCTTCCAGAGGTTCTCCCGAAAAAGGAATACTGAGATTACCGATCACTTTATTGATGATTTGCATATAAAGTTTGTTCTCCGGCTCGATGCCTTCTTCTTCGAATGTATTTTGTAGGTTTTGGATTTGGGTATATACCGTAAAGACAAATTCTTTTTCGATAGGATCGGCTTCTTCTTTCAATACCGACCGGGTCAGCAAATTCAGGATTTTCAGTAGATATACAGGTATCTTTTCGTGCTGATCGGAGGAAAAAATAGCTCGGGTGAGCTCATGAAAGTGTAAACTTTTTTCTATAACATAGACGATGTTCTTTTGATTGATATAGTTGGTGATTTGCTGAATCTCTTCAGAACATAGGTCTTTGATTAATTTGTGATTCAGCAGAGCGATGACCGGTTTGTAATAGTAGTAGGTGGTGTCGCCTTCCTGCCTGGCATAATTTTTTAAATCGCATAACATAGAAATGAGGGCCGCCACCGAAGTGTTGCGTGCCGGATAACCCATCGTAACATTGATTTTTGAGAAATACTCCGGAATCGAATGCATCACGGGAATCAGCATCTGTTCTTCACATAACACGATGGCTGTCTGTCGCGGATTCTCTTCCCGGAGACTTTCGGTCAGGGCAGGAAGAAGCTTGGCCTGACCGATCGTCGAGGGGACAGCCAGGTATTCGATGGTTTTGCCGTTGTATCTGAAGTTATTGAAATGTTCGATATCCAATTCGTTCGGAAACAGCTTTAGATTCTCCCGGATATAATGGCCTGCTTCCTGATGTTCATCAGCAGTATAATAAATATCGTAATCCCAGTAGAAGCGGGCTATTCCCAAATCTTGCCAAAACGAAAAGATCTTTTTTTCGCATAAGTTCAAAGCGTTGAAACCCGCGATTAATATATGTGCAGGATGGGCATAGGTTTCTATATGTTCGCAAAAATACCGTTCGTTCATTCCTTCATAGCAGATTCCGGTTTCAGCCAGGTGAGTTTTGAAATGAGTATAGGTGGCATATAATTTATCCCACACTTTTAGGAATTCTTGTTGTTCCCGGCTGAATTTTTCCGGATTGAAGCTCTTCCAGAATCGGTGTATGGCCTTGATTTGTTCTTCGGTCAGATACGGAAAGTTCAAATCCAATTCTTTGAGTGCTATCAGATTAGAAAAAAGATCTTTGGCATCTACCAGGTATTTGTCGATATCGTCGAAATCAGCCAGTAGCATATTTCCCCAAAAATAGAAATCTTCGAATTTCTCGGAAGAACCTGATACAGCTGTATAAGATTTGTAGAGTTTGATAATTAAAGAAAGTGTTTCAGCTTTTTTCAGACCCGAATGCTTTTCGATGTATTCTGTCAAGGTCAGGATCTCCGGCATCCACACCGGACGGTCGATTTGGCGGGAGAGTTCTTCGGCCAAAAAGAGACCGGCTCTTTTATTAGGAAAAATAATAGTCAGATCGGCGAAATCCGTACCGTATTTCCGGATAATATCTTTTGCCAGTAACTGAAGAAAAGAAGCCATATATCGAATTAAAAGTTAAAGGGTTATTTGGGCTTATTGTATTTTGTTGTTATTTTTGTTGAATAGTCAGTAGGGACTACTGATATCGGCAAATTTACAATTTATAGTGATTAAAACAGCAAAAATAGGATAAACCTGAAAGTAAACAGATATGTTGAAAGATTTATTATTGAGAAATCGTAGCTATCGGCGGTTTGAGCAAGAGGTACGGATTTCAGAGGAAGAATTGACAGAATTGGTCGGTTTGACTTGTTTGTGTGCTTCCGCCCGGAATGCACAAGCCTTGAAATATGTAATTGTTCATGAGGAGGAAAAGTGTGCGGAGGTTTTTCCTCAGCTGGCTTGGGCGGGATATCTGAAAGATTGGGACGGACCTGAAGAAGGAGAACGTCCGGCTGCTTACCTGATCCAGTTGTTAGATACCCGGATTGTTGAAAATTGTTTGTGCGATGACGGCATTCAGGCCCAGACGATTTTATTGGGAGCGGTAGAAAAGGGGTGGGGAGGCTGTATAATCAAGGCTTTCCGGAATGAAGATTTACGTCGTCTGTTTCACTTACCCGAAGAGCTGAAAATCAACTACGTGATTGCTTTGGGAAAACCGAAAGAAAAGGTGGTACTGGAACAAATGAAAGGGGAGGATTATCGGTATTGGAGGGATGCTGAAGGTGGCCATCACGTACCTAAACGGGAAGCCGGTAGTTTGATTTATAAGATTGAAGTATGAAAATACTGTGTGCGGAATATAACGACGCCGGAGAGGTGGCTGTCGTACCGGTGGGGGATGATGTGCTGTTGAGGAATAACGGGGATTTTTATATACCGGATTATACACAACAAGTGAGCGGTGTGCCTCAGTTGGTTGTCAGAATTTGTAAGTTGGGAAAAAGTGTGGGAGAACGGTTTGCCGGCCGTTATTTTGAAGAGATCGGAGTCGGAGTCCGGTTTTATGCCGATTCGCTGGAGGAACAGCTGATTGCAAAAAAATTACCCGGGATCATGGCAGCCTCTTTTGACAGCTCTTGTGCTATCAGTGCTTTGATGGGTATAGAGGAAGCCAGGGAGGCAAACTATGAAATGAAGGTCAACGGTGAAGCCGTTACTTTCGGGAATAGACAGCATTTACCGGTGGGTATTGAAAAATTGATTGCTTTTGCGTCTGAGTTTCATACATTGAAAATCGGTGATTATCTGTTTTGCGGACACCCCTTCCGTTTCCGGGGACTCAGACCGGGCGATAAAGTGCAAATGACATTGGATGGAAAGACGATGCTGGATTTTAGAATTAAATAAATAACCATAATTATGAAAAAAAGATTTGTTGTATTAGGATTACTTCTGCTCTGTTTGGGTGGAAAGGCTCAGGATGCTTATGTACCGTCTCCTGAAAATCTGGAAGCCCGGAAAGAATTTCAGGATAGTAAATTCGGTATTTTTTTACATTGGGGGTTGTATAGTATGTTGGCTCAGGGAGAATGGGTGATGACGAACCAGAACCTGGACCACATGGAATATCGCAAGTTGGCTTCTGCTTTTTATCCTTCCCGTTTCGATGCGGCTGAATGGGTGGCTGCAATAAAAGCGGCCGGTGCGAAATATATTTGTTTTACTACCCGGCATCATGAGGGGTTTTCTATGTTCGATTCCCGGTTTACGGATTACAACATCGTCAAGGCGACACCTTTCGGCAGGGATGTTTTGAAGGAATTGGCAGAAGAATGTCATAAACAAGGGATAAAATTGCATCTTTATTATTCTCATCTGGATTGGGACCGGGACGATTATTATCCGTTGGGGCGGACCGGACGTGGTACGGGACGTACGACCCATGGAGAATGGAAAACGTATTATCAGTTTATGAACGATCAGATTACTGAGTTGCTGACCAATTACGGACCGATCGGTGCCATATGGTTCGACGGTTGGTGGGACCATGATCAGGATCCCGGATTCGATTGGCAGTTGCCTGAGCAATATGCCATGATCCATCGGTTACAACCGGCTTGTCTGATCGGTAATAACCATCACCAGGTACCTTTTGCCGGTGAAGATATTCAGATTTTTGAACGGGATTTGCCCGGAGAGAATAATGCCGGATTGTCCGGACAGGACATCAGCCGTTTGCCGTTAGAGACTTGCGAGACGATGAATGGCATGTGGGGGTATAAAATTGTAGACCAGAATTATAAATCGGTGAAAACCTTGATCCATTATCTGGTGAAAGCTGCCGGTAGAAATGCAAACCTCCTGATGAATATCGGACCGCAGCCTAACGGGGAATTGCCTGCTGCTGCACTCGAAAGACTGAAAGCAATCGGAGAGTGGACGAAGCAATATGGAGAGACGATTTATGGAACACGGGGGGGAGATATCAGTCCCAGAGATTGGGGGGTAACAACCCGCAAAGGAGATAAGCTGTATGTACATATTCTGAATTTGCCTGATAAAGGATTGTTTTTGCCTTTGACGACAGGGAAAGTGAAAAGTGCTGTCGTATTTAAAGACCGGAAACCGGTGAAGTTCTCACAAGATAAGAATGGGGTAGTTTTGGAGTTGGCTGAAGTGCCTGCCGAGCTGGATTACGTGATCGAATTGACCATAAAATAATAGACAGATAGTTGTATGCGACGTCAGGATTTTAAAATAGAGGTTTGTACTAATTCTGTGGAGAGTGTGAGAGCTGCTCTTGCAGGTGGGGCGGATCGGATAGAGCTTTGTGCCGGAATGCCGGAGGGAGGAACGACTCCTTCGTATGGTGAGATTTGTTTAGTAAGAGAGTTGATGCCTGCAGGGATGCATGTGATCGTGCGTCCACGAGGGGGCGATTTCCTATACCGGGAGGATGAACTTGAAGTGATGTACAGGGATATAGAAATGGCACGAAAACTGGGTGTCGATGGAGTCGTTTTGGGTTGTCTGACCCGTGAAGGAGAAGTGGACGAAGGCGTTATGAGAAAATTAATGGCTGCTTGCGGAGAAATGTCGGTGACGTTTCACCGGGCTTTCGATATGTGCCGTGATCCTTTTCAGGCTTTGCAGACGATCGAAAAGCTCGGGTGTGCACGAATTCTGACTTCCGGACAAAGTAATTCTGCTGAAACCGGAGTGCCTTTGCTGAAAGAATTGGTGGCCCGGGCCCGGAACGTAATTATTATGCCCGGGTGCGGGGTCAATGCGGCTAATGTGCGGAAGATTGCCGAAAGCACCGGTGCCTTCGAATTCCATCTTTCTGCCCGTATCCGCCTCGGGAGCGATATGGTTTATCGCAATCCGGCTGTTTCAATGGGAGGTACGGTGCAAGTGGATGAGTACGGACGTGAGGTAAGTAGTAGCGAGAAGGTGGAGGAAGTGATCCGGAGGCTGGAGTACTGACGACTTGAAGGCCTGAGATAATGTAGGTTTGTTCTGTTACTTATTCGTCTGCGGTGTTCGTGTTCGGAGACCCGGTCGCTTCTGTCGGTCATCTGGCTTTTTCTTTCACTGACCGGCGGAACTCCTCACTTCGCAAAAAACTTTACGTTACGTTTCCGTCAGACACCACCGGTCGGGCGTTCAGAAAAAGCAAGACGACACTCGCCAGAGCTCCAATGGTCCCCGAACACGAACACCTCCGACTCCCGTTATCACTGCGTGGAAAGCTAATCTTTTCCTTCTCCTTTCTTTGCCGGTTTGCTCTGCCGTTAGATGAAGGGTTTTATGCCGGAAGACCATTGGAGCAGGAACGAGGATCCGGTTAGGTTTTCCGAATGTCCGACCGGTGGTGTCTGACGAGTTTGCGAGGAGTTCCGCCGGTCAGTGAAGGAAGGCCTTACCGGATCGTTCCAGGCGAACCGGTCTGACGGTATAAAACCCGGAATCGAATAGAAAGAAAAATATAAACCTGTGTTTTAACTATAATTTATGTATCGTTTTCATCAATTGTTCTCCTAATCCGATTGTATAGCCTTGGGAGATAAAAACGATCCGGTTGAACGTATCGGCGATGACGAAAATCGGCAGATTGTCATGCGATAGTTTCATATTTTCCTGAATCATTTTTTGTATCGTCTGATTTTGGTCTACTCCTAAAGTAATAGTACCGGGGAGATTCGGAAATTCTGTGGGATGAAAACTTTTTAACTGTTTTTCATCCGGGAAAAGCAATACCATGCCTCGTCCCCATGTCTCGAAATCCTGTTTTAAAGCCGCTATATCCCGTAAGGCGTGGTTCGTCGGTTCCTGCCCGGCCCCTAGTATACCGATAATGAAATATCCGCGTCCGGTGGTTTGCAGGATACTCTGAGGGGTAGAGCTATTTGCCGGAAGGAAGAAAGCTTCCGAATTCAAACTGCCGATCACTTTCACTTCATCCGGATTTTCCCGCATGATGAGTTCGGTTGTGGTCGTTTTTCCTTCTTCGATATTGAAAAATGTCGTATTACTCAGTACACCGCCGCTGGCTAATCGGGTACCGGTAACCAGCATATAGTATCCGGTGTCCAGGGACATCGGGTGCTTTAAGAGGTTCTCCCAATTACTACTGTTGTCTTCGGGAAAAGTCAATAGTTGAAATGTTCCGTTATGATATTTCGAAAGGGTGAAATGAGAATAATATAAGGGATTGGTGAGTGCTTTTACAGGCTTGTAAGTGGCAACCAATTTCCCTTGTGGAATATTTGCTTCGGTCGTGGCAGTGAAATCGACGTCCTGCCATTTACTGTCGGTTCCGGCATATTGGGTTTTACCGGTTACTTCGTCGATACGTGAGGCTATACCCAGACTCCTCAAAACTGCTACATAAAAAATAGCTCTGGAATGCTGGTCGGCAATCCGGGAATTCCAGACTCCTTGAGGCATCATCGGAATATGCTGCGGATTCAGTTCGTCCCGGATTGAAATATTTTTAATACACCATTGGGTCCAGAAGGAAGGGTTTTCCCTGATTTTTTCGGCTAACCCGGGAGATATCGCTTTTTGAAAAAAGTCTTTATAGGCTGTAAGCATTTCATTGGCTATTCGTGGATTCAGGATATACGCGTCGAATAAGGGATTTTCAGATACCGGCGTGTGTTGCAGGTGGTCTTTGAGTACGGCTTCGGGAGTATCACGCAGGTCTTTGTCAGAAATCACTTGCAATAATTGCAACGCCTGAACTCGCTGAGCTTTCGGTGTATGGCGCAGGAAACCGAGTATCTGGTCGTGGTTACCCCGGCTGGCAATAAGAAGTTTCGTCAAAGGGGCTGAAGGTAAACCTAACTCGTCGGCGATGTCGTCAGCTTGTCCGGCATTTATAAAAGTGGCTGTATAGGCATTGCGGATCGAATCTTCCATTGCCATCCGGCGGGTGTTCTCTGCCCGTTGTTCCGGGGTAACGGTAACCGGGTTGACATGCTCGGCCGGAGGTACGATGTCGAGTGCTAGGGTACTTACCTCCCCGGCTTGTTTATCCAGGATGATGGTGATTGCAGCATCTTTTGCAAAAGAGAGTTTGCCGTATCCGAATCGTTCGCCGTCGGTGGCCCAGACCAGCATATCTCCTTTTCCGGCTGATAAAGAGGCTTTGCCTTGGTCATTTGTCGTTTTAGATGCTACGGTGTAAAACTCTGCGTAATTATATAGTTTAAAATCGACTTGTGCATTTTTTACCGGTTGGTTATCCGGCGTTGTGACGGTAACTGTTGCCTGTGTCGTCGGGGCATAATTGCCGATAACATTGATTTCGGTATAACCGGAGGTTCGACTCATGACTTCTTCCGGGCCGTTGTAGCGACCGAATACTTTGGTGTGCATCAGCATCCCCCGGCTCGCCGGTGCATTGAACCAGCCTAAATCCAATACCGGTTCCGGTTCGCAAGCTCCCAGAAAATGCCATTGCCCGTCTACCCAGGCTTCTACCCAGGCATGGTTATCGTCGGTATGCGCCCAGCGGGGAGTATAAACCTGACGTGCCGGGATTCCTACAGAACGGAGAGCGGCAACCAGAAAGGTCGATTCTTCACCACAACGTCCATAAGCGGTTTTAACCGATGCTAAGGGCGAACTGGTGCGGGAATCAGAAGGAGTATAGATCACTTTCTCGTGACACCAGTGGTTGACTTCGAGTATCGCATCGTAAAGTGAAAGATTTTTTACCCGCTCTTTCAATTCCTCGTAAAATACTTTCCGCGATTCGTCCAGGTTTTCGTTATTGACCCGCACCGGTAAAACAAAGTGGCGGAATTCCCGTTCAGGAATCCGGCAACCCCAAGGCATTTCCTGTCTGGTTTTCAATGCATATCTGACGTTCATCAGATAATAATCCCCGCTATAGTCGGTGATATCTCCGATGGGCATGTAGGCATAGAGAAACATCAGGGCTTCACGTTCTTCGGTAGTCAATGAGGTCGTAAATATCCGGAACAGGTCCCCGTGGGGGAGGGCTTTTTGTTTGTCTTCGAAATCACGGGTCACTGTTGCCAATTCCGATTGATCCGAGAATAAATGCCGCTCTTTACAAGATAAGGTAAGCAATAGAAAAAAAACTAATGCCAGTTTGAATGTAAGATTCATAGATCGTTTTTTAGATTAAGTTTGTATTTAGCCGAATGAATAATAACCCCCAAAATTAATCAAAAGGAAACGGTGACAATACAGTCTTAAACCGTTTTAACTGCTGTCACCGTTATTACTGTTTTAACCGTAAACCCTTACTTGATATTGATGTTATTGTAGAGGAAACGTTTAATCTTATGTGTCGGTGTTTTTTCAAAGGGTTCATGCTGTACCAGCACTAATTGAAGCTTGGAAAAATTGTTTACCCTTGAATTTACATATTCGAATAATTCTTTTTTCTGCTCTTCTATATAGTCATTGATAGCGGTTTTGTAATTTCCGGCCTGGCTTTTTATTTTTTGGACTTGTTTTTCCAGTTCTTCCATATTGAAATGTACCATAGCCACTAATTTCCCTTTGGATTCTACAACCAGCGATTCATTGACAAAACGGAAATTATTGATGATCGATTCGATTTCTTCGGGATAGATGTTTTCACCGGAAGAACCTAATATCATGGTTTTGATTCGTCCGCGGATCGAAAGCCGCCCTTTGCGGTCGAAAGAACCCAAATCTCCGGTCTTAAACCAGCCGTCTTCGCTGAATACTTCCTGAGTTAATTCCGGTTTTTTATAATAGCCTTTCATAACATGGGGACCTTTGATCCAGATCTCTCCCTGGCCGGTCTTATCCGGTTCGTTGATTTTGATTTGCACCCCTTCCATGGCAGGACCTACGCCCTGTAAGAAGGTTTCCCGGGGAGCAGAACCTGCGGACATCGGAGAAGTCTCTGTCAAACCATAACCGATGGCATAAGGGAATTTAGCCTCTCTGAGAAAACGTTCTACTACAGGATCTATTTTCGAACCACCGATACCGAAGAAAACGATTTTTCCCCCGAAAGTCTGCATCAGTTTTTTTCCGGCCAGCCGATTGAATAATTTCCGGGTAGGCCCGAAATTGTATAAGGTCTTCATCAAGGCAGACGAAGTAAATTTAGGCAATACCTGGGTTTTATATATTTTTTCGATGATCAAAGGTACGGATAACATAACCGTAGGCCTTATCTTCTGCATGGCAGGTACCAATAATTTAGGTGTCGGTACACGGTCCAGATAATAAATCTGAGCTCCGAACATCACCGGTAGTAACAGGCCCAGGGTATTTTCGTAGGTATGGGCCAAAGGTAAAATGCTGAGAAAACGGTCTTGGATACTTACAGGTTGGATCGTAGCACATTGCCGCGCATTCCAGACCAGATTACGGTGAGTTAATTCCACCCCTTTGGAAAAACCTGTAGTTCCTGACGTATAGATGATCGAAGCCGTATCTTCTTCTTCTACTTGTATTGCAGGAAGGGGAGTCAGGTTATCCAGACCGATATTGTTCTCCAGTTTGTCGATCGCTTCTACCGGATAGTCTTCCGGAATCCGGGCGAAAGTATTCATCAGAATCTTTTGTTCCAGATAACTCGTCTTTATATCGGCGACTAATTTATAAAGCAATTTAGATACAAAGATGATTTTAGATTCCGAATGTTCTAAAATATTTTGTATTTCTATACTGCTGAAACCCGGAAGAACCGGTACTGCAATAGCGCCGATCCGGGCAATAGCAAATTGAGTAATACCCCAATTCGGCATGTTAGCACTTAAAATTGCTATTTTATCACCTTTTTGAATGCCGGATGAAAGAAGATAATTAGCTATCGAAGTTGCTTCGTTATAGAAGTCCTGGTAAGTTCGTTTGCCACTTTGAACAAAGTTCAAAGATAAATTGTTCTTGAATTTGGAACAGCTGTTAGAAAGGAGTTCCGGTAAAGTCAATTTCTTTAAGAGCATTATATTTAATAGTTGCAATTTGCTCACAAAGTTACACAAAAATCTTGAATTCAATATTGAAAAATGCTAATAATTCTAAGAGAATAAAACGTAAATTGTTAAAAATGAAAAACTTTATTTGAAGAAATCCTGTCGGAGGAGTCTGGTAGGAACGTACGTTGTCCGCTTGGTTTGTAGAATGCTTTAGCGTTTCGGGTCGTCGTAGTTTTACCGTGATAAACTATTCTTATACACCAGGATATAAGATTGTATAATCGGAAATAATTTGTAATCCGGGTATATCTATCTGTAATTTGTATACCAGAGTTGTAAAATGGATGCGGTATTTTATATCATAAGTTTATAAAGTCGGTAACTCTTGCGGGCGTAAAAAAGCATCTGCAGGGGAACACATAAAAAAGAGTCCCGGAGGACTCTTTTTTTATTTAGCAGGAATGTTTTTCAAAGTAGCTTTGAGGTATTCCCAGAATTTTTCGACAGAGGCGATGTTTACCCGTTCGTCAGGAGAGTGGGGAGAGCAAAGGGTCGGTCCGAAAGAGATCATGTCCCAATTTGGGTATTTGGAGCCCAATATGCCACATTCGAGTCCGGCATGAACGGCCATGATAGCGGGTTTTTTGCCGTATAGTTGTTCATAGATTTCCTGCATTTCTTTTAGTATAGCCGAATCCGGGTTGGGTTTCCAGCCGGGATAAGCTCCGTTAAAGAGGATTTTATCGGCTTTTGCCAGTTCAAAAACGGCCTGAATGGCTTGAGCCAGGGCATCTTTAGCGGTTTCTACCGACGAACGCAATAAGGTATTGATGACAATCTTACCGTCTTTGGATTGAACGATAGCCAGATTGTTTGAAGTTTCCACGGTGTCCGGCATGGAGTCGATCATACGTACGGTGCCGTTCGGACAGGCCAATACGGCATTGGTCAACCGGAATTGCGTGCAAGTGTCGATTACAAAAGCAGGTATTTCCGTTGCTTCGGCAATGACCTGTAAAGTCGGTTCTTTGGCATTTAATTCAGCTTTATAGATTCCTTCAGCTTCTTTTATAGCTGCCTGCAATTTTGTTTCGTTGGCAGCCGGAAGCACGATCACTGCAAAAGATTCACGGGGGATCGCATTCCGCAGGCTACCACCGCTGATGGTAGAAACACGGATCCCCAGCTCCTGGGCATAAGTTTTCAGGAAACGGAATAACAACTTGTTGGAATTACCGCGTCCCAGGTTGATGTCCATTCCCGAGTGTCCCCCCTTCAAACCTTTGATACCGATGCGGAAAGCTTTCACATCGGCTGGTACAGCTTCTTCCTGATAATTGAATTCGATGGTAGAATCCAGACCGCCGGCACAACCCACATACAGTTCTCCTTCCGTTTCGGAATCCAGGTTCAGGAGAATATCTCCTTTCAGCAATCCCGGTTTTAAACCGTTAGCACCGTCCATACCGGTTTCTTCGGTAGCTGTGATCAGCACTTCCAGTGGACCGTGAGGAATGTCGGTCGCCGTAAGCATAGCCATGCCGGCAGCAACTCCCATGCCGTTGTCAGCCCCTAGAGTGGTGCCTTTTGCCCGTACCCATTCTCCGTCGACATAAGCTTGGATCGGATCTTTTTCGAAATCATGGTCCGTATCTTCATTTTTTTGAGGTACCATATCCAGATGGCCCTGAAGAATCACTCCCTTACGGTTTTCCATACCCGGAGTGGCCGGTTTTCTCATAATAATATTCCCCACCTCGTCTATCTCTGCCTCGATATTGTTCTCTTTTGCCCATTCGAGCATAAATTTACGGGCTTGTTCTTCGTGGTTGGAAGGACGGGGGACTTGAGTCAATTTGTAAAAATTCTGCCAGATCGCAGTCGGTTTTAAGTCTTTGATTGAGTTCATATTTAAATTTTTAGGTTGATTTTTTCTTTATTGATTAGCGGTTTCGCCTGATCGGCACTTATCTTTTCATGTGTTCATTCAAATATTTCACAAACCGATTGTACAACTGCAAGGTTGTATTGCCTCCGAAGATACTGTGGTTGCGGTTGGTGTAAATGGCCATGTCGAACTGTTTGTTGGCTTGTACCAGACGTTCGGCCAGTTCATAGGTATTCTGTACGTGTACGTTATCATCGGCAGTACCATGACAAATCAACAGGTTGCCTTTTAATTTATCGGCCCAGTTCAAGGGGGCATTATCTTCATAACCCCGTTCGTTTTCTGCCGGTGTACGCATATAGCGTTCGGTATAGATCGAATCGTAATATTTGTAATGAGTGACAGGAGCTACTGCAATCGCTGTCGTGAAAATGTCATTTCCTTTCATGATACAGAGCGAAGACATAAACCCTCCGTAACTCCATCCCCAAATACCGATATTTTTAACGTCTACATCAGGTTGTGTGGCCAGCCATTTGGCAGCTGCGATCATATCGTCGCTTTCCAGTTTACCGAGTTGCATGTACGTACATTTCCGGAACTCTTCTCCACGAGCTGCCGTACCACGCGGGTCGATACAGGCAACGATATACCCTTCCTGGGCCAGATAATTCAACCAACTCAGACTCCAGTTGTTTTTTACTTGTTGTGAATTAGGCCCGCTGTATTGGGTGATCAGCAGCGGATATTTTTTGCCGGTTTCCTGATTTACCGGTTTCATGATCCACGCATTGAGCATCGTTTTACCGTCTGCTGCCGGAATTTGAATGAATTCAGGTTTTGCCAGATTATATGCTTTCACCGCCTCTTTCACCGCTTTATTATCTTCAAGCACTCTGACCTGTTTGCCTTTAGCATTATAAAGAGCGGTGACCGGAGGAGTATCCGTATTCGAAACAACGTTGATATAATAATTGAAGTTCTTACTGAAACTAGCTTCATTCCAGCCTTTTACCGGGGTCAGTTTCTTTTTTAATCCCTTTTCGTTAATGCTATAAATGTATTTTTCAAGTGGAGATTCTTCGTAGGAAGAATAGTAGAAGAGTTTGCGAACAGGATCATAACCGTAGAAATCGATGATATCGAAATTTCCTTTGGTAATCGCTTGTCTTTCCCGTCCGTTGAGATCGTAAAGATAGAGGTGCATATAGCCGCTTTTCTCGCTTGTAATGACAAACTGTGTACCGTTATCCAGAAAGACCAGATTGTCCAGATTGCTTTCGTCGATATAATATTTGTTTTCTTCCCGGTAAAGAGGAACAATCGTTCCGACTTTGGCATTGGCTAAGAGGACTTCCATTTTATTCTGGTGACGATTCAGGCGAATGATAGCCAGTTTTTTAGGGTCCTGGGTCCAGCGTATCCGCGGAAGATAGATGTCGTCTTCTTCTCCTGTGTCCATCTTGGTCGTTGTCCGGTCCGAAACATCGTAAACATAAACGGATACTTTGGAATTTTTCTCTCCGGCTTTCGGATATTTGTAAACATAATTCGAGGGATACAGTTCGTTTTGTTTTAAAGCAGGACTTTGTCCTTCGAACATATTCATTTGAAATTCGCGTACATCCGATTCGTCGAATTTGATGTAAGCGATGGCCGATCCGTCGGGAGCCCATTCAAAAGCGCGGTTGAATGCGAATTCCTCTTCGTAAACCCAGTCCGGTGCGCCGTTGATGATGTGATTGTATTGTCCGTCTCTGGTGATCTGACGTTCTGAACCGAAACGGATATCATGGATAAACAGGTTGTTATCTCTCACGAAAGCAACTTGCAAACCGGTGGGAGAAAAAGTCGCCAACCGTTGGCTGCCACCTTCCGACAAAGGTTTGATTTCTTTATTTTTGAAATCGAAAAGATAATAATCGGCAGTGAACGAACGGCGGTAAATCGGTTTCTTATTGGTACAAATCAGTATCCGGCTTTCATCTGCATTGAAGGTATAATCGTCGATCCGGCTGACAGGAGAATCCTCCAGTGTTTTCAAATCCAGTAAAGTAGCGACAGGCAGACCCGTTTTATAGCTGTATTTGACTATACGTGTGCCATTGTTCTCTAAAACTGTATAATGTTCGCCGTCATTCATGGAACGTAATCCGTAAACTCCTTTGGTACGGAAAGTCCCGTCGACAAAAAAATCCTCCAGGGTTAATTGTTTTTGTGCAGATAACTGGCTGCAAAAGATAAACATAAGTAAAAAGATTCCGAAAAAATTTCTCATATCGTTCTGTAATTTTTATTTTTTTAGTTTGCAGTCCCAAAGGTTTGAAAAAAATCTTTGTTTTGCAAATGTTTGCAGAATTATCCTGAACTAAAAGTGTCTGAATACTTTTTACCTTTTAACCTTTTACCTTTAACCTGAAATTATTACCTTTGCGCACTAAAATACATAGCTCGGAATAATAATATGCAATATACTCTTTTAGCGAAAGATAAGAACAGTGAAGCCCGGTGTGGTGTTTTGACCACAGCACACGGGGAGATTCATACCCCTGTCTTTATGCCGGTGGGAACGGTGGGATCTGTGAAAGCAGTGCATATGAGAGAACTGAAAGAGGATATCCGGGCTGAGATTATTCTGGGGAATACCTACCATCTTTATTTACGACCGGGAACCGAAATTCTGCAGGCAGCCGGAGGATTGCACCGTTTTAATGGCTGGGACCGGCCGATATTGACCGATAGTGGCGGATTTCAGGTGTTTTCACTGACCGGTACCGGACGGAAGATTACAGAGGAAGGAGTGACTTTCCGATCACACATAGATGGTTCTAAACATCTTTTTACGCCGGAAAATGTCATGGATATCCAGCGTCAAATCGGCGCCGATATCGTGATGGCTTTTGACGAATGTCCGCCGGGAACCAGTGATTATAATTATGCCAGGCATTCACTCGGGCTGACTCAGAGGTGGCTGGAACGGTGTGTCGCGCGTTTTGACGAAACTGCACCGCTATACGGTTACGAGCAAAATTTATTTCCGATCGTTCAGGGATGTACTTACCGGGATTTGAGAGAGAAAGCCGCAGAACATGCCGTATCCCTGAACAGAGCCGGCTATGCGATCGGTGGTCTGGCTGTCGGAGAACCTGCTGAAGAAATGTATGCCATGATCGAGGTCGTCAATCGTATATTGCCTCAGGATAAACCACGTTATCTGATGGGAGTCGGGACGCCTGAAAATATACTCGAAGGTATACAAAGGGGAGTAGATATGTTCGATTGCGTGATGCCTACCCGTAATGGACGTAATGGTATGATTTTTACAACCGAAGGGACGATCAATATTAAAAATCAAAAATGGGAGCGGGATTTTTCTTCTATAGATCCTGCTGCATTGAGTTATGTCGATACCGATTATTCGAAGGCTTATTTGCGGCATTTGATTAAATCCGACGAGATATTAGGGTTGCAAATTTGTTCCATCCATAATCTCTCTTTTTATTTGTGGTTGGTGAGAGAAGCCCGGAAACATATTCAGGAAGGAGATTTCGTAGCATGGAAGACAAAGCTGCTTCCGAAAATAACCAGAAGACTTTAGATGAAAAAACTTGATTTATATATTATACGCAAATTCCTGGGGACCTTTTTCTTTTCATTGGTCCTGATTCTGTGTATCGTCGTCGTTTTCGATCTTTCCGAAAAACTGGAAAAATTTTTGGAAAACGAAGCTCCGGTAAAAGCGATTGTGTTCGATTATTATAAGAATTTTATTCCCTATTTTGCGAACGTGTTCTCTTCGCTGTTTACTTTCATCTCAGTAATCTTTTTTACTTCGAAGATGGCCTATGACAGTGAGATTATCGCTATTTTGAGTACCGGGATCAGTTTCAGGCGTTTTTTATTCCCCTATCTGATGTCGGCTACCGTTATTGCTATTTTGTCATTTTTGCTGGGAGCTTTTATTATCCCCAATGCCAATGAGAAACGGATTGAATTCGAAAAGCAATATATGGGTAAAAGATATGCCAATAAGGAACAGAATATACATCGTCAGATAGCTCCGGGTACTTATATCTATATGTCGTCTTATTCGGTGGCTTCGAATGTGGGATATGATTTCTCCATCGAAAATTTCAGGGGGGATACCTTGATCAATAAGCTGACCTCTTCGCGGATTACCTGGGATAAGGAAAATAAAAAATGGGTGATCCATAACTGGAAACTCCGGGAAATAGAGGGAGATAAAGAAACGTATACGACGGGACAGAAACTGGATACTGTCATGGCTTTCCAACCTTCTGAATTTTCAGAGAATCCGAAGAAAATCCGGGAACAATTGACTTTTCCGGAACTGGATCGTTATATCGACCGGATGAAAATGCGGGGGAGTTCGAATGTGATCGAGTTTCAGATTGAAAAATATAAAATGATTGCCAATGCATTCGCTACTTTTATATTGACTTTCATCGGTGTCAGTATCTCGTCACGTAAAATCAGGGGCGGAATGGGACTACATCTTGGAATAGGCTTGCTGATCAGCTTTTCTTATATCTTATTTATGCAATTTTCAACAGTTTTTGCAACAAATGGAAATATGAATCCGTTATTAGCAGTGTGGTTGCCTAATATTTTGTTTGCCATTATCGGAGTGTTTGTGTATAGGACGGCGCCCAAATAGTTTGAATGAAATACCTGAGTGAGAGAGACGTGTAAACGAGAAAAAAATTAAAATCAATGAATTAATATTATTTAGGATGGAAAGAGATTATAATAAAAATCGGCGTTCTTTTCGTTCCGAACGGTCTGAAAACCGTAGAGGATATGGAGCAGAGCAAGGAGAAAGATATACGGCCGGATCTGTGGGGAACCGTAACACTGCCAGAAGGTTTGAAAGGACTTCTGAACGGGACAACGGAGAAAGAAGAGAACGGAATTTTAACCGGGAGAAAGATACTTACAGAGAACGTCCGGCTAAATTCAGTAACCGCCGGGATTACCGTCCTAGTACAGAGGCAACCGACCGGCAGGACCGGACCGAACGTTCGGAACGGAAGGTATTGGTGAAACGTGATTCTCATACGGATAATCCACGCAGACCACGTATTTTCCGGCCAAGAGGTGAGGAGACCACCGGGAACAATCATTCGAATTATAATCGTCCTTTCGACCGCGATCGGAAAAAGATTTCCGGGAGAGAGAAAGAAGGACTGAGACAGAAACACTATAGTAAAAAGAAATTGTTGGCTCATCGGCTGAAAAATGAAGATGAGAACACCGAATTGCGTCTGAATCGCTACATTTCAATGGGAGGCGTATGTTCTCGTAGGGATGCGGATGAATTGATCGTTGCCGGACGGGTGAAGGTAAACGGAGAGGTAGTTCAGACCGTCGGTTTGAAAGTACGGAAGAAAGACAAGGTGGAGGTGGACGACGTTCAGATTTTCCCCGAAAAGAAAGTATATCTCGTTTTAAATAAACCGAAAGATTATGTGACAACCGTCGAGGATCCGTTGGAACGTAAGACGGTTATGGCCTTGGTCGAAGGTGCTTGTAAAGAAAGAATCTATCCGGTAGGGCGTCTGGACCGGCAGACGACAGGAGTGTTGTTGTTTACGAATGACGGCGATCTGGCTAAGAAATTGACCCATCCGAAATACGATCACAAAAAGATATATCATGTTTTTCTGGATCGTGTATTGACTGAAGAAGATTTTCAGGCTATAGCGAATGGAGTCCAGCTGGAAGACGGATTTATCAAAGCGGACGAGATCAGTTATACCTCTCCGGATTGTACTGAAGTGGGGATAGAGATTCATTCCGGAAAAAATCGTATCGTCAGACGTATATTTGAACATTTCGGTTACCAGATCATAAAACTCGACCGGGTATATTTTGCCGGTATTACGAAAAAAAATCTGCCGCGGGGAACATGGCGTTTCCTTACTCCGAAGGAAGTGACTATGCTGAAAGTTTATTAAGTGCTAAGCTATTGTTTATGGAGAGTGTTTTTTCCTGGTATGCTGTGTATACAGCAGCCAGGGCTGAAAAAAAAGTGAAAGAACGACTCGATCAGATTGGTATTGAAAATTATCTTCCGTTAAGGACTGAATACAGGGTGTGGAGTGACCGGAAAAAAAAAGTATCGGTACCTTTGATTTCCGGATATATTTTTGTACATATAAAAGAAGAAACCTTTGTTCCTGTGCTGACAACTCCGGGGGTGGTTACTTTCCTGAAAGAAAAGGGAAAAGCGGTAGCTATTCCGGCTGAACAGATCGAACGCTTACGTTTTGTCGAAAATCAGGCCGACGAACCGCTGGAAATTTCTTACGAGGATATTCCTGCAGGTACTTTAGTAGAAGTTGTTCGGGGTAAATTAGCTGGATTTCAAGGAGAAATGGTGCAGATCCGGGATAAATACCGGATTGTTTTACGTTTGGAAAAATTAGGGTGTGCTTTGATTACAGTAGCGGCCAGTTGTGTTGAAAAAGTGAAAAATTATTCTAAGAAGGGGTATGTTTGGGGCTTTTTGTTTATTTTTGTGACTCATTGAAATAACATAGAATAAAAATTAATAATAAAATAAAGGTGAAGAAGTTATTCTTACTCATATTGTTCGTGCAATTTATATCTGTTACATTTGCTCAGATGTCGGACGACCAGGTTGTTGCTATGGTTAAAGAGGCTCAGAATCAGGGAAAAACTCAACAACAAATCATTATGATGCTGGGACAAAAAGGAGTTACCCAGGAACAATTGATTCGTATAAAAAATAACTATACCGGTAAAAAAAGTACGGCCGGAGAACAAACGGGGAACGGAATGAGCCGATTGAGGCAAGAAAATCCTCCTGCAGTCAATATATTGGATTCTTTGAATCTGGAGGAAGATAAAGAGCTTCTTTTCTCAAAAGATTCATTGCCTGAAATAAGGATTTTCGGACGGAATATTTTTAATAACAAACAATTGACTTTCGAACCTAACCTCAATATAGCTACGCCGGAAAATTATGTGCTTGGTCCCGGAGATGAGATTATTGTGGATATTTGGGGGGGATCGGTAAAGACTATTCGGCAGTATATTGCACCGGATGGAAATATCACGATCGAAGAGATCGGACCGGTTTATCTGAATGGCTTGAAGATAGAAGAAGCTTATCAACGGGTAAAGAATGCGTTGTCTCAGGTATATGCTTCATTAAATAGTGATCAGCCGGATACTTTTATAAAAGTGTCCTTAGGAAACGTGCGGAGTATCCGGGTGAATGTGATGGGGGAAGTGGCGATGCCGGGTACCTATACCTTACCCTCTTTGGCTACTTTGTTTCATGCTTTATATAATGCCGGAGGAGTCGGTGAAATCGGTTCCATGCGGAATATTACGGTAAATCGCAAAGGAAAAGTTGTCGCCGATGTAGATGTATACGATTATCTTTTAAAAGGGAGAAGCGATCTGGACATCAGCCTGAATGACGGGGATGTGGTGCTCGTTGCACCTTATGCCAATTTGGTTTCCCTGACAGGAAAGGTAAAGCGTCCGATGATCTATGAGATGAAAGATACAGAGACAGTCGGCGATTTGTTGGAGTATGCCGGAGGTTTTAAGGGAGATGCTTATAAAAATGCTGTTCGGGTAATTCGAAAAAGTGGACGGGAATATCAGGTATATAATGTCGAAGAAGGAGAGTTTAAAAATTTTCCTTTGGTAGATGGGGATTCTATTTCTGTAGATCCGATGTTGAATCGTTTTGAAAATCGGGTTCAGATTCGGGGAGCTGTGTACCGGCCCGGATTATACGATTTAGGAAAAGTAACTACAGTGAAGGAATTGATTGAAAAAGCAGAGGGAATTACTGAAGACGCCTTTGTTAACCGGGCTGTATTATTCCGCCAGAAACCCGATTTAACTCAGGAAGTGGTCGCTCTCAATGTAACCGGAATATTGAGTGGTTCGGCTGCCAATCTGCCTTTGCAAAAAAACGATGAATTGTATATTCCTTCGATATTTGATTTGCAGGAAGAATATACGTTGTCTGTAAAAGGGGCAGTAAGGGTACCGGGAGTTTACAAATATGCCGATAATGCCACAATTGAAGACCTGATCATTCAGGCTGGCGGTTTATTGGAATCCGCTTCGACAGTGAAAGTCGATGTGGCTCGCCGGATTAAAAATCCGAAGAGCTTGACCGGATTGACTAAATTGGCTGAAAACTTTACTTTTACTTTAAAGGATGGATTGATTGTGGACGGTAAACCGGACTTTACTTTGGAACCCTATGATGAAGTATTTGTCCGTAACTCTCCGGGATATCAGGTACAGCAAAATGTAACAGTTACCGGCGAGGTATTGTTTGAAGGAAATTATGTCTTATCCCAGAAAGGAGAACGGCTTTCGGATTTGGTGAAAAGAGCAGGTGGATTGATGCCGGAGGCATATGCAAAAGGGGCCCGTTTGCTCAGACAGATGACACCGGATGAAAAGGCTCGGGTGGAATCTGTATTGAAACTTTCCAAACAAACGGATAAAGATTCGATCGACATAAACCGTCTGGATATCGGTAATACCTATTATGTCGGTATCGAGCTGAAGAAAGCGATCGAAAATCCCGGGTCGGATTATGATGTCGTATTACGGGAAGGGGACCAACTTGTTGTCCCTCAGTATACAGGAACGGTGAAGATCAGTGGGGCGGTGATGTATCCGAATACTGTCGTATACAAAAAGAATGCGAAGTTGAATTATTATATAGAACAGGGCGGAGGATTCGCTTCACGGGCGAAGAAACGCAGGGTGTTTATCGTGTATATGAACGGTACGGTACAGAAATCCAAGACTTTCTCTAAGGCCAAGGCTGCTCCCGGTTGTGAAATCATTGTACCGGTAAAACCGCCTAGAAAAGGTGTCGGTTTGGCTGAAATCATGAGTATCGCTTCCTCTACCACGTCTATGGCTGCATTAGTTACATCAATTATTAATAGCACGAAGTAATGGCTACAAATTCGACGAGTAATCAACCGGTTCAACCGGAAAATGAAATAGACCTGATCGAGGTTGTAAAGAAATTATGGGCAAAGCGGAAATTCATTCTCAAGGTGACTGTCGTTTGTGCATGTCTCGGGGTATTGGTCGCTTTGTTCAGTGCTAAAGTTTTTACCGCTTCCTGTACGATTGTTCCCCAGACAGGTGAAAAAACGACTGGAGGAAGTTTAAGTGGCTTAGCTGCTATAGCAGGTATAAACATCGGATCTTTAGGTGCCGGAGATGTGTTGTCGCCGAAGATTTATCCTAAAATATTGGCTAGTGTACCTTTCCAAAAGGAAATTATGCAGACGGCGATCAAATTTGAGGAATACGATCAGCCGGTGAAATTGCTGGATTATTATACTGCCGATGAATATGCCCAATTTTCTTTAGGAGGGACAATACTGAAATATACGATCGGTTTGCCCGGAGTGATTATCGGGGCTATTCGTGGGGAAGAACCGGAACCTCAATATGGAGAAGGGGCTGTTGCTACTTTGGAATCCCTGTCTAAAGACGAGGCAGAATGTATCAAGACCTTGAAAGATAAGATCAATATGAACCTCAACGATAAAGACGGGTATATTACTTTATCTGTCGATATGCCTGAACCTTTGGCTGCAGCTCAATTGGCTGCCAAAGTACAGGAATTATTGCAGCGTTATGTAACCGACTTTAAAATTCAGAAGGTGAAGGCGAATCTGGAGTTTGTGGAAGGTCGCTATGAAGAGGCTAAAAAGGAATATGAAAAGAAACAGGAAGAGTTGGCTATTTTTAACGATGCCAATCGTAATCTGGTTTCCAATGTAGCTAAAACTACCCAGGAGCGTTTGAATAACGAATATACGCTACTGTTCGGCGTATACAGTGAACTGGCCAAACAACGCGAGCAAGCCAATATTCAGGTAAAAGAAACAACTCCGGTATTTACTGTTGTAGAACCGGTAACTATACCGACCGAACGTTCAAAACCCAAAAGAGGATTGATTTGTATCGCCTTTACTTTTTTAGGTGGTTTTATCGGTATCGGTTTGGTATTGACTTTACCTTTCCTGGCTCAGGTTTCCGGTTGTAAGCGTTTAAAGGGATGGTTGCCTGAAGAAAAAGAATAATTTCCCATAAAATTTTATAAAAAAAACTATCGAAAGATAAATTTCGATGGCTTTTTTCATTATTGTGCGGGAGGTCCGAATATTTTTATACTTTTGTGGTATCCTTTAAAGCGGGAAAACTTAAAGGATTGAACAATTAAGTAAATATAACGATGGAAAATGAAGAAATCGATTTAATCGAAGTCATGGCGAAGCTGTGGCATCGTAAAAAGACAATAATGTATATTGCCTTGTTCTTTCTGGTGGGTGGTTTGGTTTTAGCTTTCTTTTTACCAAGGAAATATACCGCTCAATGTACCCTGGGTTTGGAAATGGAAGACCGGACAACGCGGATCAGTGTCGAAGGAATGTCGCCTTTTCAGAGTATGCCGATGGGAGATATGCGGAATACGCGTATTGTTTCGCCGGCTATGTATCCGGATATTTTTTTCAGCGTGCCTTTTCAGAAAGAGTTGATCTATTCTCCTTTATACATCGATGAGAGAGGAGATACGGTTACTTTCTATAACTATCTGGTGTCCGGTCCGGAACGTTTGGCTTTGGTAGCCGATCCTTCACAGGTGGAACAGCTGACAGAAGAAGAAAGTAAATGTCTGGCTTATTTAAAAGATGCTTTTTCTGTAAAAGTAAATAACAAAGACGGTAATCTGAAAATTACTCTGGATCTGCCCGATCCGAAACTTTCGGCTTATCTGACGAATCGGGCACAGGCTATGCTGCAGACATACATTGCGCGGTTTCGTATCGCCAAAGCTCAGGCTGCTCTCGATTTTGTAGAGGAACGTTATACGGAGGTGAAAAACGAACTGGAGAAAAAGCAACAGGCTTTAGTACAATTCCGCGAAAAACATCCGGACCGGACATCCGTGCAATTAGAAACGGAAGAGAAAATACTGACCAACGATTACGAGTTGTTTTTCGGACTTTATTCCGATATTGTAAAGCAACGGGAGAAGGCAAAAATCCAGGTGAAAGAAGATATGCCGGTACTGACGGTAATCGAACCTGTCGTAGAACCGACCGTTCCTTCTAAACCACAGCGTGCATTGATTGTGTTGGCTTCTTTATTACTGGGATTATTCGTCGGTTGTGGTTTTGTGCTGATTCAACCTATCTTTTCTCAGATCGTATCTTCAAAAAAGCAGGCGCATACCATCCCGATTAAACGAATGAAAAAAATCTCCTGAACTGTAGGTTTAGTTTTTTTCTTTCTGTTTCGGTTTTTATGCCGTCAGCACTACGGACCAAAGGAAGGGGAAGAAAAATACTGATTTCTAAATTGATTCCTAAGGTAAGGAATCAGAAGACCTCTGTTTTATGGTGTTCCTGTTTTCCAGATCGAGGTTAGCTTGCCATGTAGTGATAACGGGAGTCGAAGGTGATCGTATTCGGGGACCATGGGAGCTCTGTCGAGTGTCGTCTTGCTTTTTCTGAACGTCCGATTTAAAGTAACGGGAGCCGCCGGCAGTGATGAGGAAATCGTAGCCGAATTGAGCCAGATGATCGAGATGGCCCGGAAAACATCCGATTAGGAGAGAAATATTCAGGAAATAGATAATACTATTGATGACGTGTATTATTTTGCTTCATTCAGCTTGATAGTACACGTCATTTATTTACCTGAACCTTTCTTGTTACTCTTCCTCTTCGATTTCGATGTGTAATCCTTCCTCTTCTGCCAGGTTATAGTCTTTACCGGCGACGATCAGCACAATCTCTCCTTTCACGCCGTTTTGTTTATACCAGCCGGCCAGTTCTTCGAGAGTCCCTCTTTTGAATTCTTCGAACATTTTACTGATTTCCCGGGCCACACAAGCATGACGGGTCGGGCCGAATACCTCTGCCATTTGTTCCAGGGCTTTTACCAGACGGAACGGGGATTCATAAAAAATCATAGTTCTGTTTTCCTCTGCTAAGGCACTCAACTTCTTTTGCCGGCCTTTTTTCTGGGGCAGAAATCCTTCAAAACAGAAACGGTCGCAAGGAAATCCTGAATTGACCAGGGCCGGAACGAAAGCAGTCGCTCCCGGCAAGCATTCCGTGGCTATTCCCCGTTCTACGCAGGTACGGGTGAGCAGGAAGCCTGGGTCGGAAATTCCCGGAGTACCGGCATCACTGATCAGGGCTATATTCTCTCCTCTTTCCAGTCTTTCCGCTATCCGGTCTACTTGCTGGTGTTCGTTGAATTTATGATGAGAAAGCAGGGGAGTGGTGATCTCATAATGCTTCAATAGCTTGGCACTGGTACGCGTGTCTTCTGCTAAAACCAGGTCCACTTCTTTCAATAAACGAAGTGCACGTAATGTGATATCTTCCATATTCCCTACGGGAGTAGGAATTAAATATAATTTACCCATGACTGGTTATACTTATTGGTTTCCAATTTATATTGCATACAAAGGTAATGATTCGCTTGGGAAATGGAATATAATTGAGATTCCAGTTTGAATTTTAGTCGGGCTTTACATCGGTAAGTACAAACTGTTTTTTTATTTTACATTTTCTTGTCCTATTTTGCTAAATAATAGGAGGTTAGATAAAATGTTGAGGATTTTGAGAAAAAAAAAGATATTTTTTTTGCTAGGAAATAAATTTGCCGTATATTTGCATCCGCTAAGCAAAACTATGGTCTGTTCGTCTAGGGGTTAGGACGCAAGATTTTCATTCTTGTAACACGGGTTCGATTCCCGTACAGACTACTTGAAAAGTTGAATTTTTATATTTGTAGAGATGGCAAATCATAAATCATCAGAAAAAAGAATCAGACAGACTGCAACTAAAAGAGAACATAATCGGTATTATGCTAAAACGACCCGTAATGCGGTGAAAAAATTACGTATGGTAACTGATCGTGCTGTAGCAGTTGAATTACTGCCGAAAGTAGTTGCTATGCTGGATAAATTGGCAAAGAAAAATATTATCCATGATAATAAAGCTGCCAATTTGAAATCTAAATTGGCTTTGCACGTCAATAAACTGTAATTCGTTTATTCTCTAAACCGATATACAGGAGATGAGTAAAACTCATCTCCTTTCTTTGTTATCTCCCATATTTTTCGTAAATTGTTTATCTAAAACTTTTGCGTTATGGGTGATCAGTATCTACCGATGAATTCCTGGGCTGCTGATGAACTGCCTAGGGAAAAATTGCTTACAAAGGGTGTTGCTGCGCTTTCGATCAGTGAGTTGTTCGCTATTTTGCTTCGTTCCGGTGTCGGAGGAGAGACAGCTTTGGAGTTGGCCCGGCGAATCCTCGCTGATAATAACAACGACTTGAACCAATTGGCCAGACGCTCGGTCAGGGAGTTGATAAATAAGTATAAAGGGGTAGGCATGGCTAAGGCCACTGCTATTGTTGCAGCGATAGAGATCGGACGGCGTCGGCGGCCCGAGACCAAAAGAATGAAATCGGTGATCCGCTTTAGCAGGGAGGCTTATCGGTATATCCGCTCTTTTATCGAAGACTTGGATCATGAAGAATTTTGGGTCATCTATCTGACACATTCCAACCAGGTGAAAGGATGTGAATGCTTATCGTCGGGAGGAATGGACGGAACGGTGATCGATGTCAGATTACTTTTCCGGGGAGCTTTAGACATGAAAGCCACTTATATCGTTATTGCCCATAATCATCCGGGAGGCTCTTTGGTCCCTAGCACATACGACGAGCTGATTACCCGAAAAATCTATGAGGGAGGACAACTGCTCGATATCAAGCTCTATGACCACATTATCGTCGGAGAAAATGCCTATTACAGTTTTGCCGATGAAGGCAAATTGAACTTTTCCAGGAAAAAACAATAAACAGACCGGTTTGGGTGCCACATTGTCAGCAAAAACTGCCGCATTAACAGAATGACAACCACGCCTGTCAGCGGTTTGGTATTGGCAAAGTTTTTGCTTAGTTTTGCTTTAGCAATTTTTATAGTATCCGGGGATACTCTATTTGCGTAATACTTGTTGATAAGATAGTGTAAATAATTAAAATAAACGCCATGTCTAAAGATGTAAAGGATACTGAAGCACAGGAAGAATTGAAAGATAAAGTAAACGCCGGGGATGTAAAAGAAGAGAAAGAAACCAAAGAAAAACACGCCAAAGCGAAAAAAGAAGATAAAGACCAGAAAATAGAAGAACTGGGACAAAAATTGTCTGAAATAAATGATAAATACCTGCGTTTGTCGGCTGAATTCGATAACTATCGTAAACGTACCCTTAAAGAAAGAATGGAATTGACGAAGAACGCAGGAGAACAAATTCTGGAAAAAATCCTGCCTGTTATGGACAATTTCGAAAGAGCTCTGAAAAGTATGGAAACGGCCGAAGATGTGCCGGCTTTACGCGAAGGAGTTGAATTGATCTATGCCAACTTCAGGGATTTCTTATCTCAGCAGGGAGTGAAAGAAATGGAATGCCTGCATACCGATTTCGATCCTGAATTGCAGGAAGCGGTAACGAAGATTCCGGCTCCTGCCGAAGAGTTGAAAGGAAAAGTCGTCGATTGCATTCAGAAAGGATATACCTTACATGATAAAGTAATCCGTTTTCCTAAAGTAGTTGTCGGTGAATAATAAATCCACGATTGGAACAGAAGGTGTGTCTGGAAATTCGGATTTTGGATTACAGCGGTAACCCCAAATCCGGAACCTATAATCAAATATAAAAGTAATGGCTGAAAAAAGAGATTATTACGAAGTGTTGGGGGTGGCTAAAAATGCTGAAGCGGCCGAGATAAAAAAAGCTTATCGGAAGCTCGCTTTACAATATCATCCTGACAGAAACCCGGGAGATAAAGAAGCAGAGGAAAAATTTAAAGAAGCGGCAGAGGCTTATGATGTATTGAGTAATGAAGAAAAGCGCCGTCGCTATGATCAGTTCGGACATGCCGGAATGGGGGCAGGAGCCGGAGGTTTCGGCGGGGCAGGAATGAGTATGGACGACATCTTCGCACATTTCGGAGATATTTTCGGTAGTTTCGGTGGCTTCGGTGGTTTTGGAGGCGGAGGACGTTCAGCCAGACGGGTGAATCGGGGAACCAACCTGAGAGTGAAAGTGAAGATGACCCTGGAGGAAGTGGCTACAGGCGTAGAAAAGAAAATCAAAGTAAAGAAATATGTTGCTGATACCCACTGCCACGGTACCGGAGCAAAAGACGGTAACTCTTTTTCCACCTGTTCCACTTGTCATGGTACCGGACAGATCACCCGGGTACAGAATACCATCCTGGGTGCTATGCAAACGACATCTACTTGTCCCACTTGTGAAGGAGAAGGCAAGATAATCAATGAGAAATGTTCCCATTGTAACGGAGAAGGTGTTCAGCTTTCCGAAGAAGTGATCACCTTGAATATCCCGGCCGGAGTGGCTGATGGCATGCAGTTGTCTTTGAGTGGAAAAGGAAATGCTGCCCGTCGGGGAGGAGTAAACGGTGATCTCATCATATTGATCGAAGAAATCGAACATCCCGAGTTGGTGCGCGATGGAAACGATCTGTTATATAATACCTTCATCGGTTTCCCCGAAGCTGTATTGGGCGATTCCGTCGAAATCCCGACACTCGAGGGGAAAGTAAAAGTGAAGATAGAACCCGGTACACAACCCGGAAAAATCCTGCGCTTGAAAGGGAAAGGAATTCCCGACATCAATGGGTATGGTAAAGGAGATTTGTTGGTCAAAGTGAATGTCTGGATTCCCAAAAATCTTTCTAAAGAGGATAAAAAAACTATGGAGGATTTGAAAGAACGTAGCTTCTTGAAACCGTCCAATGTCGAAAATAAAAAAGGATTTTTCCGCAAGGTAAAAGACTTTTTCGAATAAAAATCTCAAATACACGACCTGAATGATCACACTGACCCAGCTGGAATATATCGTTGCTATCGATGAATATCGTCATTTTGCTACAGCTGCAGAAAAATGTTTCGTAACCCAGCCCACTTTAAGCATGCAGATAAAAAAGCTTGAAGATGAGCTGGGAGTCATCATTTTCGACCGTTCGAGACAACCTGTCGTACCGACCGATCTCGGGGCAAAATTAATCGAACAGGCACGTATGACCTTATCCGCTACGCAACGGATAAAAGAGATCATTCAGGAAGAACAGCAAGAGGTCGAGGGAACACTGAAAATCGGAATCATACCGACACTGGCTCCTTACCTGTTACCGGTTTTCATCGGGCCCTATATCCGCAAATATCCGGCAGTAAAAGTCGAGGTCGAAGAATTGGTCTCCGAAGAGATCATTCGCCGGCTGAAACGTGATATGCTCGATGTCGGCTTATTCGTTACCCCTTACCACGACGAAAAAATTGTCGAGCGTCCCGTATTCTACGAAGAGATGTTGGTATATGCACATCCTGATAGCGAATTGCTGAAGAAAAAAGAAGTCGGGCATGAAGATATCGTTACCTCTGACATTTGGATGCTGGGAAATGGCCACTGTTTCCGTAATCAGGTCGTCAACCTTTGTGAAATGTCTGCGAGCCAGCATAAGAATCTGCCTTTCGAGTTCGAAAGTAATTCCCTCGAAACGCTGATGCGGATTGTAGATGTGGAAGGAGGCTTCACTTTGATTCCTGAACTGGCCTTGCAATATATGTCGCCCGAAAAAAAGAAACAGGTCAGGTCTATCGCTAATACGAAGCCTCTGCGCGAAGTAAGTGTCATTTATTCCCGGCATTTCACCAAACAACGTTTGATAACTTTGCTTTGTGATGAGATTAAATCCGTAGTTCCTGCGCATATGTTGAAGCGGGATAGGGGAATGATCGTCGAGTGGAAAGCAGAAAAAAATGAATAATATTAAATAGAGGGGAAAGGAAATTATGGATCTGATCAAAAATAGTTTTTTAGAAGCACAGCAGGTGCTGGAAGCTTTTATTTCCGATGAGAAAAATCTCGGACAAGTAAAAAATGCCGGAGATCTGCTGGTAGATATGTTCCGGCAAGGGGGAAAAGTGTTTAGTTGTGGCAATGGAGGGTCCTTGTGTGATGCCATGCATTTTGCCGAAGAACTTACGGGACGTTTCCGTCATGAGCGGGCTGCCCTGCCGGCCATTGCAATTGCCGATCCTTCCCATTTCACCTGTGTATCGAACGATATGAGTTTCGACTCGGTTTTCTCGAAATACCTCGAGGCTTTGGGTAATCGGGGAGATGTGCTCTTAGCGATCAGTACTTCCGGTAACTCTTCCAATATACTACAGGCCATCGACACTGCTCATGTCAAAGGAATGAAGGTGATCGGACTGACAGGAAAGACAGGAGGAAAAATGAAAGAAAAATGTGATATAACTATCGTAGTACCCTGGAATAAGTATAGCGATCGTATTCAGGAAATACACATCAAAATCATTCATATTTTGATAGAATATATCGAACAAGCATTATTTAACACCAATAAATAAATTTAACACAAAAGTAATATGGGTAATAAGATTAACGACCCGATAGCTCGTCTGATGGGATTGAGATATAAATCACATCCTTGGCATGGTTTGGAAGTAGGTGACGATGCTCCGGAAGTGGTTACTGCATTTATAGAAATGGTACCTACAGATACAGTAAAGTATGAATTGGACAAAGTCAGCGGATACATCAAGATCGACCGTCCTCAGAAGTATTCGAATGTGGTACCGGCTCTCTATGGCTTTATTCCGCAAAGTTATTGCGGTGGTTTGGTCGCCGAATATGCGATGCAGCAAACGCAGCGGACAGATATTCAGGGCGACTGTGACCCCTTGGATATTTGTGTACTGACAGAAAGAACTATCTCGCATGGAGATATCATTGCCCGGGTACGTCCGATCGGTGGCTTCCGGATGCTCGACGGTAATGAGGCAGACGATAAAATCATTGCTGTGTTGAAACACGACGCTACGTACAACGTATATAATGATATTTCCGAATTACCGCACATTGTCGTCGATCGTTTGAAACACTATTTCCTCACCTATAAAGATATGCCGGGTGAAGAAGGCCAGCGTAAGGTCGAGATTACTCATGTTTATGGCAGGGAAGAAGCTTATGAAGTGATTCGCCGGTCTCTGGAAGACTATAAAAACCATTTCGAAGGTTTGGAGGATATTTTGAGCCGGGTGTGATTTACGGCTTGCTCCTTCCTTAACTCCCCCACGATTCCCGGTCCAGGCTTCGGTATTGAATAGCCTCCGCTATATGTTGCGGCAGGATATGGTCCGAACTTGCCAGGTCGGCAATTGTCCGGGAGAGTTTGATAATCCGGTCATAAGCCCGTGCAGAAAGTCCGAATTTCTGCATCGCCATTTTTAATAAAGAAAGGCATTGTTTATCCAACGGACAAAAGCGTTTCAGCAGAGGCGGGGACATTTGGGCATTACAGTAGATACCCGGATAATCTTTAAAACGCTCCGTTTGAATGTTGCGGGCAGTGATCACCCTTGCCCGGACTACGCTACTAGGGTCGGCTTCTTGTATTCCGGCAATTTTTTCCAGTTCTACCGGGACAACCTCGATATGCATATCGATCCGGTCAAGCAGAGGACCCGAAATTTTGGATAGATAATGCTGGATCGCACTTCCCGAACAGGTACACTCTTTAGTCGGATGGTTATAATAACCACAGGGACAAGGATTCATGGAAGCGATCAGCATAAAATTGGCCGGATAATCGACACTGTAGCGGGCCCGGCTGATGGTAATTTTCCGGTCTTCCAGGGGCTGGCGCATAACTTCTAAGACATTGCGCTGAAATTCAGTGAGCTCGTCCAAGAAAAGAACTCCGTTCGTAGCGAGAGAGATTTCACCGGGACGAGGGAAAGATCCTCCGCCGATCAGGGCTATCGGAGAGATTGTATGATGGGGTGAACGGAAAGGCCGGGTCGTAATCAGCGAACAATTCCGGGATAGTTTTCCCGCGACGGAATGAATTTTTGTGGTTTCCAGCGACTCTTCGACAGTCATCGGAGGGAGTATTCCCGGTAAACGCCTCGCAAGCATCGTCTTCCCCGAGCCGGGTGCTCCTACCATCAGAAGATTGTGAGCACCGGCGGCTGCAATTTCCAAAGCCCGTTTGACGGTTTCCTGCCCTTTCACATCTTTAAAATCATAAAGAAGATCGTTGGTTACTTCCGATAGGGTCGGATCGAAGGTGAACGGTTCTGCCTGCTGTTTGCCGTTCAGAAAATCGGTGACTTCCCGGATATGGGAGAAACCATAGACGTGTATACCTTCGACTACAGCAGCTTCGTTTGCATTTTCCAACGGCACGATAATGCTTTTGAAACCCTCGCTCCTGGCATTGATAGCGATAGGAAGTACCCCTTTTACCGCCACCAAACTTCCGTCGAGTGATAATTCTCCCAACATCATAAAATTCTCCAGCCCTTCGGGCGAGAGTTGTTCGTTGGCAGCCAGAATACCGATACAGAGTGGGAGATCATAAGCAGAGCCTTCCTTTTTGACATCGGCAGGAGCCATATTGATGATTACCCGCTTGCCCGGAATCCGGGAACCGATCTCCCGCAGGGCCGAATCGATCCGTTGCTGACTTTCTTTTACCGCATTGTCCGGTAAGCCCACAATGATAAATTTAGCACCGTTCAGGATGTTAACTTCCAGAGTAATGGTTGTGGCCTCGATTCCATTGACGGCACCACTAAATATCTTCACTAACATGACACCGCAGATTTAAGATTAAGTGTATGTAAGTTAAGATAATTTTACAATAAATCAAAGTGAAAATCCTGATTTTTATCTTCGGTCTCGAGCACTACTTCCCGACCGTCGAAACTGGCGAAACTATAATAGGTGATCCAGTCCCCTGTGTTGATATAGCGGCTGCTTGGCGAGAGAGTATAATCGATAGGCAGATGCCGGTGTCCGAAAATGAAATAATCGAAATGTTGTCCTTGCAGCACTTCCCGGCAAAAACGGACGATCTCTTCTTTTTCCGCTCCCCGGAATGCATCGGCTTCGATTTTGCCGTTTTCCAGACGGGAATGCGACGACCATTTCCGCGCAATCAGGATTCCGATATCCGGATGTAGCCATCTGAAACACCGTTGTAAAAAACGGTTGTGAAAAATACGGTAGAGAAATAGATATCCTTTATCCTGTGGGTTCAGTGCATCGCCGTGTCCGATCAGGAAACGCTTACCGGCTATCCTGAAAATTTCATTGTGAGTATGTAGGATCACTCCGCATTCTTCCGGGAGATAACCGAATGCCCAGATATCGTGATTACCCGTAAAGAAATGTACAGGTATGCCCTGGTCCGTAAACTCGCATATTTTGGCCAGAAAGCGGACATGTCCTTTGGGTACTGCCCGCTTGTATTCGAACCAAAAATCGAAGATATCCCCGAGCAGGAACAACTCACTACAATCCGGACGGATGGTGTCGAGCCAACGGATCAGGCGGTTTTCCCGTTCCCGGTCATTATCCAATACAGGAGCACCCAGATGGACATCGGAAACGAAATAAACCTTTTTTCCAGCCTGGAGCCGGAGGGTATGTTCTGTAAGGGGGATTCGCTCACTGATTTTCATCGATTCTGCCTCTTTCTCGCTCTTGGGGTGAGTGATTTTAAATTATTTTAAAAGGTCGTTCAAACGGTCTTCCAGGCGTTGGCCTGCCAGATTTTTCCCGACAATTTCAAATTTAGGGTTGATAATATAATTGGCAGGTACATGTTGTATGTTCCACATCTGAGCAGCACGGCTTTTCAAACCATCCGGATCCCAGACACAAATCCAATTGATATCCAACTGTTTTACGAGACTTTGCCAGGCAAGTTTGTTCGGATCCAGACAAACCTGATAAATCTGAACTCCCCGGTTTTTAAATTTGTTGTAGATCTTTTTCATCTCTTGAATATAGCCGACTCCGTCTTTGCTGTTCAAGACAGTAAAATCGAGCAGTATATATTTCCCTTTCAGCGAACTAAGGGCAATGGTGTCCCCCTGTGCATTCGGAAGATGGATTTCCGGCAGTGATCCTTCGCTGTTGTTGATCAATTGTTTTATTTTCATGTTTTGAATCGCCTTGTTGATCTGGTCTAAATGATTCAGGATCGCTTTCGTATATTGCGATTCCGGGTACATCGCTTTCATCGAAGAGGCGACGACTTTATAAGAATGCAAATCGTTATCCGGATTCAGGATGAAATTATCCTGATCGAATTTCTGATACAAGGCATAATAGGAAGCCGGCGAAATGGCATGTTTCAGGATAAAATCCTTCGAAAAGTTAATTTGTTTGTTCACGATCGAATCCCAGGCGGCTGCAATTTTTTGACGTTCGCTGGTCGCTTCGGCAGGAAGGGCGGCAAAGCTTTTCTTCAGCGAATCCATCATGACATGAGTATTGTTCAGTTGAAAATTCAGCAGCTTTACCCAAAGGGAATTTTCAGATCCGTCTACCCAGTAATTCTGGGAAAGTCCGTTCAACGTTCCGCTCAATTCGATATGATCTTCCGGTTCAGCAATGAAAGTAATAAATTCCTTCGGACCGATTTTTACATTATAGAAAGTGGGGAGGGAGGTTGTTGTTTTAAAGGTGAAATGTCCGTTCCGGTCGGTTTTTGTCGAGTCGATGATGACAGCTTGATCGACATTCAACTGCTCCAGGTACACTTTTTGATTTTCAGCTTCCTTGATCTCTCCGGTAATTTTAACATTATTTTTATTTGTACAGGCTGCCAATGCAAGTAATACAAATACAGACGACCGTATATTTCTTCTCAACATGATGAAAAAGGTTAGTTATTACTAGATTTTAATCGTACGAAAATACAATTTTTTTCGACTAGGACAAAAGGAATCTATTAGTTAAAATTCTGTCAAGAATTATTTCTTTCTGTTGCTTTCTAAAGGAAAAGAATATATTTGCAAACGATGTTGAAATTGGGCAAACAGATATTGCATACGTTAGTGCTGCTTATTACCGGGATGGCATTGATTGGAGTGAATGTAACTCAGTCGGGTTGTATTCATTCGGACCGCACATATCTCGAAGTCAGAGTCCTGCCTGCAGAGAACACATGTCCTTGCGAAGAGGGATGTGGCTGTTGTCAGGAGGAACGGCAATTTTGTAAAGATTGTTGTCATGCTTCTTCCCGTCATGATTTTTATAAAGTGACTGATTCTTCATTGGTAGAGCGGGTTTTACAAATGCAACTTTCCGTATTTACCTTACCTGAATGCGGTTGGGAGATGACGATGCAGATTCTTGCTGTGCGGGACGGAAAGGATGGCTTTGCTTTTTACCGGAAGTTTCCCGGGATTCCGCCCTCATTGGAATCGTTGTGTACTTTTCTTTGTTAAAACCTTTTGCCGGTCAGTCCTGACTATGGATTTGGATAAGGTGTGTTGTCATTTTTAATCTTCAATCATAAGGTAAATAGTGTAAAAATGAAATTGTTCAGTTTAATGGTACTGTTATGTGCCTCTCTGGGAGGATATGCCCAGGATATAAAGGGACGGGTGGTCGAGCAGGAGAATGGAAAAAAGGTCGGTTTGCCGGGTGCCAATGTCTATTGGGCCGGAACGACAGACGGTGTAGTGACGGATGCTGAAGGGCATTTCAAAATCAAATGGAATAAATCGGGGCGCTTGGTCGCCAGCTTTATCGGGTACCGGACCGATACGCTTACGGTAAAACGCACGGATAAACAGGTCGAGATCGAATTGGTGGCAGGAGAAGTACTCGATGAAGTGAAAGTGGTCACCCGGGGAAATACGACGATTATGAGTACCCGAGGGCCTCTGATCGAACAGGTGATCACCGGCGAAGAATTGTGTAAAGCAGCTTGTTGTAATCTGGGAGAGAGTTTCACTACCAATGCTTCGGTAGATGTGGCATATGCCGATGCTGTGACTGGGGCGAAACAGATCCAGTTGTTGGGGCTGACCGGTAAATATGTGCAGATGATGACGGAGAATATGCCCAATTTTCGGGGGATTTCGGCATTATACGGATTGAATTATGTCCCAGGCCCTTGGATGAGCGCTATCTCGGTTTCGAAGGGGGCCGGTTCGGTAATCAATGGCTATGAAGCGATTGCCGGGCAGATCAGTGTCGATTATAAAAAGCCTGCTACGAGCGAAAAGATTTTTGTCAATGCCTATGGGAATAGTGAAGGGATGATCGAATTCAATGCCAATACAGGCATCCGTCTGAATGACAAGTGGAGCACAGCCATCCTGGCTCACGGGGATTGGCTGACCATGGAACACGATGGAAACCACGATGGCTTTTTGGATATGCCTAAAACGACCCAATACAATGTGATGAATCGCTGGCAATATAAGACCGATACTTGGTTTTTGCAATTCGGAGGGAAGCTCCTCGACGAAACCCGCTTGGGAGGGCAGAAAGGATTTAGGAAGGAAATGCGGGGTAGCTATGGAGAGGGTACTTTGTATGGGATCGGCATCGACTCTCGCCGGTATGAAGGCTTTTTGAAGTTGGGTTATCTGATGCCGCAGTACGAGAATACCAGTATGGCGATTTTGGTGAATTATACCGATCACGATCAGGATTCATATTATGGCGCCCGTGATTATCAAGCCCGTCAGCAGACTGTTTTTTCTAACTATATTTTTCAGTCTATATTCGGACAGAATGAAAATCAGAAATATTCTGCGGGGTTGTCCTTTAATTTCGATCGTTATGATGAATCCTTCAACGACTATTTAGTGGGTTCCGGTCAAAAGACGGCAACCGTAGATTTCGATCGTAACGAACGGGTAGGAGGGGCTTTTTTCCAGTATACCGGACTTTTCTGGCAAAAATTGACCGTAATGGCCGGACTGCGTTATGACTACCATAATATTTTCGGTAGTTTTGTAACTCCCCGTTTACATCTGGCTTATGCCCCTGACGATTTTACGATGTTGAAGGTGTCTGCCGGTCACGGTGCCCGGACAGCCAACATCCTGGCCGATAACAGTTATCTGTTGGCTTCTGCCAATTCGGTATATGTCAACGATAAATTGTTGGCAGCCCATCCCGAAGAATTAGATCGTTTGGATATGGAAAAAGCCTGGAATTTCGGAGTACAGTTGAACCGCAAATTTCTCTTGTTCGACCGTATACTGAATATCAACCTCGATTATTACCGGACGAACTTTACCGATCAGGTCGTGGCCGATAATGAGACTCAGGTAGGAAAAGTCAATTTTTATAACTTAGACGGTGATTCTTACTCCAATTGTTATCAGGTGGAAGTGAAATACGAATTGATCCCCCGGTTCGACGTTTTGGGTGCTTATCGTTACAATGATGTGAAGACCACGATGGGCGGCCGTCTGTTGAGGGCTCCTCTGCAAAGTAAATACAAAGGCTTGTTGAATTTGTCATATTACACCAATATGAAGAAATGGCAATTCGATTTCACCACTCAATTCAACGGTCCGGGACGTATTCCCGTTCCTGTGTCAGAAAATTCAGGACAAGCGGATCGTTTCGATTCTTTCCGTATCATGAATGCCCAGATTTCCAAGTTTTTCCGTAAATGGAGTATTTATGCCGGATGTGAAAATATCGGTGATTTCACCCAAAAACATCCTATCCTGGCTGCCGACCGTCCCTGGAGTGACGCTTTCGACTCTTCGAAAATTTGGGGTCCTGTACACGGACGTAAATTTTATCTCGGCCTTCGCTTCGGATTAGACCGGGAATAATATTGTTTTATTAACTTTGATACATAAATTTAAAACTAGGAACCATGAAAGTAGTACGATTAGTTTTGATAATGGTAGTAGTATTGTCAGCTGCCATGAGTGTAAATGCTCAGAAAAAGAATGAGAAAACCGTCATTTTTAATGCCAACCTGCATTGCGAATCTTGCAAAGCAAAAGTAGAAAAGAATATCCCTTATGAAAAGGGAGTGAAAGACCTGAAAGTGGATATGAAAACTCAAACCATCACAGTCACTTTCCGCGAAGACAAAAATACCACCGAAAACTTGCAGAAAGCCATCGAGAAATTGAACATCGAAGTGAAAGGAATCGAAGGAAATAACACTTCTGCCAAAACCCAAACCGGCGAAAAGTGTGAAAAATCCTGTTGTGAAAAAGAGGGGAAAACGAAATAAAAATAAAGAAAAAGGGGCAGACTTTTTAGTCTGCCTCCTTTCGTAATAACTCAATCCGGAACTTAGATATCCAGATATTTTCCTTCCTTGTCAAAAGCGGCAAGGGCTGCATTTACAGAAGGGGTATCTTCTTTATAAGTGACTCCGAACCATTTAGCCGTTGTTTTCAGTACCCTTACATCGGCAATTTGATCCTTGATCATTTTATCCACTACTTTGGGAATATAAAATTCTGATCTCAGATTATCTTTGTTAGCCGGGTAAAATTCGACGAACTGTCTTTCGATTTCTTCGAAAATTTTAGGAGTAAAGGCCCAGAAATTCATAGATACCAGATCGTCGGCATTCAGTGTTTTTCCGGTCTCTTCGTCTTTGATGCTTCCGTCTGCCTGTCTGCCGATTTTCGTACATTCCGTAACGGCAGTCAGGTGGTGATGGCTGTCGGTTTCACAGATCCCTCGTGAAACAGTGCCGTTTTCCGATAGGGTAGAAGCCAGACGGTAACCGACCAGGCCGAACTCTTGGTCCGTTGCTTCGTTGGCCAAGAAATCGTGGGCTTTTACAAAAGCATCGCTACCGTAAAAATCATCGGCATTCAGGGCGGCAAAAGGTTCATCGATTACTTCTTTGGCACTCCAGATGGCATGTGCCGTACCCCACGGCTTCTCGCGCTCGATGGGCGGCATTCCTCCCGGTAGTTTATCCATACTTTGATAGCAATAAGCGGTTTCTACCAATCCTTCGGCATATTTCCCTACAAAATCGATAAATTCTTTGGCGAAACTTTCGCGGATAACGAAAACGATCTTATCGAATCCCGCATGAACTGCGTCATAAATGGTATAGTGCAGCAAAGCCTTCTGGTGCGGTCCGAGAGGAGTAATCTGTTTCAGACTTCCGAAACGGGAACCCATGCCGGCTGCCATCACTAAGAGTGTAGTTTTTCTTTTCATGATTATACTATTTTTATAAGTGTCAGTGTTGTGAGCCGACAAAGTTATAAAAAGATTAAAGATTTAACCTAAAATTCATTTACGAATCTGCCGTTCCGGTCTGGTAAATTTTATTTCAGAGAGTCTCCGTGGTCGTGCTTATACCGGGTAAAAACCTCCATTGCTTCATATTCGGCCATACCCAAACGGTTGTACAAATCCGCTGTATTCCGGTTACGGTCTTCCGCCCGTTGCCAGAATTCACGCGGATCATCTCCCGGAAATGCCGGTCCGTTGTTTTGTGAACCGTGTTTGTAGATCGCTTTCCGTTTGATAGACAATTCTGCCGGACTGATCGGAACCGCCATGTCTACTTTTTCTACTTCCCATTCCATCCACGCGCCGCGATACCACCAGGTGTTACAATCTTTAAACCACTCGTCCCGGTCGATGATGTTGTAGGCACGGAGAATCGCATCCAGACAGACTCCGTGTGTCCCGTGCGGATCGGCTAAGTCACCCGCAGCATAGATCTGATGGGGTTGTACTTTCCGTAAAAGATCGACGATAATATCGACATCGGCTTGCGATAGCGGGTTCTTTTTCACTTTCCCGGTTTCATAGAAGGGGAGGTTCAGGAAGTGTACCCGTTCTTCAGGGACACCGATAAAACGGCAGGCTCCGCGGGCTTCTGCCCGGCGAAGGGCGGCCTTGAATTGCAATAGATACCGTGCTTCCTCGTCTCCCGGTTTGCGGTTAGCGATAGCTTGTTTTATTTGTAAAAATGCGTTTTCCATGGCCGGTAAATCCCCGTCCACCAGTTTAGTAAAAGAGGTGGCGATATCCATTTGCTGATAGATATAATCGTCGAAAACAGCGATGCTGCCCGAGGTTTGGTAAGCGACATGCACTTCGTGACCTTGTTCTACCAACCGGGCAAAAGTACCTCCCATAGAGATGACGTCGTCGTCTGGATGGGGACTGAAGATCAGGATTCGTTTAGGATAAGGATAGGCTCTTTCGGGACGGGTAGAATCATCTGCATTGGGTTTGCCTCCCGGCCAACCTGTAATGGTGTGTTGCAGGTCGTTGAATACCTGGATATTTACTTTATTGGCCGAACCGAAAGTCTTGATCAGATCGGTCATCCCATTGTCGATGTAGTCTTTGTTTTCTACTTTCAGGATCGGCTTTTTCACTTTCTGGCACAGCCAGATGACGGCTTTTCGGATCAGCTTGTCGTTCCATTGTACTTTGCTGACCAACCAGGGTTGATTGGCACGCGTCAGTTCTTCGGCTGCACTTTCGTCGATGACGAACTGTACGTTCGGATGTACTTGCAGAAAAGTGGCAGGGACAGCATCCGAAACACTACCTTCGACCGTAGCTTTGATGATAGAAGCTTTTTTCTCACCCCAAGCCAGGAGTATTACTTTCCGAGCTTTCATAATCGTACCCACTCCCATGGTAATGGCGCGGGACGGCACATTTTCCATGCCGCCGAAATCTCCTGCAGCATCCTTGATCGTCAGATCGTCTAAATATACCATCCGGGTTTTCGAAGTCAGCGGCGAACCGGGTTCGTTGAAACCGATGTGGCCTGTGCGGCCGATTCCGAGCACTTGAATGTCGATACCTCCGGCGGCCTCGATCTGCCGTTCGTATTCCTTACAAAAGTTTTCTATCTCTTCCGCTTTTAAGGTTCCGTCCGGAATATGAATATTTTTCGGGTCGATATCGATATGGTCGAATAAGTGATGGTGCATGAAATAATGGTAGCTTTGCTCCGATTCTTTAGGCATAGGCAGGTATTCGTCCAGATTGAAACTGACTACATTTTTGAACGACAGGCCTTCCTCACGGTGCATGCGGACCAGTTCTTCATAGAGTTTGATCGGAGATGAACCGGTCGCTAATCCGAGGACACATTTTTCGCTTTTATCCGCATTCGTACGGATCAGATCGGCAATTTCCCGGGCTACCGCTTTGACGGCTTCGGAAGGTTTTTCATAAATCCGGACCGGCACTTTCTCGAAACGGTTGGCGCCTTCTCCTTTCGCTATATAGTTTTTGGTGATCATAAGGTTGGGTTTAAATTTATAATGTCAACTTACAAAGTTAATAAAATTTTGGTATTTTTCATGTATCCGGGAGCGGCTTTGATGATGAAGCTGTTTTTCTGTGAAAGAATGAGGGCGTTAACGTTTTCACTTTCCCGAAATTACACAAATCTTCCTTTCGTGTTTGAAATTTAACAAAATGAATTATTTTTGATATTATGCGCTACCTTTGTTCGTACAAACGAAACACACACTACTGACAATTTATATACAACTGACCCATGAAACCCGCCTTCGGGCGGGCTTCTGATTTAACCTATATCTTATGAAAGCAAAAGACGTTTTGACAGAATTGAAAAGGCGGTTTCCCAACGAACCGGAATACCACCAGGCAGTAGAAGAGGTATTGAATACCATCGAAGATACCTATAATCGGAATATCGAGTTTGAAAAAAGCAATTTGATCGAGCGGCTCTGTATTCCCGATCGGATTTTCTCGTTTCGGGTGACCTGGACAGATGATCAGGGAAATGTGCATACCAATATGGGCTACCGCATCCAGCACAACAATGCTATAGGTCCTTACAAAGGAGGAATCCGTTTCCATTCCTCCGTGAATTTATCTATTTTAAAATTCCTGGCTTTCGAGCAGACCTTTAAAAATTCACTGACTACTTTACCGATGGGAGGGGCTAAAGGTGGTTCGGATTTTAATCCGAAAGGAAAATCGAATGCCGAGATTATGCGTTTTTGTCAGGCCTATATTTTGGAGTTATGGCGCAATATCGGACCCGGTACGGATATTCCGGCAGGGGATATCGGTGTCGGTGGCCGGGAGGTTAATTATATGTACGGAATGTATAAAAAACTGGCGAGGGAAAATAGCGGAACTTTTACGGGCAAAGGCCTGGAATCCGGTGGTTCTCTGATCCGTCCCGAAGCTACCGGTTATGGGAATGTATATTTCCTGTTGGAGATGCTGAAGACCCGGAATATAGAGCTGAAGGGCAAGACCGTAGCCGTCTCGGGGGCGGGAAATGTGGCCCTTTACACAGTACAGAAACTGAACGAGCTCGGCGCAAAGGTGGTGACTCTGTCGGATAGTAGCGGTTATATTTACGATCCCGAAGGGATCGGTGCTGGAAAGTTGGAATATATGATGGAGTTAAAATTGTTCTACCGGGGAAGGGTGAAGGAATATGCCGATAAGTACGGTTGTAAATACGTGGCCGGAGGTCGGCCGTGGGGGGAGAAATGTGATATCGCTATGCCCAGTGCCACTCAGAATGAGCTGAACGGTGACGAAGCCCGTACTTTAGTTGCCAACGGTTGTGTGGCGGTGTCCGAAGGGGCGAACATGCCCTCTACACCCGAAGCGATTCAGGTCTTTCTCGAAAATAAACTGTTGTATGCTCCCGGTAAAGCCGCCAACGCCGGCGGAGTGGCCACTTCGGGTCTCGAGATGTGTCAGAATGCACAGAAAATCAGCTGGACACGCGAAGAAGTCGATCAGAAACTAAAGGAGATTATGCAGTCTATCCATGCGCAGTGTGTGAAATACGGTACCCAGCCCGATGGTTACGTCAACTATGTCAAAGGAGCTAACGTGGCCGGTTTTATCAAAGTAGCCCGCGCGATAATGGACCAAGGCATTTTATAAAAGGTATAAAAAGGTATAAATTCATCATAAGAACGTAAGTATAATTTTTTCTTTCTATTCCGATTTCGGTTTTTATACCGGAAGACCGGTTCGCCTGGACCGGTCCGTTAAGGCTTTCCTTCACTGACCGGCGGAAC